>Ga0209572_1000564_pt1 | contig 50124 bp, 64 predicted proteins | sample EBPBio232012_DNA_FD_185867 | JGI IMG/M metagenome (GOLD analysis project Ga0209572, IMG submission 185867) | Wastewater treatment Type I Accumulibacter community from EBPR Bioreactor in Madison, WI, USA - Reactor 1_1/23/2012_ DNA (SPAdes)... | ecosystem: Engineered > Bioreactor > EBPR >...
CAACGACGCTCACAACATCCCCGGCGTCACCTTCACCACGCACCAGGCGCCCGCTATGTGGATCGACTTTGACAACGGACCGCGACGCACCAGTGAGCGCGTCGGCGCTCTAGGGCGCGGTCACGACATGCCGCCAGAAACACCATTCCAGTACTTATCACTGCCGTCGCCCTGGCTTGACGCCAGCGATCCTACGCAAGTGCGGGAAGTGGCGAAATGGGCCAAACACCACAAATCGAAACTTATCATTATAGACAACCTGAGCCTGATTAGCGGCGACACGGACGAAAACAGTGGACAAATGTCTCAGGTGCTGTCCAAGTTGCGCTGGCTGTCCGAGGAAACACAGAGCGCCGTCATCGTCATCCACCACCAACGCAAATCGAACGGTGCTGCCGCTGCCGCCGGCGTCCCCAAAAGTGAATCTTTACGCGGCCATTCCAGCATCAACGCCATGCTCGACATGGCGCTCCTGGTCGAACGCAATGGCCGTGAAGATGCCGTGCTAATCACGCCAACCAAAGTCAGAGATTATCAGGACTTCGAGTCGTTCGGCGCACTCTGGACATTCGAGCATGTTCCTGGAACCAAACAGCTTGCGTCTGGCCGCTTCTGGTCGAAGCCGGTCGCCAACACCGAGGAGGCGGTCAATATCGCTATCCGGGCGCACATCAAAAATGAATTGCGCGGCAAGGGCTGGATGGCAGCGAAGGACATTCGCGACCTCGTCCGCGACCGCATGGCCGCCAAGCCAGGGGGCAAAGCGCCGGGAATCAACAAGATCAACGGACTTATGCGCGAAATGGCTGAGGATGGAACGCTGCGCAGACAGGGCGGAACGCGCGATTTGGAGTACGCACTGCTATGAAAATTCCTACCCAGGTTCACATAACATTATCACGGCTTTTATCACGGGGGGGGGTGTTTTTTGGGGGGGGCCGTGTAAATGATCGGTCACTTCTTCACGGGATTGTCACGGCTGACTACAGATATGGCGATTTATTTGCACGTCTTCTTCACGGCTTCTTCACGGGCGCAACCATTCATTTGCACGGGGCACACACACTATATAGGTGTGTGCCCGTGTAAATGGTCATGGGAATGATCGTGAAGATTGAAATTGTTGAGATGGGGGAGATATGGGCGGGACGGATTTGATTGGCGATTACGTGGTTCTGTACAGCGATATTCAGGACGCCTATCACGTCGAGCGGCGGGATCAATACAGCGAAAGGGGCAAAACGAACGGCAACTGGCTGGTTGTTGACCAGGCCGGCAGTTACGTCGAAGGTCTTCTGCTGGCAGGCGAGCGCCGGCAGGCCGGGAAGGATAAGCCGCGATGACCAGTATGCCTATCGCCCTGGGGGGCGGACACCAGAAACGCAGTTGGCAGGGAAACCGCACGCCTCCGCCAGCCGACCCCGCCGCGGCCCAGGCCCGTGCGCAGCTCGTCGAATCCGCCCGCGCCGCCGACCTCGTGCAACTGGCGGGCCGCTACACCCAACTGCGGCGCAAGGCGACGGGCGAATACGAGGGGCCGTGCCCCAAGTGCGGCGGGCATGACCGCTTCACGGTTGACGCCAAGGGCTGGTTCTGCCGCACGTGCCGGCCCTACGACCAGGCGCACGGCTGGTTTGGCCCGATCGATTTTGTCATGTGGATCACCGGCCTCGACTTCAAGGGGGCCGTGGGTTTTCTCACAGGAGCGCAGATGAGCAACGCAGCAGCGACACGCCCGGCGGCCCCTGCGCAGCCGGAGCGCAGCGAGCCGACGGACGAATGGCGGGCCGAGGCGGAGGCGGTCGTCAAGGCGGCGCAATGGAACCTGTGGAACGGTTCGTTCAATGGCGAGAAGTATCTGGAAGGCCGCGGCCTGGAACCGCTGACCTGGCAGGCTTTCGGCTGGGGACAGGCAGACTACAAGGGGCGTGCGGCCATCGTCATGCCGTGGTATCGGGCAGGCAAACTCAATGCCATCCGCTACCGCTACCTGGAGCCGACGCCCGAAGGTCAACGGCTGATTGCCCATCCTGGCAGCAAGTTCGGCGGCGTCCTCTACGGCGGGCAGGTGCTGGAACCCGGCGCGGAAGATCGCCGCACGCTGGTTCTGTGCGAGGGCGAAATCAACGCCGCCTCCATCTGGCAGGCAGCGCATGAAAGCCGCCTCGACGTGTTGAGCCTTGGCAGCGAATCGGCCAAGCTCACCGACGCCATGCTCGCCCACGCCGAGAAGTACCGCCACATCATAGTCTGGATGGACAAACGAGACGTGGCGCTCAAACTGCGGGAGAAACTGCCCGCCCGCACCGTCGCCGTGTCGTCACCCCTGCGCGCCGGGCCAGACGGCAAAGAGGTCAAGTGGGACGCCAACGACATGCTACGCGCCGGCAAGTTGGGCGCGTTCCTCACCGCCGTGCGCGTCAAGGCGTGCGGGGAGGATGGGGCGCTGCGCGAGGGGCTGCTTTGGGATATTTGGGATATGGCCCGCCATCCGCTTGGGATAGACGCGGGGACCGGCGCGGCGGTGCTCAAGCTGGCCGCGGAATTGGGCCGCGACGTGAAGTTGTACGAGTGCCCCGATGGGGCGTGGAGGGCTGGACTGTGACCACCACCATCTTCCTGCACGACCGCAAAACCCTGCGCGTATCCTTCCCCTATGCTCCGGCCAGTGTAGCGGCAATCAAGGAGATTGGCGAAGCGCGCTGGCATCCTGAGTCCCGCACCTGGCGCGTGCCCCTGGAGCGCCTGGACGCGCTGCTGTCTGTCTTTGGCGACAGCGCCGCGGTTGCGCCGGAAGTCGTCATGGCCGCCGAAGCAGAGCAACAGGAAGTAGTCGAGCCGCGCCGGCCCGCCACGCCGGAACAGCGGCTGCAATTCTTCATGGATACGCTGGTGTGGGCCGGCGTCTCCCTGCGCGTCGAAGGCCCACGCGTCCAAGGCTCCGGCGGTTGCTGGACGCCCATCCTGCAAGCGGAAATCGACAAGCGCGCCGCCCAGTTGCGCCGGCTGCTCGAAGGCGGCTGGCAGGCCCCGCAGGCCGCCCCGCCGCCCGCCGCCGCGCCGGAACCGGCCAGCTACGACCTGATCACGCACCTGGATCGTGTCATCGCCAAAGGCGAACAAAACGCCCGCATCGCCGCAGAGAAAGAGGCCGGTTACAAGGAAGCTGCCCGGCGCAAGCGGTTCGATACCATGCGGCAGGCGAGCCTGTTGGAGGTGGAGGCGTAATGGCAGGCAACACGAAATGCTACCGCGTGACGGTAGGCGAGGACGGCGCGCTGGTGGCGACGATGGTCGATTTTTCGCCGCGCTTTGCCGACAACCTCGACAACGCGCTGATGCGGCTGCGCCAGCGTGACATCCTCCAGCCGCCGCACGTGAAGTTTGGCGACTGGCCGGCGCTGCTTGAGGCGTGGGCAGCGGGGCGGGGGGCATAAATGGGCATCAGCGAACGCGAGTATCAAGAATGGCTGCGCCGCAACGACCAGCTGCACGTGCGCGACGATGGCCGTCCGCGCGGCCCGGCGCACCAGCCGCACGCCGCCTACCGGCTGACCGAGGCTGCGCACCCCGCGCCCACCGAACACGAGGAGCAGGTGGCGCTGTTTGAGTGGGCGGATGCGCAGGTGATTGCGCTGCCAGAATTGATGACGCTCTTTGCCATTCCCAACGGCGGCGCAAGACATCCCGCCGTCGCCGCGCAGATGAAAGCCGAAGGTCTGCGCGCCGGTGTGCCTGACATCTTCCTGCCGGCCATGCGCCGCGGTGAGGACGGGCGCACCTGGGGGGGCTTGTTTGTCGAGATGAAGCGCGCCGACAAATCCAATGGCCCCACGCCTGAGCAGCGCGAATGGATCGCCGCCCTGCGCGAGAGCGGCTATATGTGCGTCGTAGCCTACGGCGCCGACGAAGCTATTCAAACCATCACCCATTATCTGAGCCTGGAAGGAGGCTACGCATGAACGAACTGATCCTCACCGCCGCCGGATTCGCCGCCGGAGCGGCCCTGACCGCCGTCGTGGCGGCGGCCCGCCTGCGCCAACTGAGCGCCGTGCGCGACGCCTGGGGCCGCAACTGGCGCGTCGAGTGTCGCCGCCACGACGCGACCCTGCGCGACCTGCGCCAGTTGCAGGACCGCGAGGCGCTGGCCGCCGCCAACATCCTGCAACTGTCGCACGCCCTGCAGGACGCCACGGCGCAGGCTGCGCAGGCCAGGGGCGCAGGCGCACCCGTCGCTCTGGGCGCTGATCCGCAGGCGACGCTGGCGCGGTTCAGCCGCAACTAGCCCATGCACGCAGCGCCCCCACGCCGCCGCCGAAGCGTAGCCAGGCGGGAGCCGCTCGAACCGGAGGTTGCCTACCGCGGCCTGGTGGCCGCCACCATCCTGCGGGCGCTGCGTGACCTGCGCCTCCCCGCCTGGCGCTACGATGCGCAATGGTGGCTGGCGGGAGAGGGCAGGGAGTGGGGGGAGTTGATCGATGTCGATGTGGCATTGCTTGCAGCAAGATACGGACGAAAGGACAAGAGACATGGCAACCGAAAAGACATTTGACCGGGCGGACTTGTTGCGGTTCTTCCACGAAACGGAAGACGCCGCCCTGGTGGGCAAGTTCGCCGTCATCTACCCGCCTACGCCGCAACAACTGGCCTTCGACCAGGACGCAACGCAGGGCGAAACCACCCGCTACGGCGTAGCCGCCGAAACCGTGGCCCTCTACTGCGAACGCTACAGTTTCAGCGTCGTTCTCCACTCCGTCAACATCCCCCATGCCGGACGGGCCGCGCTGCCCAAGCATCACCCGCTGCGCGACCTTGCCGAGACCCGCCGCACATTCACCCGCTACGGCGGTACGTCAGCGCAGCTTGTGCGCTGGGCCGCCGAGCTCGCCGACGAATGGAAGGCCGAGGTGCAGTATGCGCTGCCTGAAAGCGCCATCGACCTGCGCAGGCGCAGGGACGATCCAGGCGGCGCAGACGACCGCGCGCCGACCGGCGAAACGATTGACGACGTGCTGGCGCAGCACGGCGGGGATGAGGACGAAAGCGAGGCGACGGAATGACAGTACCCGTAACACTTGTTACACGCGATGCGACACTGGACGATCTCGCCCTAACCGACTATCGGGATATGGTGCAGGAGCTGCGCGGCAGCCTGTCCCTGGAAAAGCTCATTGCTGAGATCGGCAGCCAGTACAGCAAACCGCTATGGGCCAAGGTCGAGAAGGGAGAGGTCGCTCCCAACCGTAACCAACGTAACGAATTGCGGCGCTACTACAAAATGCCCCTGCTGCCGCCCACAGTAGCCGAAGCGACCGCAGCCGCTTCGCCAGACGCCGCGGTCTGGCAGGTCGGCGCAGGCCCAGCGGAGCATGTAATCATGGTTACGACCGTGCGCCCCATTACCCTGCACGTCAACGGCGCTGTGAGTGTCGTGAGCGAAGCGCCGGAGAGCCGCCAAAACGCCCATGTAACCGAGGTTACACGCCCGCCAGCGGCCCGCAGGCACTACGCCCGCCCAACAGCGACAGAGACGCAACAGAGACGGCGTGAGGCGCTTGGCGCAAACTGGCGGGCTGTCATTGATGCAGGGCTGGCGGCGTTGGAGCGGGAACAGGCGGTGCGACCATGACAACCCCCTGGCGGCACGGCGACGCCCTGTTCGCCAACCCCAAGCGCAAGCCCGCCACACCGTCAGACTGGCGGCCACCTACCGCCCTGCCCTTCGTGCGCGTCGGGCGCGGCGAACTGACCTGCGTAAGCTGCGGCGAAACCTTTGGCGCTTCCAGGCCGGTCACTGGCGAGGCGACGTTCTGCTGGCGTTGCGGCGGCAAGGATGGTGTGCCGACCGTGAGCTACCTGCGCGAGGGCGAATACGAGGAGGCGCGCTGATGCCAACGCAGACACATTATTTCCAGGCAGACGTGATCCGGGCCGCGCAGAGCGACGGCAGCCTGACCGGCCTCTACTGGTTCGTCGAGGCCGAATACCCCAAGCGCCTCGTGCCGCCCGGCGTCAAGCGCCGCCAGCCGGCCATGTGGCCCATGGGCTTCATCCCCTGCATCCCAGCCGGCCCAGATGCCGAAGAACAGCAGGCGTGGGCCGAACTGCTGGCGGGCCTGTTCGAGGCTGGCAACAAGGGCCGGGGCATTGCCTTTAAGCCCACGCTGACCACCACCGGCTTGCTGGCGGGCCTGAGTTGGTACGAGTGGGGCGAGCCTGTCGGCTGCGAAGTGGACTACATCTGTCCCACGTGCGGGCAGGTGCAGACGGTCCCCGTAGGCGTCAGGCCCCGGTGCGAGTGCTATGAGTGGTAGTTAACGCGGCAGGTGCGGACAGGCGTAGAAAGCGCCCACCCGCACCCTGAACCAAACTCGGCGGTGTGCGCGCAGAGCCCGGCCTGGCAACAGTCTATCAGGCCCGCAGCGCACCCGCCAACCAGCGGGTGTTTTTGTTGGGAAAGGGAGGCAATTATGCAAAAGCCGTGCGCGAGGAGTGGTTGGAGGAGTGGTAGAGCATGGCCAAAATCCGCCCGCTGACCGCCGACCAAATCGAGCGCCTCGCAGAGCGCCAAACCGATGCGCTCCAGGCGCCGCCGCGCACCGTTGGCAGCGTCCTGGTCAGCCTGCTCGTGGCCGGCGTCGGCGGCGTGGCCGTGGCCGCGTTCGTGTTCCTGGTCCTGTCCAGCTTAGGAGCGCCCGGCTACGTCCTTCTGGAGTGGTCCGGGCGCGCCGGGCTGGGAGCCGCCTGTCTGTACCTCGCCGCCTGGTCGCTGCCGCTGGGCAAGGCCGCCAGCCTGCGCTGGTGGATGGAGGCGCGGCGCGAGGTGCATGAACACGAGTTCCGCAAGTTGGAGGCGTACAGGGAGATTGTGGCCCTGAAAGCCGCCCACGCAGCGGAGGTCGCAGACCTGCGGGCGGCGCTGGCGGAACTGCGCGGCACAAACAAGGTGCTGCGCTCAGAGAAGAAGATCATCACTGAGCGGCAGCAGAACCCTCGCTGGACCCCGCGCAGCAAGGTCGATCCGGAGACGCGCAAGAACGCCGAAACGATTTTGCAGCACTGGTTCACCACCTTGCGCACCGACGCCAAGGGCAGCGAGCGCGGCGAGTGGTGGAGCCGTCCCAAGGCGACGTCAGCGGGGTGGACCAAGGCCCAGCATGAAGACGCCGCGCAGTTGCTGGAAGACGCCGAACTGACCGGGCAAAACGGCCTGTTGCCGTTCGTTCTGCCCGACGTGCGCAGCCTCGCCGATGCCCTGCACCGTCTCGACGCCTACTGCAACGAGGCGCAGCAAGAGCCGGCCATGCCGGGCCAAAGCATAAGTTATGTCGAACTGGATGAAGCGTAAAAACACTTGCCACTTGTCCGGCAAGTGGGCAAGTCCAGAGGTAGCAAGTCGCACAAGCGCAACGTGGGGCAGTGGGGGGGGGGTATGGACGCACAGACAATCGCAATCACAATCGACCTGGTTGGTTGGGGCCTGTGGGCGTTCCTGACCCGCCAGTTGACCGCCGATGAGGCGGAGGCGTGGATCACGGTGGACTACTACATCAGCACCCTCCTGTTGGCGCTGTCCACCCTCTGCACCGTCGCCGGCGCGTTCCTCTCGCAGCCGGAGGCGTTCGCCAGCATCGCCGTGCCCGCCGCGCTGCTGGCGCTGGCCGCCCTCATCATCCGCAACCTGCGCGGCGGCGCACGCACGCTCAGGATGCAGTACACGTCCGACGCCCAAGCAGCGCCCCGGCCCAAGCCCGCCGCCAAGCCCGCCAAGCCCGCCAGGCCCGCAGGTGACGGCTGGCAGACCATGACCGCGCCCCCGCCCGCCAGCGGTTCGGCGCGCCGCCCGGCCCCCGCGCAGTCGCAGCAGGGAACCATCTTTGACGACCCGCTTATCAGGGACATCGAGTCCCGGAGGATGACCGCATGAACCCATTTCGCCGTGAAGAGTACGAAGAACGCCAGTACCCCGTCAGTGGCCGCAACCTGCGCGGCTACAAAGGCGCGTTCGAGCGCGCCGGCTTCCCAGCGCAGGTCACGCCGGGGAACGCACCCGGCCTCTACATCATCGTCGTCACCCTGCCGGCGTCCATGCCGCAGGAGATCGACCCCTACCAGTTGCCGCCGCGCCGCCGTGCGTGGGGGCGATGGGACGCCGCCGCGGTCCTGCGGGGCGTCGCCTACGCCGCCATCGCCTTCGCCGTGACCTGGACCGCCTGGCAGATGTTCGCCCCAGCCGCCGCCCCAACGCTGGCAGGCGTGCCGGTGGAGGTCGGCGGCATGGCGCTCGACGGGGCCGCAGACGGGGCGCAGGACGGCGGTTGGCTCCAATCCATCCGCTGGCCCTGGCAGGATGCGCAGGACAGCGCACAGGAGACGGCAGGCGCAGTGCAGGACGCCGCCGGCGCGGTCATGGCAGCGGCGACGGCTGCCATGTGGGTGTTTGGGTTTGTGGCAGTCCTGGGGGCGTTGTGGTTCGTGCGTGGCATTTTCAATCGGAGGTGACTGTGAGCTTCATTGAGGCGTTTGTACGCGCCCTGATATTCGGCGCGGCTGGGTTCGTTTCCGTGTGGATTATCGGGACGGTCGCTGAGACGACGCAGGTCATGCAACTTGCCAGCATCAGCGCCGAGACGACGCAAACCCTGTTCATCCAGCAACAGGAGACGATCCGCTTTCTGGCGCAGGTCAACGGCGAAACCACCCGCGCCGCCTTGTCCGCGCAGACGAGCCAGGTCTGGGCGCGCGAAGCAGGCGACGCGGTCCGCACCGTCGCCGCTTTGCTGGCCGCCGCCGTCGTCGCCTCCGTGCTGGGCTGGCAGGGGTTCAAAACCGCCCGCCACTGGCTGACCGAGCGCAACCGGGAGCGCGCCATCCTGCTCATGTTCGGGCGCGAGTTGCTCCCCGACGCTGACCCGCGCAGCATCCGCGTGGAGCGCGTCGAGGGCCGCCTTATGCTGCGCGACTACGCCACGCGCCGGCAGTGGGGCGTGCCAGCGGCGCAAGCGGCGCTGGCCGAGCGGGGGCTGCTGACCGTCGTTACAGAGTAGCTTTTAAGCCTCGGCCTCATAGGCTGGGGCATCTTCACTCTTGCATCGTCCTATGCCCCAGCCATGCACCGGAACATTGATGCTAATCAGTCAAGACTTGTATTTCGTACAATAATAGCCGAAGGCCGGCAATACCAAGTAGCGCACTAAATAGCTATGCGGCCGAGACCAGTGTTTCAGTCTCAGTTCTTGAATATTGCAATCAGCTTGCCGGTGACCTCTTGCAGCTTAAGCTGTGTCACTGTACCGGCTACGCGAGTAATAAGAGCACTATCCGCAGTAAACAGGTGATTAGGACGTATGAACGACGGGTGCGGGAGACCTCCGCTGCTGAAGTCATGGCCATTAAGCGGAACACTGTACTCGTCGTTCCGCTTCACTGTTGTAATCTGGCATAGAATCAAGTCGTCGCCAATTAGAGAAGCAACGACCAAAGCGGGGCGGCTCTTGGTAGATGTGAGATCAGAGAACGGAAAAGGAAGAACTACAACTTGGCCCTTTACAAATCTGCCCATGCTTCATTATCTTCAGGGGAGTTCCAGTCTCGGCTAAGGACAGCTTCACTCAGTATCATGCTAATGTAAGATGAATCGAGAAGTTCCATCTGAGTCGCTAAAGGCAAGCTATGCTCTGGTAGCTGAATGCCTGCTTGAGTCCAGTTATAGTTAGCTGCATTTGCAGGGGTTCGTACAGTAAAAGTGTTACTTGCAACCCATGAAACGCCCACCATAGGACTAGTACTTACCTGCATGAAAGGCCCCAAGGCCATAATCATAGATTCTTGTACTACAGTTGAATATCCTAATTTTTGAGTTGAGTAACTTGCTTTTGGCATAGTAATCCTCACTTCAAGTTCAATTTTTTGCTAGCGCAGTGTTCTCCTGGAAAATCCACTTTTGTGATTTAGGCGTTACATTAAGCTGGATATTCATGTCCGGCAAACGTACTGCTCGAATTTCACCCTTTTGGCGAAAGTGACTATAACTCCTTCGACTCTCAACTGCAGCAAAAAGGACAGTAAAGTCCACTGGAACAACCGAGTAAACATTGATTTGCTGCAATACTTGGTTCAAAACCTGTTGCATAACTGACGGCGGCAAATTTGATGGTATATTTATAAAGTTAGTCGTTGCAAGAGCATCAGCAGCGGCTGGATTTGTGGACACGATCTCCATCGGATCGAATGGCTCCGAACATTGCATTTCATCCGACAAGGCTTGCCAAACACGCCAGATTAAATCCTGTAAATCGTCTGAAGGTGCCTCAACTGCAAGACGCAATCCCTTTGCCTCTTTAAAGCCGACAGAGTAGCCATGATGGTAATAAGAACGGTTTAGTGATTCAGCAATTGTGCGAGCTTCCTCCCTATCATCCGTATGCAATGTCAGTAATCTCTCGCTTAATGAAAGCATTAACTGAGAACTGCGCTTCGCGTTTCCGATCGCAAGCGCGCCGACGTCTTTGCACAAGAGTTCAAATGCTTTTTCGAGTTGCTCCTCACCAGCTAAACCGACGTTCTCTTTGACAAAGTTCAAGTAATGAACCAAATCTTCCGCGCCGAACTGACTAATTTGTTGCGCTTGACCATCTTCGGAACGCCGTGCAGATGTCAACTGGGGGTCCACTGGTCCCAGACTGGCATAGGGATGCATAACGATCTTATCTGCCCCAAGTGCCAGTAATGTTGCTGCACTATAAGCTGAGTACGGCAATAACACGTTGTAGCGACTGAATCGCTCTCTAAGCAGACTCGCAATCCGCCACGCTACAATTGGATCGCCTCCATGACTTACAATTAACAGATCGACTTCTGTAGCATCCTTGGCAACACACGATAGTTGACGGACTACCTCAGGAATCACATCCGCCGCAATTTGACCACTTGCGTTCGTGCGAAGGCTCGTAACGAAAGTTATCAAGGGAAGTTTCCGGATTTCTTCAATTTGCCTGTACAACTCACATCTGTCTAAATAGGCCATATACTCAATTCCAAATCGCGTTGATAAGACGCTCTGTATTATCGCGCTGTTGTCAATAGACCAAATGTACGAATTGGAACAGTCTGGACTAGCAGTGGAGATGCTTACTGAAGGTAAAGTTTTTAAGCTTAGTGCCACCCGAATGAGTTGCAATTGTAACACATTTCTCACAGTGATATGTAAGCAGTCTTACGTGAATGCCTGGGTGTAGTAAAATGAGTCGGGTGGAATCTCCATTTAGGTGCAAGGTGTCTTCTTCTGGAGAAGCAAAGTGGATACACGCTGGACACTAGACTTTATTCAGCAACTTATTGCCAATCAAGTTGAAGAGAGTCTAACATTGGAGTACAAGGCTGCAAACGCACTTGTGCGCGACAGTAAGTCAAGGGACGAGATCACAAAAGATGTCTCTGCAATGGCAAATTCAGCAGGAGGAGTCATCATATATGGATTGCAAGAGAACCGCAACGGAGACTTGAGATTACCTGAGAGAATAGATGTGATTGATCAAACTGCTCTATCCAAAGAGTGGCTTGAACAGGTAATTAGCAATGTCCGCCCAAGAATCCAGGAACTCAAGATATACTCCCTCCAGGTACACCCAGGACGCGGTATATATGTCGTTGAAATTCCTCAAAGCACGACTGCGCACCAAGCCGCGGATAAAAGGTACTATAAACGTTACAACTTCCAGTCGGTTGCTATGGAGGATCATGAGGTGCGTGATGTCATGGGCCGGCAGCAACACCCAAAGATTGTACTTGAATTTAAAGTTAATAAATTCCGAAGATCCGACCGCCGTAAGTTGCCAGATGGATCGCTTATAGAAAGAGTAGACTACAAACTAATTGTAACTGCTGTAAACGAGGGAACGATTTACGCCACGTATGTCAACTGCTTTATGGATGTGCCTCTTATTTGGTATCCTCATCCTATGCAGGAAGTAGTTTCACGCTATCAGAAAACAAAAGTTAAGGATGGAGTGGAATACCTTGAATGGTCACAGAACAATACAATCAGAGACGTGATCCGTTCTACCCTTGGTGTTGGTGTTCTTGCGGGGGAAGATGAGTTAGGACCAGCCCGTTACGATCCAATCTTGCCAGGGCTGACGCACAGTTGGGAGATAGAATTGAATGAGAATTTTGAGACGGAAGTGCCGCTAGATTCGAAGATAAACTGGGTTGCGTATGCCGACAATGCACGCCCGATACGCGGTGTTATTAATCGAGAAGATATAGAGATCTGCTCTGCCTGAATATGCCCCAAGGCATGCGGGTGCTCTTTGCCAATCACCGCCTCGCCAATCTACAATAGCACAGCAAAAAGAAGAGGACACCCGCGGCTGGTAATCGACAGGTGTCCTCCGGTTCGCCATAGGCTGGCGTCTTTGTTTGTCAGCCCCAGGGTATCACACCCGAAAGCCCGCGGTCAACATGCGCAACACCCTATACTACGGGGACAATCTCGCCATTCTGCGCGAGCACATCCCCAGTGAATCGGTTGATCTCGTCTACCTCGACCCGCCCTTCAACAGCAACCGCAACTACAACGTGCTTTTCCGGCACGAAAGCGGCGGCGACAGCATGGCCCAGGTGCAGGCGTTTGACGACACCTGGCACTGGAACCAGCACACCGAGGCCACCTACCGCGAACTGACCACCCGCAGCCGCCCCGAAGTCGGCGCCATGATTGCCGCCCTGCACGAGTTCATCGGCGAAAACCAGATGATGGCCTACCTGGTGATGATGGCCGCCCGCCTGGTCGAGCTGCACCGGGTGTTGAAGCCGACCGGCAGCCTATACCTGCACTGCGATCCGACAGCAAGTCACTACTTGAAGATTCTGCTCGATACGGTATTTGGGGTACAGAACTATCGTAACGAGGTTGTTTGGAAGCGCACAAACGCACACAATGATGCCGCACGGAAGTTTCCAGACGTTAGCGACAGTATTTTCTTCTACTCCAAGTCAGGCGTCTATACTTTCAACGTCCAGCACTTGCCATACTCTGAGCAGCATATCGCAAACAGCTATCGCAACGTTGACGCAGAGGGGCGGCGCTATGCTTCTCGCGACCTACGCAGCCCTAACCCAAGGCCAAACCTGACCTATGATTACAAGGGGTACAAGCCACATCAAAATGGTTGGTCAATATCGCGAGAGTTAATGGAGAAGTACGACCGAGACGGGCGGCTAATTTTCCCTTCCAGCACAGAAGGCCGCATACGCCTAAAGGTCTATCTCGACGAAATGCCCGGCGTGCCTGCTAGCAATGTATGGGAGGATATTCCCCCCATTCAAGCCTCTGCCGGCGAACGCCTCGGCTACCCCACGCAAAAGCCCGTGGCCCTCCTGGAGCGCATCATCAGCGCCAGCAGCAACCCCGGCGATGTCGTGCTTGACCCGTTCTGCGGCTGCGGCACAACCGTCGCCGCTGCGCAGAAGCTGGGCCGCACCTGGTTGGGGATCGACATCACCCACCTCGCCATTGCGCTGCAAAAGTACCGGCTGAAAGCCGCCTTCGGTCTGCTCGACCGCAAAGACTACGATGTGATAGGCGAGCCAGCTGACCTGGCCGGCGCGCATCAACTCGCCAGCGAGGACCGCTACCAGTTCCAGTGGTGGGCGCTTTCGCTCATCCAGGCCCAGCCGTTGGGGGGCGACGGCGAGAGCAAGCGCGGCAAGAAGGGCGCAGACGGCGGCATAGACGGCGTGATCGCCTTTATCGACGACGCCAGCGGCAAGCCCAAGCGCGTGATCGTCCAGGTCAAGAGCGGGCACGTCAGCAGCGCCACCGTGCGCGACCTGCGCGGCGTGGTCGAGCGCGAGAAAGCCGCCATCGGCGTGCTGATCACCCTGGAGCCTCCAACCGCACCGATGGTCACCGAGGCAGCCCGCGCCGGCGTCTACCAATCGTTCCACTGGGGCGAGTTCCCGCGACTGCAAATCCTCACCGTCGAGAACCTGCTGAATGGCCGGCAACGCCTGCTAATGCCGCCGCAAGGCCAGACTGCCGTCACGTTCAAACAGGCGCAGCGGGAGGAAGGCGAGAAGCCGGCGCAGCCGGGATTGGGGTTGGAATGAGCGGCTGGGAGTGGTTGGCAGGAGGGATTGTTGTTGGCGTCGTGCTCGGGGGCGTAGTAGGTTATCTGGTGGGCAATGAAGTCGCCTGGAGACAGAGACCGGCGCGCCACGCAAAGCAAGTCGCTGAGTTGCATGCAGCAATCGCAGACCTGAACCGACAACTCATTGCGGCCCAGGATGAATCTGCAATAAATCGGCAACTTTGGATGCATGTCTCCAATGAGGCCACTGGAGCCGCCCAAATCCTTTTTGACAACCTCGCTGCGGTCACGTCTGCAATCGGGGATACGCCTCAGTACCAGGAGCTAGTGAGGTGGGCCGCGTCGAGAACGCGCTACGGGGTAAAGTAGCAGGAGTAACGTCCGCTACCCCTACCACTCCGTCCACCCAAACCAAAGCATCCCCGCGCGCAGCAGGAGCCGGGCCGCATACGCGAACGGCACAGCCAGCAGCAGCGTCCCGGCCACCAGCAGCAGGCGCAGCGCCAGCGCGATCTCAGCGCGCGGGATGACCGGAGCAGGCCCCGCAGATATTGCGAGCAGCCCGAAATAGAAAACCATGACAAACAGCCCGCCAGCGCCCGCCAGCAGCCAGGGAAAGCGCAGGCCGAGCCACCAGGCATACATGGTGATCATCCCGAAAGCGAGAAACATTACGCTGGCGAGAGTGGCGGACTCGAACGCCAAGGCGCTTGTGTGCATTACATCCTCCCGGCCAGGGCATTGATCAGCAGCGTCAGCAGCCCGCTGGCAGTAAGCAGCCCCAGCCCCATCATTACAGCCTGTCGCGTCGTGATCGTCAAGGAGCGCGACCCGGCCACGTTAGCCGCCGCCGTCGTCGCCTCCTCCAGCCGGCCCAGGTAATCCGGATCGACCTGCAATCCATAATCGCCGTCGCCGCTGTCGGCGTTCCGAAACGCCGCCACAATGTCGTCACTGTGCCCATTTTGCAGCGACTCGTAAAACGCCATCGGCAGCTTCCAGGCATCCGCGTCCGGCAGATTGATATTGCTGTGGATGGCATAGCGCACACCGTGTCGCACCGCATAGGACGCCAGTGCGCCCGACAGGCACGAATTGAAAAACAGCAACTTCGTGTGCTTTAGCCGCGCCACCTGCGCCACATCCTCCGGCGTGAGGATGACGCCGTTGGACAGGTGCACCCCCTCCGGCCCCGAATGAGCCGCGTAGTGTATGCCCTGAAAGGCCGTGTCCCGCGCGCACTGGTACAAATCCGCCGGCGTCACCACGCCATGCAGCACCGACATGTGGTGCTGCCGCTGGATCTGCCTGACCTCCGGTATCGTGTTCAAATCCTGGTCAGGGGCAACGACCAGCACGCGCATTCGCCGCTCGCAATCTAACTCACGCCTGCCAGGTTCACCACCCGATAGACGTACTCCGCCGTCACCGCCTCGCCGCCGCCGTACTCCGCCGTCACCGTCACCCGGCGACGCTCATACGGGTTCGCCTCCGCCAGCAGAGCATTGTCCGCCGGCGTCAGCGTGATCTCGACCGTGCTCCCCGGCGTCGGGATCGCCGTATCCCCGCGCACCACCTGCCCGCTCCCGGCGTCGTCGATGCGATACGCAGCCGAGGAAGGGGCCTGTGCGGCCCCCGCCTTGTCGCGAAACGTCACAGACAGATAGGCCGTGCTCCGCTCGTTGACCTGCTCCAGTTCAGCCATTATTCCACCAAGAACGGCACATCATCAGGCCGCCGCTCTAGCCTCTCAAACAGTGGGTGGCCGCAGCACTCGCAGCGAGGAATCCAAGCCGGCGGATTCTCGTGGAAGGCGGTGTGTTGGCTGTTACTCTTGAATACCATAAGATTCTCCGGTCGATTGTCGTCAGTTTTGCCGTTAACGTGGTGGACAACTTCCTTGCCTGCCAACGGTCTGCCGAGCACCTCAGATGCGACTAGCCGATGTTCTGGCACCCAGCCGCCGCCGTTCGCGTTAGGGTGTCGAGGCATCCAGACGAAGATATACTCCTTGCCCGAACTACTGCGGCCCTTCTTGCGCCGCTTGAACTCCCTGTCTCCGGCTTGTGGCGTTTTACGGTTGACGGTAATACCCCATCGCTTCAGATGTGCCGCAACCGTGCTAGACGTGCATCCAACCATCGCTGCGATTTCCTCTGAGCTTTTACGCTTCACGACCCGCTGTTCATACAGCCAGTCGTGATCGTAAAGCTCCTCAAACTGCCGAACGTAGCCGCCGCGTGCCACTGTTTTGTTCACCGGAATGCCATGGTGTCGCAGTGCCTTCGTTACAGTTCCAGAAGTACAACCAAGCATTACAGCGATCTCGTCTCGTGTTCTGCCCAGCGCGACGTGCTGCTCATGCAACCATTCACGATCATTCAGCTTGTCAATGTCGAAGCTGGGCAGCTTCTCGTGTCGAATCTTCTGCGCATCCGACAGAGTTCTTCGCTCAATGCCGAAACTCTTGGCCGCCCGATGCACTGAGGTCAGCGATACGCCCAGCATTTCAGCGATTGCCTGGAGGGACATGTTCTCGTCTACATACTTGCGATGCAGCCATTCCCGATCACGAAGTTGGGGGTTACGTTTCTGTGGCATCATTCCTCCTTAAGTTATCGAACCGATAGAGGAATGATACCATGAAACGTAAAGTTACTCAACTTAGTGATATACTCAAATCTACTGTCCACGTCTGCCCGGCGGCTTTTGATCCCTGGGCCGAAACCTTCCGGTTGAGGTTCTTGCCCGTGTCCGAGCTTGCATTGACCACCGTGAACTCCTGCCAGGCGAAATTCGCCACGCCCGACCCGAACACCGACCGGAACGTCACCGTCTGGTTGGTGCGGCTGGGATAGCCCGTCTCCATCCCCGCATACGCCTTGTTTGACGCAGCTTGCAGCGCCGTCTGCGTTGCGCCCTCCGCCGTGGTGCTGTCCCCCACGCCGATGCGTGCGTTGGCGTTGGAGAAAGCCGTGGGCGCGCCCAGCCCGCACAGCAGGTCGAGCAGTTCCCCGATCCCCTCGTTGAGCAGCAGATTGCCCTCAACCAGCGACTCCGCCGGCAGCGCCTGCCCATCTGCGCCCACCACCTCCGCCGCCTCGCCACGCTCAAACGCCGCCTGGTCAGCATAGCGCCGGATCAACCACTGCGTGCGATAGCTCAATTGTTCCTTGATCACCTTCCACCTCCTGATAGTTCAAACCCGATAGATCGCACCGTCCAGGCCCATGCCACCGAGCGCACGGCCCAGCCGAACACCACCCGCCGGCGCGCGAGCGTGAAGATCACCTTCACGATTCGCACCAGCGAGTCAAACGAAACCGCCACATCCACGCCGCTGCCCGCGTCCAGCACAGCCAGCGCCGCCCGCACCTCTCCCAGCACATCCAGCGCCTGGCCAAGGTCCGCCACCGGCACATTGACCGCAATGCTCCCAACCGCATCAGCGCCCGCCGCCGCGTCAGCAACCGCCAGCAGCGCCGCCGTCAGCAGCCCGTCCGCGCCCGTCCCGCTGTCCGAGAGCGTCAGCGCCACCTGCACCCCGATGCCGTCCGCGCCCACGCCCTCGTCGAGTACGGCCAGCGGCGCGACTTGGACGCCAACCAGGTCAGCCCCAACGCCCGCATCGAGGATCGCCTTCAGCGCCTCCAAGCTCAGCGCCACCAGGTCAGCAGCCGCACCGGCGTCGCTGACCGTCAGCGTTACGGCCACAGCATAGGAGTCAACTCCCACGCCGCTGTCCAGCACCTGGAGCGTCACGCCTGGCGGGAGCACAGCGTCCACGCCTGCGCCGGCGTCAAGGATCTGTTTCAGCGCCTCGGTCAGCAGGCTCAGCGCCTCGTCTCCGCTGCCGGCGTCTGCGACGCTTACCGAGGCCGCCAGCGAAAGCGTTTCCCCGCCTGCGCCCGCATCGGCCAGCGCAAACGTCACCGTGACGCTGCCCAGGCTGTCGAGCGCCGCACCCGCATCGGCAATGGCGATGAGCACCAACCGCAGGATGCTGTCAGCCCCGGCCCCGGCATCCATCAGCGAGAGCGTCACGCTGACCGCCTGGTCGTCTTCGCCCGCGCCGGAGTCTGTCACGCTCAGCGATGCGGCCATGTTGCCCGGCTCGTCCGCGCCCGCGCCTGCATCGCTCACGCCTAGCAGCGCCGCTACGCCCGTCAGGAGGTCAATCCCGGCTCCGCTGTCGGTCTGAGACAGCAGCGCCGCCACCTGTGCCAGCGCGTCAGAGCCACTCCCTGAATCCGCCGCCGCTATGCCGACCAGCAGAGCCAAGACGTCCGACGCCGACCCCGACTCTGCCAACCCCAAGGCAGTGAACAATGCACCAAGCGCGTCCGTCCCGGCCCCGCTGTCGCTCAACCCCAGCGCCGCCCGCAACTGGGCCAGCGCATCCGTCCCCACACCGCTGTCAGTCGTTGCCAGCGCAGCCGACCGCGCCCCAAACCCATCCGCTCCAGCCCCGCTGTCACTCAACCCCAGCGCAACCCGCAACTGCGCCAGCGCGTCCGTTCCGCTGCCGCTGTCCGTGACCGTCTTGGTCGTCCCCCCAAAACTCGGCCCCGTCTCCCACGTCGGCGATCCCACTGCCGTCAGGTGGCGGGCGTTGCCGCTGATGTCGTTAGCGTCCGACACCAACGGCCAGTTGGCCCACAGGTTGGAGGTGCGCACCACTGTCGCGCTTGCCTGCTCGGCAGCGATCTCGCTTTGCGACAACACTGCCTGCCAAGCGCGCGCCCGTTCTATGCGGCCATTGAGCCAGCTTGTCCCGCCATTGCCGCCGAACAGCAGAAAAGCAGGCGATAGGGCAGAGTTCCAACTGAAACTCGCATCCAGCGCACCATTTACGTACAGCTCATAATCGCCGCCGCCCTTGTTGACATAGCCAATGTGATACCACGTCCCCACGCTCAGGTTTGACCCCGTGTCGCCCGAAAACTGGTTCTCGATGCCGACGCTTGTGCCGTCCGCCGCCAGGAACACATCGTCCCAGCCCGTGGCGTCGGCGTTGAACAGGATCATCGGCGCACCCGTGGCGTTGCGGTCCACGCTGATATACATCCAAAAACAGATGGTCAGCGGCGAACTGGACGGCGCCGGCGCGACATAGAGATATTCGCCTGAGGTGTCAATGCGAACGGCCATAGCCTACTGCGCCGCCTCCATGACCTGCTGTGCCAGCGCCGTCACGCTCACGCCGAGCTCGCTCTGAATCCGGGCCTCCATCGGCCACGGCCACAACGGCTCGCCGGTCAGCGTCCTGTCCACATAGCGTCGGTCCAACACGGGCGCACCCGCCTTCACAGCCAGCGCCGCACCCATCGTGTTGTGCATCTGCCCGTTGCCCTGCTGCTGCTCCGCATAAGTCAGGTACGCGCCGTTGCCGAACGCGCTGTAGCGTTCCAGCGTGTTGCCGCCCACAGCGCCTGCCGCAAACGGTCTTGCCGCCAGGATTCCGATGCCTACGTTGCCCGCCGCCAGCACGTCGCGGAACACGTTGTTCTGCATCGTGCCCTGGCCCCACAGCAGGACGCCCACGCGCTGGCCTGCCCACTCCCACTGCGTCACAATGTCGCAGTTTGTCGGCCCTGGTCGCTGCGCAGGCTGCGCCAGCCCCGTGCCATAGGTCGAGATGGCCCCATCCAGTTCGCGCCCGCTCAGCAGCGCCATGCTGCCTAAGACTGCGTTGTTGCTGGCCACCGCCGTGTCGCCGTTCGCCTGCACCATGATGCCCGCCGTAGGCGCAAGCCCGTAGGAGATGACATTCTCCAGCGTGTTGTTCGACGTGTTGTAGACGCCAAAGCCATAGCCGTGCGGCCACTGCACCCCGCAGAACTTGCGCCCATCCCAGCGCCCGTACATGGCAAACGCCCGGCGGATGGTGTTGCCGGAGCCGCCGATCATGTTGAACATGTAGCGGCCCGTTCCTGCGGCCACCGCATCCTCAATCAGGTTGTTGCTGCCGATGACCCAGACCACCACCGTGTTGTCATCCACGTCGGCGTTGTAGGCGCTCACGCGGCGCAGCACGTTGTTGGACCCGTAGACCAGGATGGCCGCCTGCGAACCGTTGCGCGCAACGATTCCCTCAATCTGGTAGTAGTTCCCGATGGGACCGGGCCAGTATTCGCCTAGCTTGACCGGCACGCGCACGCCCTGGCCGTCGATAATCGCCTTGCCGTCGTTGAGCGCCCGCACGGTGATGGGCTTGCCGGGGAGTCCGTTGCGCGTGCTCGGCCAAAGTGACTCGTAGTACGTTCCGTCCAGCAGGCACAGCACGTCACCTGGTTGGAGCGTCTGCCACGCGCGGGCAAAGGTGCGCCAGGGGGCAGTCTGAGATGCACCCGTTGCCGCGTCTGACCCCGAAGGCGAGAGATAGCGAGTGCAGCCAGCCACGCCAGCTGGCGTGGCGCTTGGCGTCGTCTGCGGCGTGGGCGGCGGCGCAGCGGTAGGCGGCGGCGGCGTTGGGGATGCGACGCGGGTGGGTGTTGGCGTCCATGTGCTAGTTGGCCCTGTTGTGACGGTGGGCGTCGAAGTCGGAGCGTAGGGAGTCGTAGTAGGCGGCGGCGTTCTCGTCGCCGCTGTTGCGACGCTCGTTGGCGATGGCGTTGAGGACGGCGGCAATGGCGTCGCTGTAGCCGTCATCGTAGCCGCGCTTGTAGTCTGCGCTGGCGTTATTGTCGGTGTTGCTGTCCATGTTGGCTGTCCCCCTCCCAGGGTGTACGCAATCCGCACGATGGGCGGTTCGGCCCCCTCGCGGCTGCTGAAGTACTTCCCGCTGTGATACTGGCCGGCAGCCGTGTAAAGCGCCATGCTGCTCCAGTTGCGCCCATCTCCTAAGGCCCGCTTGACAATCTCCGTCACATCGAAGGAGTAGAGGATGCCTGGGTTGCAGTACCAGTAGGGCGTCGGCGAACAGTCGCCGGGCAGCGGCATGACCCGCGTGCGCCCCACGTTCTCGGCGGGCAGCGGCGCATTGTCCCAGGTAATGGTAGTCTCCTGCCACGGCTGCTCCACCTCGTACACCTGCATGACGGTGATTCCGGTCCCGCCGTTCGTGTTGATGGAGCCGTCCGAGTTGTAGCCGGGGTTGTAACCGGCGTTGCCGAACTGGCGCATCTCGACCGTAGCGGACACGACCTGTGCGCCGGCGGGCAGGCTGGACAGTGACCACGCCGCATAATACTTGGAATAGCAGGGCCAATCAGCCGTGTCCCACTGGTTTTGAATGTTTACGTAGGGGGACGCACCCAAGGGCCGCAACACCCCGCCCAGGTAGCCCAGATTTTCAGTGCCCCACCGCTCGAAGAAGGACGTGCTGCGCCCGCCGCTGGGATCATCGTCGCCGCCGCAGTCCGTCCCGCCGCCCAGCATCGCATCCGCCGTCAGCAGCGTGCGCACCGTTTGCGCACCCGCCGCCGTGCGCCCCGCGTAGTCCGGCAGGCCCCAGCGCAGTGCCCCTGCCCAACCGTCGCCATAGGCCGACGCGGACAGGTCCCACACGTCCCCGGCAGCCGGACGCCCGCCCACCTCCGACCAGGGGATCGCCCGGTAAGCCGACCAGCCGCGGCAACTGCCCGGTGTCCCGCCGCAGCGGTCGCCAAACTCCCATCCCGGCGTGCTGCGATACGTCACCGGAAGGCTGCGCCCATTGATGGACATTACCACCTGTCCCGCCGCCTCCGGGCGCATCACCTGGATGTAGGCCAGCATGTGCGTGCTCGCACCTACCAATCGCACCTGCACATAATCCCCATCCGGCGACACGTCCCCGAACCAGAGGATTGCCCACTGGTTGGCGTCCAAGGCGGGGTCCCCCGGCGCAACGTCCATCAGCGGCGCGTTGGTGCGCAGGCCCGTAACCGGCGTTACAGGGGTTGCCGTGGGCGATGGCGTGACCGTGGCCGGCGCGCTGGTTGGCGTAGCGGTCGCCGTCGCCGTGTTTGTCGGGCGCGGGGTGACGGTCGCCGTCGCTGTAGGCTGCACGGTGTTGGTCGCCGTGCTGGTAGGCTGCGGGGTGACGGTCGCCGTGTTCGTTGGCAGTGGCGTGGCCGTGGCCGTGGCCGTGTTGGTCGCCGTCGCCTGCGGCACACAGCGCGCATCGAACGCCCCGTCAGGTGAGACCATGACCTCACAGTCATAGCCGCCCGCGTCCTGCGCAGCCGCGGCCTGCCACATGCCGAGCGCCACAAGCGCCGCTGCGACGAGGAACACAATGAGGTACAGCCAGTATCGCCTATTCACGCCCAGCCTCCTGGCCTGCCTGTTGCGTCTGCTGCAACTGTTGCAGCGCGCCCACCGCCCCCTGCACGCGCAGCAACTCCTGCTCTTGCTCCTGGATGCGCGCCTTGCGCTGCACAATCTCCGCCGCCAGCGACTCCGCCGTGCGCTCGCGGCCAATCAGTTCCTCACGCTGCTGCACGAGGCCCAGCGTCAACACCCCCAAACGCTCCGCCGCCTGCTGAAACTGCGCTTGCAGTGGGTCAACCTTGGCCGGGGCTGGGGCCGGTGTGGGTGTCGCCGCTTCCGCTGGTTCCTGCACCTGCGCCTGTTGTTCTTGCGTTTCCATGCGTGTTTTTCTCCTGTCTCTGCTGTTCATGCGCGCCATAGCTACCCCTGAAATGGCAGATAGTGGCGCAGAATCAGCGTCTTGATAGTCAGTGTCTCCGTCGTGGCGTCCGCAAACGTCACAGTGACGCTTTGGGCCAGCAAATCCTCGAACGCATCCGTCACCGCCGCCCAGCGCCACACGTCGCGCGAGTTGTAGCCACCGTAATTCACCGGCGTCCCCACGTCGGCCCCGCCCGCCGCCTCTACTGCCGTAAAGTCCGCAGCAATGGCGTTCACGTCGTACTCTTGCGCCAACTGCTCCTGAAGCAGGGTGACTTGCTTCAGGAGTGGGAAAAACACCTTCGCCATGTTGTAGGTCACAACCTCGGCAGGCGTCGTCGCAAACGGATTCATGCTCCTATCCTCCTATGTCCACGTAAATGTCTTCAGCGTGCCGTTGGGCAGGCGCGCTCGTAGATTTGTTCCATCCCACCAGACAGGCAGGTGGCCGGCAAAAGCGCCCGGCGTCGCAATCTGCCCGAAGTACCATGCTCCTGCAATGCGGCTGTTGTTGCGGATGATCGCCGCGCCCGCCACATCGAGCATGTAGCCGCTGGTCAGCGCCGCGCCAATGGCCACCGCGCCCGCGCTGTAGATGCCCCAAGGCGGCACGTTGACGTAATCGGCCCCGTTGCTGGAGACCATCAGGCTGCCCATGCGCGTCTGCTGGAAGGCGGTCCCATCCGTCATCCAGAACTGGATGGCGTTCTGGCTGGTGACGAAGCCGGTGTTGCTGACCAGTTGGTTGGCCGTCACTGTCGCAGATGCCACAACTGGTCCCACCAGGTCTATAAGATTAGATGTGATTTGAATACGCTTCGTGTTAAGGCTATTGTTTAGCGTTATTTTTGACTGACCGTAAGACCCAGTTTCCGTGGCAATAGTCAGGGAGGCCGTCTTAGACGCACCGGTCGCCCTTGCCTTCGCCAATATTTCCACGTTGTTCACTGCGGACGACATATCAATGACGCCAGCGGGGATGAAATTTAGATAGCTAGAAAAGTCCTGATGATAGACAACAAAAGTAGAGTTTGTCCCTACCCAACTTGCACTCGTTGCAATATCGAAAATGTCAATCGACGGCTGTAAATTGATACCGTTCGCATCGAGCCAGACTTTACCGCCCCCGGCCTCCATCTTCCCCAATGTGTTTGCGCTCCACTGGACGACATTGTTGTTGTACCCGCCGATGCGCCCGATGCCGCTCTCGCGCCAGACGCGCAGGCCGGTGTAATCCGTGCCCAGCGCCCCCGTGCCCTGGCGAATCTCACCGCCAGTGCCAATCGTCATCACGCCCGCGAAATAGCTGTCGCCGTCGCTCTCCAGAATGATTTTGCTGGCCGTGCCCGAACGCAGCGCCAGCGCCCCGCCCGTTTTAGACCAGTACAAATTCGGGTTGTTTCCCGAACTGCGCCCGATGCGCACAAAGTCTGTAGCTACAGAGAAATCGCGTTCGGCCTGCGTAGCAATGCCGTCGAAGCCGAGATACATCGTTCCGTCAGGATTCCAGATGCCGGTGTTGACGCCCGCGTTGAACATGCGGATGGGCAGGTTATTGATGCCATTCCCCGCTGCGTAGTCCGACAACCGCAGCCAGCGGTCAGTGTCCCCCGTACCTGTGCCCACGAACATGCCAAATTCATCCTGGGCAAACAAGCCGCGCAACTGCCCGGCGCGCAGGCGCACCACCTGCCCGCTGTTGGGGTGTCCCGTCCAGCGCACGAATTGCAGGTAGGGGCTGTTGGCCGCGTTCAGCCCATCAATGGCATTGACCTCGTAGAAGCCGTTGCCGCTTGTGCCGTAGTCGAGCACGATGGCGTCCGCCTGGATGACCGTCCCCGCCGCCATTGCGCCCGCGTTGGGAGCCGCCGAGCGGGTGAACGTCCAAAGCTGCGACCCGTTCAGCAGATCGACCGGATTCGTCACCACGCCCCAGCAATTCGTAATGTTGAGCGCGCCGCCGCTGCGCGAGAACTGGCGCAGGCGGATGATGTCGCCAACCTGGAAGACCTGCATCCCCGGCGCGCTGGGCAGGTCCTTGACGTGCAGGCTCGCTATGCCGCCCGCCGCCGGAGCCGTAAAATCGCTGGCGAGCAGCGTCACGCTCTTCGTGATGATCTGCCCGCCCGCAAGCGCCTGCTCCAAGTCGGCGATAAACGCCTTGGCGTGCATCTCGTCGGTGTAGAGATACCTGAAATCGCCTTCGCCCGCTCCTGTGATTCGCACCCCTGTCGTCTGGCTGGCGTAGTTGTGGCTTTGCAGCGCCACGCCCGCTTGCAGTTTGACAAGGGAGGAGCCGGGTTCGAGCAGCAGGTCAACCGCGGGCGCAAGCGAGAGATGGCCGCTGGCCGTATCCACTAGCGGCGTGCGTACGCGGGTGGACAGGTAAGCCGCCGCCGAGCGCAGCGCGACCGACGCACGCGCCTCGCCAAGCACGTCCAATTCGTAGCTGGGCGCATCCGTACCAATGCCAAGGCGGCCCGTGTCCGTGAAGCGGAACAACTCAGCGAAGCCGGTCGTCGTGCTGCTGTTGTGCCCGACAATCAGGGCGTTGCCACTGGATAGGTTGTTGTCGCTGTCCAGGCTGACATACAGCGAGCCCTCAGCCGCCAAAAACGCGTTGCCCGTAAACTGGATGTCCGGCTCCGTCCCGATGTTGCCGGAACCGCCGAATATCATGGCCCCGCCAATCGCCAAGCCCTTCAGCCCAATCTCGCCAGCGGCGTTGGATTTAAGATAAGCCTCAGCCGCACCCGAACGCACATCGCTCGATGGCGTGCGCAGGCCCACGGTGTTCGCAGCCGTCAAGCTCACCACGTCCCACGCATCGCCGCTCGCGCCCAGGTCGCCAACCATCAATTGCGCCATGCGCGCCGCATTGCTCGCCGTGGCGCGCAGCACCCATCCGGCCATAGCTCCGCTGACCGTGTGGTCAGGCCCAAGTCCAGCGTTAGTTGCCAGCACGTGCGAGCGCGCATGGTGCGCGTCGGGGTCGCCTGTATGGGTCGTGAACTCCGTATCGGTGACGGCCCAAAGGGCCTGGCTTGCCGCAAGCTGGCCGGTGTGGATGGACGTGTCAGAGAGCGCGTGCGCGGCAATCCCGCCGCCGCCGCCCGAACTGGTGGCTGCCGCACCGCCAGCGGTCAGGATGCGGCGAATGTCCTCGACAACAAACGGCTGGATGGCCCGGTACTCACTGCTGTAGCGCCTCATGCGTTCTGCGCTCCAATGTCAAAGGGGTCGCGCGCTTCGATGGGGCGCAGTGACCACGTATTGTTGCGCGCATCGAACTCCGCATGTCCCACCAGGAACTGCGCCTCAACCGTTTGCCAGTCCGCCGCCAAAAGCTGCTCGATCTGCACCCAGCGGCCCACCGGCAGCCAGCCGAGCCAGGTGCGCTGACCGTCGCTACGCTGCAACTTGCCGTCCCTGAGCCAGAGCAGCGGCGCTGCTTCGCTGGCCAGCTCGTAATCAATGACCAATGCCCCCGCCGGCGTCATACTGGCAATGATGCGCCGGCCTTCGCTGTTGCCCATGCCGATTAGCTGGCGCATCTCCTCGCCGGCTGTGGTCCGCCCATCGCGGACTTTGCGCGTACGAATGCCAGCCAGGACAGGGGCAAAGACGGCGGTGACCGGACCACCCACCGCCGTGACGATCTCGGCCATCTTCTGCGTGGTGTCCATCACGCCCCAGATTTTGAAAGGCATGTGTGCGGCGGATGCTCGCGTCTGCCAGGCAGCGCCATCCCACAGACGCAGGTCGCCGCGCTGGTAGGCTGCATCCGTGTCCAGCGACAGCGAGTAATAGTTATCGACGTTAGCCGATCCCAGGCGCTTGACATTGACCCAATACGCCGCGCCGTTGACCAACTGGACCGGCGTCACCATCTGCACCGAGCGCCAGGTCTCCGTTTCGGCAGGCACGTTTTCGTGTTCCAAGAGTCCGCTGGCGATGACTGCGCCGGGCAGCCCGCTCGCATCGTTGCGAATTTCGACCACCAGATCGTCCGTAGGGGCGCCGTGCTTGGCGATGCTGATTGCCACCTCTCCCGCCAGCCAGGGGCCGTTGACAACCTGGAAGCCCTGGCTGGTCATCTGCCCGTAGGCGAGCAGCGTCACGCTTGCGCCGGGAATTTCGTCCGCAAGCGCCGTTTCGGTTTCGACGTTGTGCGACTGGTAGATCGTCACCGCCGGTCCTGCGCTGTCGGAGACGATGGGGGCTGCGCCGTAACCGGACACCTCAACGCCGGCTGCGCTCACTACGTCGGTAGTGAAATAGTAGCCATCATTGTTGGGCGAGTTATCGACGTAGAGTCCCTCTTTGGAGCGGATAAAGCCAAGCCCCAGCGCCAAATCTTTGATGTCGTCGGATGGGTCGAAGCTGATGGTGTTAGCGGCGTAGCTGGACGCGTCGCCCTCGACGGGATTCTTGATGACCTTGGCCCCGTTGTTGCCGGTGGAGCCGCTTACTTTCACCTGGTCGCCTTCGTCCAAGGCTGCCAGCTTGCCCGCAAAGTCGAGGATGCGATTGTTCGGCGCGCTGACAAAGCCGATGGTGCTGGCGGTATAGCCCCAGCCCAGGAGCACGCGCCCGCCCCCCGTCTCTTCGTGTGCCTCGTAGCCGGCTGCGTCCTCGTAATAGCGATCATCCAAGGATGCGAACAGGCCGCGGCAATAGAGAGTCGCGGCATATTCGCCGCCCGAACCGTCCACGCTCACATTTGGCCCGCTGGCCTTGGCGCACGCCTTGAGCACCGTCAGGCGCATCGCTTCCGCAGCGGCCTTGGTGACCTCCCCTCCCGCCGAGTGCAGCGCGTCTTTGCGGCCAAACTCGCCTGCGCTGTTGTCGTCCACCAGCCAGCCAGTCGTCGCCGTGTCGCTGCCGCCATCGTCGCCGGTGAAGGAGTAGATGACATTCACCGCATTGAACAGATTTTCGCTGCTGATGCTCACCGTCACGTTGCCCAGGCGCAGCGAGATTTCTTCCACGCGGCCGGCCCAGGACAGCCCACCAGGGCCATGGATCTCCACGCCATAGCGCAGCCAGCCGCGCAGGCGATGCAGCGCCGGTTCCGGCCCGCTGGCCTCGATTTCGGCGCTGTCATAGCCGCCTTGCGTGCCAGTCGCAAAGCGCAGCACGTCCAGATGCAAGCCGGGCGGCAGGACGACGGGTACGCCGGCGCGCGTGCGGAGAGCGGCGGTAAAGTCGGCCATTAGAAGGTGTACCTCCGCGGCCTGTGCCACGCCTTGACGCTGAGCGTCTGCGTGATGGGTGCGCTCAGGTTCAGCAGTGACCAGGCGAAGTAAACCCGCTGGAGGGTGTTGGGCCACACCAGGAGCGGCATGCCCTGCGGGGCAACTGCCGGCAGTTCGACGCCGCTTGCGCTCACATAGGCGCGGCCCGCCGTGGGATCGTCCACCACTTTCCCGCCGTTGGCCACCGTCGCCAGCACCTTCAGCCGACGGAAGGTGGCGGCTGGAAAGAATGCGAAAAAGTCGGTTTCGCTCGTAATCGTTCCCGTGCCGCGCCAGGTCAGGCGCAGCCGCATGGCCCCCCAGTTGGCTGCGTACCCGCCCGGCGGCAAGGGCACAACGCCCAGGTCAGCCAGGGCGGAACTGAGCAGCGGCAGGTGCACCTCGTCGCCTGTCCAGAGCGGAAAGACGCCGGTCGCATCGTAGATGGTTGGCCGGACGTACACATCCGCCGTAATGACCTTGAAGCGCGCCAGCAGGTGAAAATCAAAGCCCTGGGCGTCCTGCAAGAGCGCCTGCGTCAAGTTGTACTGCTGCGCGTCGCTGCCCGTAAAAGTGCGCTGCACCATAGCGCCGTTGCTGCACGTGCCGTCGGACACGACGCTCCCGCCGCTCGCCAGGATCGTTTCCGCTTGCAGCACGTGGCTGAAGTTGGCCGGATCGCTGAAGGCGTTGGTGGACAGCAATATCTGGTCATACTGCACAGCGCCGCCGGTGTTGTTGGTCAGTTCCAAGATCAGCGGTGTGGGCAGGCTGCCCAACACATCGGCGGCGGCGAACTGGATATAGCTGTCGTTGCCGGCCCCGCCGTCGTCATGGCTGTACACGGTCAGCCCGCTCGTGTTGTTTGCGCCGTTCCCGTTAGAGCCTGGAATTTGCACGAGGTCCGTGCGCTCGAACTCCGCCGCGCGGCGGATGGAGAGGCTGACCGTCGGCGCTTTGTTGGGCCACAGGCGCAGCGTGTCCTCCTGGTCTTCCGGTCTGCACTCGAACAATTCCGCTCGGTACGTGCTGGCGTCGCCGTCCACTTGAACTTGCCAGTAGACGCGCGGCCCTACGCCCCAGCGCGTGCGGAAGTTCGCCTTGCCAAGCAGCAGGTCAAGGCTGGCCTTGCGTAATTGCACCTGCGCCGTATTTGCGCCGGTGATGTAGAGCACAATCGTTTCAGCGACGTCAGGCGCCGCAACGCCTTTTTGGATTTCCGGCGCTAGCATGTCGTACTCTTCGACCTGGTAGCCGTTGGCGGCAGTGAACGTGATGGTCGTCGTCCCATCCGTGACGCTGAATACGTGCGCCATGCTCAACTACCCCTTTGAATCAACTGGACGGCGCGCCGGGCGGCCTGCTCCGCCATCAGCTTGTCGTTGACGATAAACGTCTGGTTGACCACGGTGGGCCGCTGCCCGCCAGCCCGCATCCGGCGCGTGGTCGGCGCGTCATAGATACGCGAGCCGCCGGGCAGGTTGACCAGTTCCGGCCCGTATTCGCCTGTCACCGTCCAGCCGCCGCGCCAGTTGGCCGAACCCAGCGCATTGCCGGGCGGCGGCGCGGCGGGCAGCGTTGTGCCGGCGTCTCCTGTCGGCGGCGGCGGCGCGGCTTCGGCCATGAAGGATTTCCAGCCGTTGAAGTAGTTGTACGCGCCGGCCTTGCCCGCGTCTTCCAGGGCGGCGACATTCTCCGGCACGCCAGTGGCCGTCACTACCGCCTGGGCCATGCCGCCCACTGCCGCCGCCGCCGTATTGGCGTCGCCGAACCCCTGCCCGATGGCCCCAAACGCCGCAACGCCGGCGGATTTCATGGCGTCGGACTCGCCGGCCTTGCCGAACACGCTGGCCAGTCCCGCGCCCAGGGCGTCGGCCTGCTCTTGCATGTTCTCGTCGGTGATGCCGAACAGGGCCATGATGTTGGCCTTGCCCTGCGCCTCTTTCTGCTGCTGCTCAATGGCGGCCTTGACCGCATCCTGGTTGATGAGGTCCAGGTTCTGTGCGTTGGCGAAAAGCGAAGAATCGTTCCAGGCGCTCTTGAACAGTTCCAGGATCACGTTGGCGGGCAGGTTCGGATCAATGCCGGCGCGGGCTGCGGCGTCCTTGACGTCCACATTCGCCCAGTCCACGCCGTTGAGCACCTCGTCCGACAACTGGCGCACGTAGTCGTCGGCAAAGTTTTGCGGAACGCCAAGCGCCGCCATCTTCATCTGGTCGCCCGTGACGGAGCTTGTTCCGAACAGGCCGGGGACGCCCTGTAGCGCACTCTGGAACGCGCCGTTGACCTCCTCCGCCGTTTCCTGGAAGGCGTCGCTGGTCTGCTCGGCAGCCTGCTGCATGGCCGCCGTGCCCTTGCGCGTGAAGTCCTGCCAGCCGAGCGATTGCTCACGCGTCTTTGGCCCCATCTGCGCAGCCGGCTTCTCAACCCAAAGCCCCACTGCACTCAGGCTGCGCTTGAGCCAGCCGGGAATCTCGGTCGTGCCCTCGGCAAGGTTGCCGATCAGTTTTTTGGAGTTGGCATTGCTCAGAATTTGCGCGCCCTTGGGCAAATTCAGCAGTTCCGGCCCTTCTTCGCCTACCCACGTCCAGCCGCCGCGCCAGTAGTCGGTGCCGGCTGCGTTGTTGCCGTAATAGGCGCGCACATCGTCAGCGAAGCCGGGATTATCCCATCCGCCCAGCCCGCTGCCGGCAGTGTTGCGCACGCCCATCTGCGGGCCGTAAACGCTGTTGCCGGGGCCGTATTTGGGGTCTTCGTAACGAGATACAATTTGGGGCTGCACCTGGACGGTGTAAATCTTGCTCCATAAATCGCCCCAGTCGAACGAAGTTAATGCCGCGGCGACACTGTAGACTTTATCCCAAATGTCACCCCAACTAAACGGGTCGGCCTTAACGCTAATGCTGCGCTCCTGGGTCAGTTCATCGCCCCAATCCACTTCTGCTTGGGGCGAAAATACGGGCTTCCAGGAGTCAAAAGTCACCTGCCATTTACGCTTGTATTCTTCCCAATCAATGTTTTCGCCAATCTGCTTGCCCAGGTCGAAGCCTGTGCCAAAACCCGTCTTCGGAGCGTCAGCGAAATCAATAACCGGCTTGAGTTTGACGGCCCAATCATTGAAGTTGAGCAACGCCATAAGGCCGTCGATTGCGCCCTCTGACCAGCCGGCCTTTACCAGTATCTTTTTCTGCTCTGCGTCGTCCTCTGTCCAGTCGGCGGCAATCAGACTGCCAATAGTGCCTTCCTTCCAGTCGGCCACTAGTTGCACAGGCGGCAGGCTGTCGGTCGTATCGGCGTCGATGCTGATAACCTGCGCTTCGGCGTCAACCTTGAACAGCCCGCCGTCCTTGTTGGTGATCGTCGTAGCGGTAGCCGTTACGTCAATCGTCAGCCCGCCGTCCGGCGTCTTGAGTGTGGTGACTTCCGGCGAAATTTTGACGTCGAACGCATAGTCACCCGCCGCCGCCGCCGCCTGGAGGGCAACTAGCCAGCCGGGAGCGCCTTTGTCGAGCAGCGGCCCTATCGCCGCGTCGATGCGCTCCATTGCCGTCGCAGCCGATTCGAGTCCGTCGGCAGTAAAGCCGCCGAGAGTTGCCCCCCAGTTCTCTACGCCGGCCCGAAACTCAGGCGCGGTGAGGATGCCAACAACACCCTCTATGTAAGGCTGCGCCGCCTGGAACGCGCCCGAAAAGAGGTCACGGCTGAGCAGCCCGCCCATCTCTTCCAGCGTGGACAGCAGACCGGACATGGAGCCGGCAGCAGCGGCCCCGGCGCCGGCGTACAGCTTCTCGGTGTCCTTGAGGATCGCTTCAATCGCAAAATTGGCGTCGATAGCGCCCTTGGAGATGGCTTCAGGCAGTTCCTTGCCAGTCTTGCCCGTGGCGTCGCCGAGGATGCGCATGGTGTCGATGCCGGATTCGGTCAGCTGGTTGACCTCTTCCATCGACAGCTTGCCCTTGGTGCGAATTTGTCCAAGCGCACGCGAAATGCGCTCCATCGACTCGCCGCCGGCCCCAGTTGCCGTGCTGAAATTCAGCATGGCCTGGGTAAGCCGCTGTGCTTCGGCGGTATTGAAACCTAGCGCCATCGACAGCCGGAAGGCGTTGGCTACGTCCTCCTGCTTGAACGGGCTTTCGATGGCGAGCTTTTGAATCCAATCAAGCAACTCCTTGGATTTGCCTGCCGTCTGCCCGAGCGCCGCCTGCATCGACGACGCCTGTCCCGTCAGCAGCGCCTCTTTCGCCGCCAGGCTGTTGATGGATGTGCCCAGCCGCTCGTAGCTGGCGTAGGCGTCCAGGGCGCTGCGCGCCGCGCCCGCCAGAGCGTTCGTAGCCCCGCCCAGTACGTTGGCGATGCTGACGCCGGCTGCGATTTTGCCGATGTCGCCAAGCGCGCTGCCGACGCCCTTCAGCGCGCCAGAGGCTTTGTCGATGCCCTCGATTATGATTCGGAGCTTGTAGTCGGCCACGTTCCCGGTTCCAGGCAAACAAAAACGGCGCTGACCTGGAACCTCCGAAGAAGTCCAGATCAGCGCCGTGTATCCTACGTTTCACGTCGCGTCAGCCGGTGTGGTGGCCGGCCCTGCGTCTGTTTAGTTGCCTACCAGTATAAGGCAGGAGTAAGGCAAAGTCAACGGATAGGCGGTCAGTCTGCCGGCTGCACCTCCAACCACATCGCCGTTAGCGCCGGGAGCGTCACTTCATTGCCTAGCACTGCCTCGTAGGTGACGCGTCCATTCACCAATGCCACCATCTTCACGTTGTCACCCTCTAGCACGCGTGCCTTGCCGTAATCGGGATACTGGACAAACACCGTTTGCCCGAAGTTGCCGTCCACGTTGACGCGCATCTGCGCTTCATTATCATTCTCGATCACCTGGATGACTTTGCCGGCCACATTCAGGTATTTGCCCTCATGCTGCTCTGTGTTGCGTGCCAAGTCATCGAAGGGAATGGAGACGGCGCGCTGCTGTAGTTGGGCGGACGTCAGGGTAGGGGCAGGTGTTGCCCGCCGTGCCGTGTTGGACGCGTCCGCTCCATCCTTGGTTGGAAAGCACGTCCCAAACAGAATGGCCGCCATTGCTAGCACAACAACAATGCCAATTACCTGAAAGCATCCGCGCCAGAAGCTAGGCTTTTCCCTTGTGAAAGACGGTTTCCTGTCGAAGCTGGTCCCAGGCTGTGGACTCTTTGGCAATTCAATCGGGCGTTGTGCAAAAGGGATATCCTGAACCGCCAAATCGCGCCCACAGTAGCGGCAAACAATCGCCGCCGCCTTGATCGTCTCCGCGCAAAATGGACACGCCTTAGTGTCGCCGGACTCAGGGGACTCACTCATATGATTTTTGCCTTTGATTTTGCGTTAGGTTAAAGATGAAGAAGCAATAGGGTTATCATACAACGAGACACGGCAGGGAATCAATCCTCTGCCGTGTCTGGAACTGCCGTGTCGCGCTTTTCAGCGACGCGTTGTCGCGCCGTCGCCTTCTCGTCCTCCCAGACGCGCCATCGCTCCCACCACAACTGCGACGCCTCATCCTCGACCTGCCAGGGCGGAACTCCCCATAATTCGGCAGCTTGCAGCACCTGCACCCAGCCGGGATACTGGCGAGATTTGCCGTCCAGCCAGTAGCGAATCAGGCGTCGTTCGGAGGGTCCACCGCCTTGGCGTGCCCCTTGGCCGCACCCTCCGGCGCGCTGCCCATCAGCGCAGCGACGATGCCCTGCATGTCGGCTTGCGACAGGTCGGCAATCGCCTCATAGGGGTCAACGCCCGCCGGCGCTTCGATATAGCCCTTGGCGATGACGTACCCGGTAATCTTCTCCCACATGTCACTCGGTGACTGGCTGGCGTCGATGATGGCCCGCACCTCGCGTAGCCGGCGTAGAAAGCCGCGTTCGTCGCGGCCGGGCAGGCGAATTGTCACCTCGATTGCTTCGGTCGATTCGGTTGCTTCGCTCATACCATCCTCATGCCAGCGTCGCCACGGCGTTGGAGATCTGCGCCTTGAACCAGTTGGCAAACGTTCCGTGATAGGTTCTTCGCAGTTTGAAACTCGCCGCCACGACGCCATCGTCGTCCTCGAAGATGCCCGGCACCTCGTTGACTGTGCCGGCGTACTGGAGCTTCAGCGTCTTGTTTGTGCCGCCGCTGAAGTTGACTTCAAACTGGCGCTTGGCCGCCGCGCCGCCAACCATCTCATCAATCAGCGCCTTGCTGACGCCATTCCATTCCAGCAGCAAATCGAGCGTGCTGTCCCACGGCTTGGTCAGATAGCTCGACGCGGCCAGACTGCCGACGCAGTAGCGGTTCTGGCGATTGGCGTTGATGGTCAAGGTCAGGCTACGCAGCGAACACTTGGCGAGCGCCGTGCCACCCATCGTGCCGGCCCACGTGTCAAGAAACATCGTAGTCACATCGGCGGGCATGATGGGAACGACGGTGCGCACGGCCAGAGCGCCGGCCAGCGTTGTGGGATCAACGGAGGAGCCAAGCAACTCGACGCTGAACGTCGTCTCTGCGCCGACTTCCATCTTGAAGGTGAACGTGTTGCCCACGCCGCCGATAAGCCGGTACGCGCCGACGTTCGATTCGCCATGCACCAAGGACAGCATGCGCGGCGTAGGCAGTGTCGAGATGGGCGCGGCGTAGGCACGCGAGTAGCCAGGCCCTGCCCCCGGCGTCGCCTCGCCAAACGTGGTGTCCAACCAGTAGGGCAGGTCCTCGTAGGACACCCACCCATCGACGTTGGCCCCACCGCCGTTGCGCAGGATCACCGGCGTATCGCCGCCGGACAGGTTCAGGGTCAAGTCATCCAGGACCTTGATCTCCTGGTCGGGCGCGATCTTGCAGCCGGTCAGGCCGCGCAGCAGCACGGTTGGCGTGACGCCCGTTTCCCAGGCCGACTGCTTGCCGGCCTGCACGCGTAGCTCAGAAGTTTGAGCCATGATCAATCACCGCCTTTGGCGTCCTTGCCCTGGGTGGGCTTGCCCTGCTCACTCTTGGCAGGTTCCGCCTTGTTGTTCGCCTTGACCTCAGCGGGCTCGGCGGCTTCATCCTGCGCCGCCGCCTTGACCTCGGCGGCATCTTCAGGATCTCCCAGTTCGTACAGGCCGCTCCCCAGAGCCAGTACGCGCAGATCGGCGTCGAGCGCGTTCCATTCTTCGGCGTCCATATCCTTCATGGGCACGCCGGGGATGTAGCCGATGTTGGCCCCTACATAGCGCACGGTTTCACCCGGCTTGGCGTTGCGTCTTGCGGTCATTGCTTTACCTCCACATCGAACGTGATCAACTCTCGAAGATATTCCACGCCGCCGATGACAACCGGATTGGGTTGCGTTGGGGCGGCGTACTTGATTTGCGTCCATGCCTCACTGCGACTGTTTGCCGCCGTCACCTCTGCAATGATGGCCTCGATTTCGTCCAGGGTGTCTTCGGCGTTGCCCTCCGTCCAGCCCGACGCCGGATCGGCGTAGAGCACGAAGATGAAGACCAGCAACTGGAAGGCCGCTTTGGTGCAGCCGAACCCGTCCGCCACATGCTCGATTGGTCCGCTCGTCACTGCCACGACCGGCGATTGCCCGGCAAAGTCGCCGCGCCGGTAGGGGTAGACCGCCTGCGCCGGCAACCCTGGGCCAACCAGCGCCGGCCCCAGCAGTTCGGCCAGCTTGAGGCGGGCGGTCTTGCGCGGCGCGGTCACGGCAGGTTCCTGCGCAGATAGGTTTCTGCCGCATTAGCTGCCGCCTGCCCGTCTTCGCTGACCGTGCGGGCATAGAAGGCATGCGAGCCGCCGCGCCGCTCCTCGTAGATGCCATACTCTGCCGGGCTTTTCAGCGAAATCGGATTGACCACCCCAGGGTTAGGGTAAATCACCGCCCGCGCGCCGCTCTGGTCGATGCTGTGCGACTCCTGCAGCGCGCCTGTCCAGACGTGGGAGATTCGGACGGCATAGGCGCTGAGATGTTGCGCCGCGACATTGATGGCCCCGCCCAACTCTCCGGCGGCCTGCGCGGCCCTGGCTGCATCTTCCAACGCCTGCTCTACGGCCTCAATTCCGTAGATGCGCAGTCCTGGAATAGCAGACGGAGCAAACTTGGGCGTCGTCATCGTTTCAAATCCTCCACCACCAGAGCGTGCACTGTGTCGCTGCCGTCCAGATACACCTGGCGCAGCGTGTGCGGCGTTTGCAGGTCCTGCCGCTGCAAGATGTCCGCCGTCACCGGATAGAGCGCCGTGCAGCGCACGCCCGCCAGATGCGTCGCCGGTTCGCCGCGCTTGCCCGCCACCATGCCGGGGCTGCGCTTGACGTTGGCGGTTTTGCCCAGGAAGGGGATGGCGGCCCTCAGTCCCGGCCACGGCCACGCCTCGCAGGAGCGAATCGGGTAGTCCGTCCCGTCAAGGCTCAGCACGTCACCCTCGCGCACGTCTAGCATCGCTCATCTTCCTCGCAGCCTGTCATTGCGTCACGTGCGAAGGCGGGGCGTACCAGCCCGTCATTCTCCTGCCGCGTCTGTTTGCCGGCCACGGTCAGCCCGCCAGCGTAGGGTGCAGCGCCGGCGGTTGCCAGTCTGCCGGCCCTGGCGCGCAGATCTTTGGCGAGGTCACGGAACTGCTTGCTTAGCTGGCTGTCAGACGACGACAGGATGCCGGCCCGCACGTCTACGCGGCTGGCGTAGCGCGCTGCAATGGCGTCCGCACAGCCGGCGGCGGCTTCATACCGATTGCCGCCGTGCTCGTCCAGGAAGAACTGCACATCGTAATCTTCGAGAATCTGCGTTTCGCTGTAGGGGTCGCCACACAGCAAACGCACTGCGTCAATGGCCGCCAAGGTCGCGCTCACATCGTCACCTTGCTCCCTAGCTGCTGGCCGTAATGCCAAACGCTTCGAGCGCGGCGATCACGGCGTTCACCTTCGTGCCCAACGCATTCAGCGCCGTCTCGACCTCTGTGTCGCTGAACGTAGCGTTGAGGGCGTGCTCAGTGGACGCGTCGGTGATGTTGGCCGCCTGCGTTCCAGCCGCCACAGTCTTACCGTCCACGGTCAGACTCTTGGCGACCGCCACTTTCCTGCGGAACTTGTCCATGCGCCTCCTATGCCGCCACCTGGTCAAGATAGATGGGGGCCACTTCGTTCAGGAATCGCTCCTCGCGCTCGGCGCGGGCGTCCTCCTGGTCGGGCGTCAGGTTCAAACGCACGTGCCGTTTCTCGTAGTGCCCCTCGCGCTCGTTGCCGCCCACGAACATAGCGCCGCACGCAGCACACTCGTGCAGGTCGTTCTTCTTGCCCTTCCACGCCTCGACATAGCCCCACTTCAGCAGCTTCTCGTCGTTGCGTGCACCGGCCAGTTCAAACACCTGGCCGCGGTCAACATCCTTGCCGTTATAGCCCATAGGCCGGCGTGCTACTACCTGCTGTCCCATGCCGGCCCCCTTACGCCACTGCCGCCGAGGCGAAGACGCCGGCGGCCGCGCCAGTGACAACCTGGGTGTAGAAGCTGTTGGCCTCGATGATGTCCACCTCGCGCTCCTCATTGCGCATGCGCTTGATGTACATGAGGGAGTTGGGCCAGTAATCCCACACGAAGGTGTAGCCGGCCGCGGGCGTGCGCAGACCAGGCGAGGACGGCACGTAGAGCAGCAGGGCGTTCTTGCCCCAGATGCGCGAGTAGGAGACGCTGCTTTCCGCCGTGCCTTCCGGCGACGTGGTGTAGATGGCGCGGCCCACCAGGATGCGATCCACCTCGAACAACGCCGCGGCCAGGTCAACCGTCATCTGGCTGCGTTGCGTGTACTTGATGGTGTCGATCAAATCGGGATGCCACTTGAGTTGCAGCCACGCCTGCTTGCCCAGCACCAACGTGTTTGGCTCGCGTCCGATGCTCGCCTCTACGGTGTCCATCCAGCCGCTGATGTCGCTCAGCGGGTTGGAGTTGGCGTAGTCTGACCAAACGGTGAAGTTCGTGCCGCCGACGCGGTCGAGGCCCCACACGCCGGTGGTGAAGAACTTGGCCGCCGCACTCACCTCGCGCTGCATCAAAATCTTGTCGCTGACGAACTCGGTCGCCTCGCGGTCGAGCGCAAAGTTGTCGTCGGCGTTGGCGCGGTCGGTATCGTAGATTTCGTGCCCGTAGCTGTATCTGTCAGCGTAGTAGGCCGCATTGCTGTACGTCCAGCCGCCGCGCTGCGAAGCGGTGGCCGGCGCACGCAGCCGGGCTTCGTTGCGGAACCAGTGCGACTTGTCGTAGACGATGTACTTATCGCTCTGCTTGCTCACGCGCACGACCGGCAGAATCTGGTCAGCGATATAGGACGGGTTGCCGTAGCCGACGCTGATCTGGGTCAGCATCCGGTCAACATGAAGGTCTGTTGCTGTATATTTCGCCATAGTTCCCTAGCCTTAGCCCGCAGCCGAGCGGAAGAACGTATCGAGGTTGAGGCGCACGCGGATGACCACGCCGTCTGCGCTGGACGCATCGTGCGCCACGCCGCAGATGTTGAAGTCCGCCGTCGCCTTCTTGACCATCTTGCCGCCAGAGTCGGGGCCAACGAAGTCGCCCACGGCAATCGCCGTGCCGGACCCGTCCGAGACGCATTCGCAGATCCCATCCGTCACCACCGTGGCCGCCTGACCCTGCTTGGGCTTGTTGACCAGAATGCCTGCAACCTTGTCCGTTGCGGCGGCCACAAGCGCAACCGTGTCGGCGGCGCTCAACTTGACCGCGTAGTACTGCTTGGCGGACAAATCAGCCGCGGCCTTGGCGCTGTAGGTGTCCAAGTAATTGTGAGTAGCCATCAACCTTTGCCCTCCCGCACTTCACGCGTGTACTGCTCGTACAGGTCTGGGTGTTCGCGGAAGACCCGCGCCATAGCGTCAACCTGCGATGCGCCCTCCTTGACATGGGCGGCGGCCAGGGCGCTGACGCGCTCCAGGACGCTGGAGAAGGCCCCCGGCTTGTCCGTGCCCTTTTCCTTGAACAGTGCCGACTGGCGCAACTGCTCGGCCAGAGCGTTCTGCGTTTGCACGTAGAACTGGAAGGATTCGCCGGCCTCGCCGTCGAGTTGCGCCAGCTTTTCAAGCATGTCCACATGCTTGGCCGTCTCGCCATGCCAGCCGGCTGCCAGTTGGCCGAACCGCTCGCGCATGGCAGCGTTCTCCATCTTGGCGATGCGTTCGTTGGCCTGCGCCAGTCGCGCGGCGAGTTCGCTCTCGCGCTCGCCGCGGGCGGCATTGTCAGCCTGCAACGCCGCAAGCTGCGCCTGGAGGTCATCCAGCCGCCCGCCGTCCTCCGTCTCCCCCGCCTGCGCTGTGATGTAGGGCCCGCTTAGCAGGGTGAAGCCTGCGGTCGTAGTCGCTGCGCCGCCGGTGACACCTGACGTCTTTTCCTCTGCCATCTGCTGAAACTCCTGTAGATTGACTCCTCGCGCCCCAAAATAGGCCAGCGCAAATTCAAAGGCTCGTTGCGGCGTCACGCCTGCGCCGCTCAGGTATTCGTCTATGTCATCGAACGCTTCTTGGGAGAGGCTGTTCGTTGCCCACAAATGCTTCGCCGCAAACAGGCCGTCGCGGTTGGCCGCCGGCTCGTCTACGGCGTCCACGGCGATAAGCTGCCTGATGCGCACCACCGGCTTTTCGGTGGTCGCGTTCTCCGGTCGTTCACGGCGCCGGCCCTCGTCGTCACGCGTTTCCACTTCGGAGCCGTCGCTGAGCGGCCACACACCCTGCGCCTTGATGACGACGCTCATGCCGAACATGTCGGGGTCGTTGTCCGCCATGTCCATCACGTAAGTGCCCAGGTCGCCGTCCGGCGACTTGAACGCGCTGTCGGCAATGTGCAGGTCCGCCACGGCCTTGCCGCCTTCCTCGCGGAAGCTGCGCAGCCGGCCCAGATACTTGCCCATGCCGTCGGATGACAAGCCGGGGTGCGTGAAGCGGCTTTTGACGCCGTTGCGCGCCGCGTTGCCGTGCTCGATAATCTGCCCGATGGTCTTGCTGTCCAGGATCATGTTGTGGCCCAGCGCCTCGACTGGCTGCGCCGCCGAAACTCCGTAGACGATGTGTGCGTCACGGTCAACCCTGCTTACTGGTTGGCCGCGTAACGGGGTGGCCCTCAGCCTGTACTCTTCGCTCATGCGCCAAAACTCCAGGAAACAAAAAACGGCGCTGACCGCATCTCCTCGAAAGGAGATGCAGCCAGCGCCGTGTGTCTGCGTTTCACGTCGCGTTGCCGGTTATGGTCTGCCGGCCTGCGTTGTTCAGTTGGTTACATCATAAGGCAAAGGCAAGGGGATGTCAAGGACTAGCCGAAACGCTCAACTTCGCCTTTGCGCTCGATTGTGCCCAGCAAGAAGCCCTCGCGTTCGTCAATCGCCAGCGAGATCGTGTACATACCCGGCCCCAGGCCCAGCAAGCGCAGCATGAGTTTTTCCCAGGCCAATTGCCGGCGGCTTTTGGTCACACCCTGTGCTCTTGTCACCGCCGTCCCCGCTATCGCCGCCTCACCCTGTTCAATCATCGCCGCCTCGTTCCCAGCCAGTCGCCCAACTCCGCCTGCGCCACCTCACGATGCTGCATCGTGCAGCGGCAGTGCGTCGTGCATTCGCTGCCCTCACCCGGCGGCGGCAGTTCGCCTTCCACGCACCAGCCTCGTTCATGGTAATCGACGCAATCTGCGCAGTGCTCCGCCACGCCCAGCGAACGCAGCGAGATCGAAACCATCCCCTGCCCGGCCTGCCGTCCCTGCCGCTCACCCTCCCAGAACTGCACGCGGGCGTTACCGACGTAACCGTTGACGCGGTTCAGGGCCTGCGGAAGTGTGACCTTGCCAGCCTGGATGTCTGTCGCCAGCCGCTGCACGCGGGCATAGTCGGCGCGCAGCCGGCCCCCTACCGCTCCCCAATCCCGCTGCGTCATGCGGTCCCAACCGCCTACGCCCAGGGCGCGGTTCTGGCTGTGCAGCCGGCGCAGTTCGCTTTGCATCTGGTCGGCCCACACGCCCGAAGCGATCCGTCCCTCGTGCATGGCCGTCGTCAACTCGCCCAGGCGCGCGTTGGCGCTCGACACCTGGCCATCGAGCAAGCCGAGCACATCGCGGCGCGCTACGAAGCGCCCGGTCGAAGCGTTGCGGTAGCGCCCAGTGCTGGCATTGTAGAGAAAACCGGGGAGGACGTCGCTCAAAGCTCCGTCACCTCGTAATCACTCAGCAGCCGTTCGACTGCCTGCCGGATTTGCTCAGTGTCTTCCGGTTTCAACCAGACGCCCTGCCCGTTGACCGTAATCTCGATCGGCTTATCACTACGAATCTGCACCAAGGCGTCACGCACCGATAGACGGGCCGGGTGGATCTCGCCGGTTAATGGGTGCTCACTCATTCGTCTTCTCCTCTCGCGCATCCAACAGCCTCTTGTACTTCCCTGGCACGCTTTCGCTCGCATACCAGGCCGCCCGCGCCTCCTGCACGTTCTCCGGTGCAGAGGGCTCGTGATAGAGCATTTCAGCCGGCGGTATCCACGTGTTGGGATCGGCGTCCTCCGGCATGTTGTCCAGCACGAACTGCACGCTGCGCTGCGCGTCGGGGAGGTCTATCCCTAAGTCCAGCAGCACGGCGATCTGCTGGTCGGCCCACTTGCGGTGTTTTGCCTGGTCAGTCGCCATATGTCCCCCTGAGTAGAATGCGCTGCGCAGCGTCGAACATGGCCGCCATTTCTCGGGCATCAGGCCGCGCGGCTTGTTCCTGTTCTTCGTCCTCATCCTCGCCATCCTGCGCCGGCTGCATCTGTTCCTGTACCTGCCGGCGGCGCTCTTCTTCTTGCTCGCGGCGCTCCATGTCCTCGTCGCTGAGCGGGGGCAGCCCCACGTCGCCGCGCAGCTTGTTCTCCAGTTCCGGCGAGGGGAAGAAGCCCATGCCGGCAGCCGCCATGCTGCCAACGAACTGGATCACGGTATCCATGTCCACGCTGCCCACGGCGCCGAACTGGACACGCGGCGCAACCTGCACGTCCATGCCGTTGAGACGCAGCAGACGCGGGATTGCGTGCGTGTTGATGACGCCGGCGATGCTCTCCAGCCAGGCTTCGAGCGCCGATTTGAACATGCTCGACTTTGTGGCGCTCAAGGCGTAGCTGCCCACCGCTTCATGGCCGAGCATGATGAAGTCGGCCAGCACCGTCATGGCGATGCGCCGCTCGTAACGCTGGATGATGGCCGATGTGTCAAAGTTGCGCTCCCCGCCGCTGGAAAGCAACTGTAGTTGGTACAGTTCATGGCCTGCCTCATCGTAGACCAATGGCCAGATTACGCCCTCCTGCTCGTCACGGCGGATGTTGGTGACGATCTCCTTGATCGACGCCAACTGCATCCGTTCGCTGTCCGTGGCGGCGTTCAGCACGGACGGAGGGACCTTGGCGACGGGCAGGCCGGCCAGGTCGCGTTCGACGCCAATGCCCTCGATGCTTTCGATGTTGCGCTTGAACCACCAGGCGCGGTACGAGGTGCGCAGGACGCTGCGCCCCTCCGGGTTGCCCTTGCGCGGACTCGTGCGGAAGAGCATCGCCTTTTCGATGGGAATCAGTATCTCCTTACCGCCGTCCAGCCGCTGCCACATGCCCTGAATGCCGCCGGATTCGTCAAATTGCCAGCGGTCGCGCGTCTCCTGGCCGCGAATGCTCCACTTGCGCCAGCCCACGCGCCCGTCACCATACTTGCTGCGCTGTTCAGGGTCGTCCACGTCGCCGCCGCGCCGCTTGTAGACGATCTCCATGTAGGCCCAGCCGTAGGGCAGCATGGTCAGGATTTCAGCCAGGATATCCCGCCAGTCGAGGGACATATCACCGAGGCACTCCTCGACAAACTGCGCCGCCGCCCGCGCCCCTTGCGAATCGTCCGCCTGCTGCACGTTGATGGGCACACGGCGCAGCAGCATTTCGATGGCGAAGAGGATCGCCCCTACCGTGGGGTCGTTGCACATCTCGCGCACAGTGGACAACCAGCGGTCGCCGGCCAGCTCGCGCAGGTACTCGTCGCGCACGACGCCGCCCTCGCGCCGGAGGCCGGTGACGCCCATTTCTGTGAAGATTGCTTTTTCCGCCATGCCTACCACCTGCTCTGTTTGGTTATGCTGCCGAATGTGACGCCCTGCGTGCTTGCGCCGCTATCTACGTACATTACAGCGTAGCGGGCGCAGTCCATACCGTGATCGTTTTCTTTGACCGGCTCCTCTTTGGCGGGACGTCCATCGCCGGGCTGCTGCCAAACGTAGGAGGGAAATTCACCCTCTGTACACGTGGGCTTATACGCCTCTTTCAGCGCAATGTCTTCCTCGACAAGCGAATCGAGCATCAGGAACAAGCGCGGCTTGCCGTCGCCAGTCACTGCCAACCTGTCCTGCATCTTCTCGATGCCCACCTTGACGCGCTTGTCCGCCGCCTTGGTCGCAATGCCGGGCAGGGTAATGTTGCCGGCCTTGTCCTTGCCGAAGCCAGCCCACTCCAGGGCAAGAGTGACCGCGCCCGCATCACTGTCGGTCTTCTGCGTTGCCTTTTGCCATGCGCCCAAGGCGGCCAGCGTCAACCGCTCGACCAGGGCCGGATCGCTGACGATTGTCCGTTCGGCCAGACTCGCCCGGTCTTCCGCGTCATGGTCCGCTATCGTCGCTTCATACGTCTCGCCGAGGCTGTGGATGCAAATGTCCACCTTATGCCGCGCCACTGTGCGCCCGCTCATGTACAGCTCGCGGTAACGGTGCATGCGGCCATCGTGGTCAATGGCCCACCACTGGCAGACGAACGGATTCTTGTAGCCAAAGTCTATCACCCTGATTTTGCGCCAAGATGGAGGGATAGCAAAGCGGTTGATGACATGTATCATGTTATCCCACTTTTCGTACACCTGCCCCTCTGCGCCGGCCCACAAGCCCAGCCGCCCCCGTTGGTAACGCACGCCGGTCAGGGCGTCGAGCGTCCCCATTGTGCGCCGCCCACGTTCCGTGATCTCCCCCGTCGTCTGGTCGAAGAGCGTCGGGTTGTCCTCGTGCCGGCTCTTGAACCGCTTCAGGCGCGCCCGCTTCAAAATCCAGTGCTCAGGAGTGTCAGGATTGCAGTCCCCCATGACTTGCGGGTACGGCGCGTTGCCGGCGCGGCCCGTAGCGCGGCCGGCCAGCTTTTCGTAGTCATCGAGGCGTATCTCTTCCATCTGGTTGATGTAGATGTAATCGTATTCCGCCGAGAGAAACTTGTTGGGGTTGTCCAGCCCCCCCAACACCAGGACGCTGCCATTAGGGTAGTGGTACTCAGACGGTTGACTGCCGCCCATCTTGACGACTCCCGACTTGCGGTGATCGGGCGGGTAGGGCAGCACCTTCTGCTCGTAGGTTACCAGCGCGGACCCCTTGAGCGAAGCGTATGACCGGCGCACCATCAGCCCCCGGCAGTTGGGGTACTTTGCCAGTAGCGTGTGCAACTTATTCAGTGCCGCCAGGGTCTTGCCGGTCTCGTATGCGCCTTCGAGCAAGATTTCCGGCTCCTTGCACAGCCAGAAGTCGAGCGCAGCGCCGTACCCCCGGTAGCCGACGGCACTCTCTGGCGGCGCCTCAACAATGACGAAACTCACAGCGCATCCACCGGCATTTTAACTACCGCGATCGCTACCGGCCCGCCGTCCTCCCCGGTCAGTTCCCGCCGCTCGACAAACATCTTGTGAATCTTCCCCACCTGTACGAGCGCCGCCTGCCGGTCGTAGAGTTCGATGGTCGTGCTGACCGTGACCTCGGTGTCATCCTCGCCGCGGGTGCGCGTGGTGCGGGTCTGGCTAAGCTTCTTGATAAGGCCCGTCTTCTTGGCGGCGATCGCTTTGGGCAAATCGACCGTCACCGCGTCGCCCTCCTGGGTGAGAAAGTCGCCTATGTCGCTGCGCGCCTGCTCGGTCAGGGCGACTTGGACTTCCTCCGGCGCCATGATGTGCTTGGCCTTGAATGCTTCGATTCCTGCCGAAATCTCAACATTCTTCAACAGCCGCCCACCCTGCGATCCGGCGGTGAGCGCGGAATAACCAGCGCGGCGAGCGGCCTCGCTGGCGTTCCAGCACTCCAAATATGCAGCTAAGAAGACCTGCTGCTTAGCTGTCAGCGCCACAGCGCCATCCCTCCCCTACTCCCCGCCGGCCTCGCGCCGCGCCAGCCGTTCGAGCACCTTGACGCGTCGCTGCTCATACTCCGGCGTGCCTATGTCCAGCTTGGGCGGCTCACCCTCCGCCGTCTCGACGCCCTCCAGAAACGGCCCGGCGTTCAGTTCGCCCTTGACTACAGGACCGTCTGCCCCCGGTATGATGCCTGCCAGGGCGCGTCCGGCGGCAAGCGCCGCGTCCCGGTTGACGGCGTACAGGACGTTGATGACCATGCCCAGCGCCATCTCCAGCCGCATCACACGCGCCGGCAGCGACTCGCCTTCCAGCGCCTCCAAGCGGGCGTCAACCGCCGCCGGCCAGGGCGTCAAGGTGTAGCGAATCGCGCCGGGCGGGTCGATGGCCTGGGTCACTGCCCCGTTGCCGCCGAACGACGCAGCCGACAGCAATCCGCAGCCAACAATGCGGCCACCCGCAGCGCCTTCCATTACGACGCCATCCGCCTCAATTCGGTCGGCGTGAAACTCTGCGGGCGCAGTCCACTCAGGCAGTGGTGCGCTCTGCGTCTGCGCCGGGATGCCGATAGGCTGGCGTTGCGGCTTGTATACGCGGCTTCCATCCAGGGTATGGCGCGCCGCGACGCCCCCCTCCCCATGCGCAAACGTGTAGTCATCCCCGTCCGGCGAGCGCCGCGCCACGGCGCGCACCGGCTCCAGATCGAGCATGGTGTCTTCCAGGCTGAACCGTCCTGTCACATCTGCCACACGCACCCCCTTCGCATCATCTCGCACACGACACGCGGCAGCGCCAGCACACCAGCGCCGGCAATCAGCAGGCGCAGGGCAAGGTCGCCAACGGCCTCGCTCATTCGTTCCCGTCCCACGGGGCCAGCCCCATCTGCTGCACCTGCGCCAGGGGCACGATGACCGCCGGTTCGCCCGTCGCCGTCTTTGGGTCCCTGACCGGCGTCACCTGGTTGCGGGCATAGAACGCCGCTGCAATCTGCGGCACAACCAACACGGCCAGCGCGCCAAAAGCCGCCAGCGCCTTCTCAACCGCGCCCATCTGTTGCGGGTCGATAGTCACCCAACCCAAGGATGCCGCCATTGCCACCAGCGCCATGACTGCCGCCTGCACTGCCGCGGCGATGGCCTGTGCGCTGACTACAGGTTCACTTCTCACACAATCCCCTTTCGTGCGCCGCTCTATGGCACACAGAACACAACGTGATGCAGTCGCGCAGCTCCCCGATGAAGTTGCGCCCTCGATGCCGGTAGGAACGGTGATGCACCTGGAGCCGCACCGTCGCATTGCAGACGCGGCAGCGCCCGCCGTCCAGGCGCTTGCGCAGGGAGCGCAGCACCTTCCAGCGGGGCGTGTCGAGATATGCGTTGTAGCGCACCTGCGCTTCGGTCTGGAATGCGGTGCGGGTCATGGATGGTGCGGCCTCGCTTACAGTGTTGTTTAGCTGCAATTATATCACTGTAGGTGTGGGTCGTGTGCGCGGGTTTAGGGAGGGAACAGCAAAAGCCGCCGTGGGCGCGGCGGCTCTGCGATGGTATGCCGGCTGCGTGCGCCCTTACGGGCAGGCGGGCCGGGTGCAAACGGAGGCGCTCGAACGCCTCTGTCATTGCCGTGATTCAGGGGCCTCCCGCCAGTACAGGATCGGCCCGGCCAGGGGCGCGCCATGCTCGTCGCGCCAGCCCCGCCCGCCCCACACGGCGACGCGCTCTCGGACGTGCCACCAGATGACAACAGGCACGCCCACGGGCGGCGGGGTGACGGCGATGCTATGGAACTTGGGTGCGGCGGTCGGTGCGGTCACAGGCGCTCTCCCTCCACCCACTCCCCCATCCAGCGCCGCCCCTGCCGCGTGCGCCACCAGTCGAGCGACGGCGCGCCCACCGCCGCGGCCCACAGATCGGCGGCGGGCGGCTGGATGGGGGCGTCGTCGCTGTGCAGGGTCAGCATCCAGTGGTTGAGGCTCCGGCTCAGGGTGACGGTCAGGCCGGGCAGGGTGCGCTGCGTGGACGCGTGCGGAGCGGACGGCTCGGCTCCGACAACGGCGCGCATGTCACGCCCGATGATGGCGACGGGGGTAGCGGTCTTGCCGGCTGCGGTCGGTGCGGTAGGGTTCATGGGTCTCCTTAGAACATGCGCATGGTGCGCGGTTGGATGTTGGTCAGGTCCTGCCAGGGCGTGGGTCATGGGTGCACCTCAATCACATCACCCATGCCCCAACCGCCGCCAACCAGGGCCGCTTCCGCCTGCTGGCGCGCCCAGACTGGCGCGGCGGCGTTGTATTCGTCGGATACCCGCCCGCTGGTGCGGCGCAACCAGTAGTCTCCGGGCCGTTCGGTTGGACGCCCGTAGCAGGATGTGCCGTCGCTCAGGGTCATTGCGATTAGGGTGGTGGTCATGGTGTCACCCTCCCCTGTACCACGTCCCGCGCAAACTCCGTCGCCAGCCGTGCGGCGTAGCTGCGGCTGTAGAAGCGGTCAAAGTGGCGCATGTAGACGCGTTCCTGCCAGATGAAAGTCAACCATGTGTCAGGTTTGGCGCGTAACCACTTGCGCGCTTCCATCTCGACATAGCCCAACGGCGTAGCGTAGAAGGCGCTCCAGTGGCGGTTGTCGTTGTCGTTACAGACCGGCGGGATGATGCCCCAGCCGGCGTCTGTGCTGCTGTCGATGATGTTGGCTTGACTGCTGCGTCGGGTCATGCGGCCTCCTGTGCGTCGATTCTCCTGATTCTGTCGCCAATCCACTCGGCGACCGGCACGGCCAACCCGTTGCCTAGCTGCCGGTAACGGGCGGTGTCTGACTGCCCGCCCGTCCAGCCATCGGGCAGACCTTGCAGCCGTTCGCACTCGACCGGCGTCAGTCGGCGAACGCCCGCCGTCACCTGCACGGCGTCACGGGCATTTGTCCGCATTTGGGCGTACTCGCCTTTGCGCACGATGTAGCTGCGGGCTTTGCCGCGGAATGATGCGTCGTTCTGACTGCCGCCCGCTTGCCAGTCAAAAGCGACAATGGGTGCGCCATCCCCCTTGCCCGTCTTGCCGCTCTGCGCCTTGAGCGGCGAAACCAGGTCAGACGGTGCGCCCCTGCCGTTGCGGGCAATGCGCGACTCGAATACGAAGGTATCTTGCGCCTCTCTCCCGCTGCCAAACTTCCCACCTTCGCCGCTGAGGGCATAGGCAGGATCGGGCACGCCGATGATATGCCCCTGATTTGCGCAGCTCGCATCGCTGGACGGCTGCCGATTCGTGAGCGCGCCCACTACGTAGGCTCCTGCTCCGTCGAGGTCGGTTGACCGGCGGCCACCTGTTGCAGAACTCGATCCAAGTGTGCTGGCAACTTCTTCCCACGTCTTTCGGCGCGCTTGAGGATTCCCCGGCAGGCGCTCGCGCTCAAAAAGTACTTCGGCGCAACGTCCGTCTCCAAGACTTGCGACAATGAACACACGGCGGCGTCGCTGGGCCACTCCGAAATACTGAGCGTCCAACACCCGCCAGGCGACGCGATACCCGCATTTGACCAGCCCGCGAACGACGACGGCAAAGTCCCTGCCGGCGTTGCTGGATAGAAGGCCGGGGACGTTTTCGACAACAACCCATCGCGGCTTAAGCTCTCTAACAATGCGACGGAACTGCCACCAAAGTCCGCTTCGCTCTCCAGCCAGTCCCGCGCGCTTGCCGGATATTGATACGTCCTGGCAGGGGAATCCTCCTGCAATAAGGTCAACTGATCCATCGAACACCTTTCGCCCGAACTCTCGCACATCCTCATAACGGGGCACGTCCGGCCAGTGGCGGGCAAGCACGCCGCGCGCCTGCGGGTCAATTTCGACTTGTGCAACGCAGGTCATACCGGCGCGCTCCAAGGCAAGGTCAAAACAGCCGACGCCCGAAAACAAAGAGATGAACCTCACTCCCTCACTCCCTCCCACGCCTCCGGGTGCTCCGCGCGTGCGGCGGCGACGGCGGCGTAATACTGCTCCGGCGTGCAGGCGTGGCGCAGCGTGTGGCCCAGCCGCACGCACTCCTTGTCGGCCCACCGCTTGCGCATCAGGCCGATCTCGCCTTCCAGTTGCGCCAGCGTCGCTCCCGCCGCATCGAGTGACCGTATGCCGGCGAGGCCGGGCTTGGCGGCGTCCTGTAGCTGGGTGCGCAGGGCGGCGAGAAGGGCTTCGATGGTCATGGGCGGGTCTCGCTTTGCTGCTCTGCCGTCGCTTTGGCCCAACAGTCGTCACACAGGTCCTGCCATTCGTCGTCTGCACCCTCTGCCTGTGTGCAGATTTTGTGGCAGTCTGGACACTGCCACAGTTCGCCCACCTTGAGAGCTTTGGCCAGCTTCGCCTCCGCTGCCTCGGCGCGGGCAAGTGTGGCGGCAAGGGCGGCGCGCAGGTCGTCAATGACCTCCGCCACCGGCCCCGTAACCGTGATCGCGCCGGTGCTCAGACACTCGTCGCAATAAACGTCTTGTCCGCCTTGCCCACCACAATCGGGGCACTCTATCATTGTGTTCCTCACGGTTCCACCTGCTCCTTTGCTAACCTTTGCATCTTGGTGAGCTTATTGTTGAGATACTTAATCTTGGCCTCTAGATAGTCCACGTGCTCTACCAACTCCCGAATATCCTCACGGGCGTAGGCCATCAACTCTGCGTCGTTTTCGTCCATCGCATGGGCAAAATTTGCGTTGCTGCTGATGTTGCGCCACTGGCCGTAGCGTGTGAAGATGTTGCCGTGCTCTGCTCGCCAGGGGCCGATGCTGGCGCAAAGCTGCCGACGCCTGATCTCGTCCAACCGTTGCTTGTTCATTGCCCTCCCCGGTGCGATAACCGCTGCTCACCCAACCTGCCGCCTTCTCATCTTCCCCGCGACCTCATGCCCCGCCGCATACTCGCGGGCGTCGGCGCTGCCCGGCGGGTACGGGCAGAACCAACAGCCGTCGTAGTAGCAGTCCTCAAAGCCGCGCCGGTACGGGGCAACCGGGGCCGGGGCGAACATGCTGGCCGGCGCATCGTCAGGGATGGAGCGCAGGTTGGGGCGCGGCGTGG
>Ga0209572_1000565_pt1 | contig 50047 bp, 44 predicted proteins | sample EBPBio232012_DNA_FD_185867 | JGI IMG/M metagenome (GOLD analysis project Ga0209572, IMG submission 185867) | Wastewater treatment Type I Accumulibacter community from EBPR Bioreactor in Madison, WI, USA - Reactor 1_1/23/2012_ DNA (SPAdes)... | ecosystem: Engineered > Bioreactor > EBPR >...
CGATTCCTCTGCAAAGAGAGATCGTTCCCGTCGATCCGGCCCGTTTTCAGCGAGCCCTCGTCCTTTCGAGCGCGGAAGTAACCTCCGCTCTCAATACAACCCGAGGGGAAACCGTGGCGAGCGTCGAGTCGATCACCGCCGAGCACAGGCAGCCACGGAAGTGGCACTCCTTCCCCTTGAGCATCGGGGCGGTTGTTTTCATCACGATCCTGGCCGGGTTCGGCATTCTGGCAACCCTGGCGGTGAGTTCGTCCGGCCTCAGCATCGCGAGTGCCTTCCCCGCAGTCATCCCGGGCCTTCTCCTCTTTTGGACCATCGGCGGCATGGTGAAGCTTCAGCGGCTGAAGTCACTTTACTGGTGGCATGATGATCGACTGCTGGCCCTCGTCACGCCCCTGCAGCAGCATCCCCTTCAACAGAGAGCGCACTCCCTGGGGCGAGACATCATCTTGCTGGAACGTCTGCGTCAGCACAAATTGATGATCGAAATCGCCGCCCTGGAACGGGTGATGTCCCGCGCTGGGCATGAGAGCCCGAATGCCTTCCTCCGCAAGTACCTTCTCGCATCGGCGCAATCGGAGTCGCGCGATCAGATCCCATTCAAGCGACTTCGAACGAAGGGAGTCAACACTGCCGAAGACCTCTCGTTCGAGAAATACGGCGAACTTGACTTCATCTCCCCTTCCGTGCTCGACGGGATGCTAACCTGGAAACTCTCGCTTCTCCACGCGTTTTACGGCGAAGAACGCGGAATGCTCTCCGAGGCCGTCCGGGCCGCGATCTCCGAGGAAGTGAAGATTCTGGATTCAGAGATCTCACACAAGATCGCCGACATGGGCGACAGTCTGAATCAGTTCGTCGAAACGTTCTCGCAGGAGTACGCGATGATCGCGGATGATATTCTAACTGTGCGCGACTCTCGGCATGCGGCCCTGCTCGCCTATGTCGAGTACGCCCTGAGTCATGGGGCCAAGCTCTCGGAGAATCCCAATCGAAAAGAAACTCCTCAGACCACTTGATCCAGCCACGCTCGGAGAGGGGTTTCTTTGCCGGAACTCATCAGTTCGAACAGTTCCTCGTCCCGCCGTACCCACCGAAGAATCTGGTGGGGGATCAGGCTTTCCTGGACGTCGGTAAGCGGCTCAGGCCATCTCAGAGATTCCCCGGCTGCGAACGGCGTCTCACGCATCAGGCTCACGACTCGAGCGGAGTCGGGGATCTGCGGGACGAGGATCTGGAGAGCATCTGCCATGGCCTCAACCCGGCTGAATTGCTCGTGGTTCGGCACGCTGAGAAGCTGCTTGGTGTGCTCGCTCAGCGATTCCGGCGGCGTGGGCCTGTTCCGATCGCCCCCGTAGAAATGGATAGGGATCTCCTGGTCTTCAAACATGGCCAGGCTCGGCGAGAGATGGGTTCCGATGAGTCGCCGAGCGCAGTCCTCGTGGAGACACAGAATCGCGTCCGTCGTTCCCGGAGCAGCCTCCTCCAGACTCGTCGTCGAGCTCACCGTTGCTTCCGAGTTCCAATCGTCCATCAGGCATCGAGCCAGACGGTCCATCAGGTCGAGCCGTTCTTCGTTGGCATCCCACAGTCGAATCGCAAGCGGGACATCCGGGTACCAGTTACAGAGGGTGGCAAACACGGGCGGCGCGCACCTTACATTTCCCGCTCCCAACACCGTCACAACACGCCCTGCCATCGCTCGGAAAGTGTACCGATGAACCCATCTGCTGCGCATAAGGAATTGCCACCCGGAACTAGGTAACCTGCATGCTTCATGGATCCGTTTGAAGATGCCAAACCGGAGTTCTCAGGCACTCTCATCACGATGGAGTTCGGTCAGGCGGGCCGGATCAGTCAGTTATGGGCAAGCGATCCAACCTTGCCCGAGGAGGGCGAGGACTTCCAGTTCATCCTCCCCCCGATCCAATTTGGCGAGGAAGATGCCAGCGACTACACCCCCGGAACCATCCTGATTGGGGTGCGATCATCCCCGGACGAGCCGTGGATTGTCAGTCGAAACCAGGGCGCGAGGATGCTCAAGGAGGACGAGGAAGGCGAAAGCGACGAAGCCGAAGTCGATCTCGAACTCCTGTTTAGCCAGAGCAAAGTTGGTTTCGAATACTTCTTTCCCTTCCTCGATGGACTGCAAGTCACGGGGCGCTTCCACGAGATTCCTGGTGCCCTGCCCCAAGTGGCGTGGGATATCGAGATCAAGAACACAGGACGGCGGACGATCGAAATCGGCGAACTGGGCTTTCCGCTTGCCTTCAACAACTTCTACGACGGATTTGGGTGGTCGGACGAACAACTCAAAAAGCTCTGGCAAAGCCGCCTTTACGTACACAAATCCATCGGAGGGGGATCGAGCTACGTCTTCGCGCAGCGAATGAGCGCAGAAAGCCCAGGGCTCCTCGTCTTCCCTGGGCCGGGCACAGGGTGGGAGTTTAGCGCTCATGTTTCGGGGACTCTACACACTCCGCATCAATGGGAGGGGATTCCGGTGGTTTATGTCCACAGCAAGGCCACGATTGAGCGAGAGGAGTGGCCGACCTGGTTCAACGAGCACACCTCCTTGATCCTGGAACCTGGCGATTCCCGCACATTCTCGATGCGGTTTGTCCCCTGCGAGAGCGACAAGCACGACGGGGTCGCGGTCACCCTTGGTCTCTGCGGACGACCCACAATCAAGCTGATCCCGAGCGCGGTGGCTCCAATTGATGTGGGGATCGCCGTGGAGGTGAACGGCGTCACGCCGAAAAGGTTCTTCGTGAGTCGGGAGACCATGACCGAGGTGGATACCGACGAAAACGGCGGATTCTGCTTTGTCAAACCCACTGAGCCAGGATCACTGATTGTCAGTTTTCAAGACGGAGACGGGGTGATGTGTCACTCCCACCTGATGTTCACCGAGCCGTTGCAGACTCTTATCACCAAACGGGCAGACTGGATGACCAAGCATCAAGTGGTGAACAAACCCGGATCGGCGATGGACAAAGCCATCGCCCAAACCAATATCGCAACGGAAGAGCAACTGCTCAGTGACGATGAATACCTGGAGAGTTCGGGGCTGGAATGTTCGTTAGCGGATGCTCTCTTTCTCGCCGAAAAGAATAATCTCTATCCCGATCCAGCGCAAATCAAGGTACTTGATGACTATGTGGAGGTCTTCCTCCGAGGCTATGTCCACAATCCAAGCAATGGGGCGGTAGCAAGCATCCTCGTTGGAGGGATTCCGATGTACTTCGGTCGGCCGATGAGTTATCCGATTGTCGCCAATCTCTATCACGCCCTCTCTCGGGTGGCTCGGGTCTCGGCGGGTCTTTCCCATCCGCCAAAGGACTATCTGCTTGCCGCTGCGCGGACGTATGAAGCCATGTTCACCCACGGCTGGCGGATGTATGTCCGTACGGTGGGAGTCCTTGGGTTTTCCCAGGCGTACGACCTTCTTTCTGATCTTGAGTCTGAGGGACTCCTTGAAGAGGCCACTTCGCTGCGCTCCAAACTCACAAATAAAGCCCAGAGTCTTCTCGCTCTTGACTATCCCTTTGCCGGCGAAACCGTAATGGACACGAGCGGATTCGAAGAGGTCTTCTCGGCAGCAAAGTTTCTGGATAATGATGAGCACATGGAGCGAACTATCCGCTGTGCTTTTGCCGTGCGATCCTTGGCCCCGAGTTGGTGGTGGTACGGAAGTGATAAGCGCCACTTCGACAGCGACGAAAGCAATCCCCTTAAGGCACTCGTCGATCGTGGCGAGGCCTGCTTGGCCCATACAACGATTCCGAATAGCCTCATTTTCTTCGGGGTGATGGATCGCGACTATCTCGCCCTTCCGGAGGCTTATCTGCGGATGGCCTGCGGCGGGATGCTCGGCCCTTGGGCCCTCATCCGCGAAGACGGCGCCGCCAGCATGTGTTACTGCCCCGACCTGGCGAGTAAACAATCAGGCTATAACCCTTACACCGGATCCAGCGGATTGGGATACTTCCACTATCTGCGGGGCGTCTCGGCATGCGTCTTTCCCAACCGAGAGTTTGGGCTGTTCTCGTTTGGTTGCCAGTATTTCCTAGATGAAGACACCCATGTCGTCCGGCCTTGGGATGGTGTGGGACGTCGCGTGCTCATGCGTCAGATCGGAGTCACCGCCGAGGCGCGGTTCGGGCAGATCAAGGAGTTGCGTCTCGCCGCCAACCTCCGTTCATGCCGAATCATCCTGGCCAACCCGAGCGATCAGATCATTGAAACATCGCTTCGACTCACTGGGCTGTGGGGTCTGAGTCTGGTAGTCGGGGGCCGAACCATCCCTGCCGCCAACGGTGGATTCGAGGTGCCGGTGACGCTTTTGGGCCGCTCCGAGGTCGTGATCGAGGCCGAAGCGCGCTGAGAGTCGCCTCCCGAGTATCATAGAGATCAGATGCAGAACCTGCCCGAATGGTGGCTGACCGTCTCAGGAGTCTTTTTCTTCCTTGGCTCGATTGCCCTGGGAGTGCTCATGGTCGTGTCCATCGTTCTGGTTTGGCTCCTGCTCGACCTCCGCAAGAACATTCAGATTCTCACGCTCAAGGTGCAGGCCCTGACGGATCGCGCTGATGCCATTGCGAAGAACGTTCAGGGTGTGACGGAAGAGGTCGGAGTGCGAACCAAAGGGATCGCCCGGGTGGTCGATGAACACGCTAGCACAGCCTTCGGGATCATCGAAAAGCTGGCTCCTCTCTTCGTGGGTCTTGGCTTGGTGAGTCGGATCATGAGCCTGCTCCGCTCTCGGCGGGTTTGAGACATTCTCAGTCCGAGCGATTGTTAACCCACAATCAGCCTTATAAACATTACATAAATGTAATGTTTTAGTCCCGCTACAACCCCTCGGCTTTTGACCCTGGGACCCTCGCAACAGTTATCCAGACTGGAAGTGCGATGAGAACTGTATCCGCCCAAGAAGCCGTCAAACTCGTCAAGTCCGGCGACCGAGTCTTCCTCCACGGTATGGCAGCGGTTCCCCAAGTCCTCGTCAAGGCTCTGGTGGCGCGCGCCGACGAGCTGCGCGATGTCGAGATCGTTCATCTCCACACGGAAGGTGCCGCTGACTACGTGGAGCCCCAGTACGAGAAGAGCTTTTTCACCAACTGTCTGTTCGTTGGCGGAAACGTGCGCCCAGCGCTCTCCACCGGCCGCGCTGACTACATTCCGGTCTTCCTGAGCGAATGCCCCGTGCTCTTCCGCAAAGGAATTCTCCCGCTCGATGTCGCGATGGTCACGGTGAGTCCGCCGGATGCTCACGGATTCTGCTCACTCGGCGTCAGCGTCGATACCAGCCTCGCCGCGGTTGAAAGCGCGAAGATCGTTATCGCCCAGGTGAACCCCAACATGCCGCGCACTCATGGCGACGGAAACATCCACTTTTCCAAGTTTGATGCGATGGTCGAGGTCAACGAGCCCCTCGTGACCCATGCGCAGCCGGAATCGAGTGACGAAGACGTCGCCATCGGCAAGCACGTCGCCAGCCTCGTTGAAGATGGCGCAACCCTGCAAATGGGCATTGGCTCGATCCCGAACGCGGTTCTCGCCGAGCTCACCAACCACAAGAACCTCGGCATCCACACCGAGATGTTCTCCGATGGCGTCATCGAACTGGTCAAGAAGGGCGTCATCAACAACAGCCAGAAAACGCGCCACCATGGGCGCATCGTCGCGGGGTTTGTGAGCGGGAGCCAAGCACTGTACGAGTTTGTCAACGACAACCCTGGCGTGCTTCTTCTGGACATCCAGTATGTCAATGACACGAGCGTGATCCGCAAGATGCCGAAGATGACGGCCATCAACAGCGCGATTGAGATCGACCTCACCGGTCAAGTCTGCGCGGACAGCATCGGCACGCGGCAATTCAGCGGTGTTGGCGGACAGATGGACTTCGTCCGCGGCGCAACCTTGAGCGAAGGCGGCAAGCCGATCATCGCCCTGCCATCGCGCACGCGCAAAGGCGGCACGCGCATCGTCCCGACTCTCCAAGTCGGAGCCGGTGTCGTCACCACCCGCGCTCACGTTCGATACGTGGTCACAGAATTTGGGATTGCCGATCTCTACGGGAAGAACCTGCGCTCACGGGCAAAGGAACTCATCAAGATCGCGCACCCAGACGACAGAGAAGCACTGGATCGAGCCGCCCACGAGCGGTTCGGCGGGCATTTCTAACCTCATCCTCTCCGAATCATCCCGTCTTCGCCGAACCTCGCTCGGCCAAGACGGGCTCTTTTCTGTCTGGGCCACCCGAGTGTCGGCGAGCGGCCCAAAACGACTCAGCGAACCAGGAGGTTTGGCGCAAACAGATCGCCGTACTTCTGCGGCGCAAGCGTCCACGGAGATCCGTCGAAGTTCGCGTAGGGGTACACCGAGATCAAAGGCTCAGGCAACGATCCCTTCTTGATCTCGGGCGACGTCAAGGTCTTCACCTTGTCCCATCCCGCCCCGCTCACCTTGACGCCCCGACTGGAAATCTTGAATTTCGCCTCGCCGTATCCTGCCTTCGCCTCCTTGTCCTGCTTCGAGACCGTCGCCGATCCCAGATAGTGATTGCCCACGGCGTACAAGGTTTGAGGCATCGAATCATACGAGGAAAGGCCGTGGTTCAGGAATACATTTCCCACAAACCGATGATCCCCGGAGTAGGTCACCGACATCCCAGCGACTTCCGTCGTGTGGGGCTTCATAAAGGGCGTTGATCGACCCAGCTCGTCGCGCACTTCCATCCTTCCGCCGAAAAGATTCGCCACAAACGCTCCCCCTTGCGACCAATCGCGGATCGAAGTGTGAGACATTAAAGCATTGCGATCCACGATGAACGGGCCGTGATTGACCTCAAACCAGATATCCACCGTGAGGTTGTCGTGGAAGAGATTCTGGGAAACCTGCGTGCCCTGCGTCATCCAGTCGAGCCAGAGGCCCTGATAGGTGCGATACACGCGGTTTCGGGCGATCAACGTATCAATCGCCCCGTGGAACTTGATCCCCGCCACCTCGGCACCGTGGAAATACATGCGGGTGTGGATGTCGTGAACCAGATTGTCCGTGATCTCGCTGAACGAGACCCCGAGGCTCCCGACAATGCCCACCTGCTCGCACGACCACACATGGTTCCGCCGCACAATGTGGTGGCCGATCCGATCTTTCGTCCAGGGAATTCGGAAAGCGTGGGCCCGATTGATTGTCTCGACGTAGCCTTCGGCGGTGTCGGCAGAGGTGTTGTCGAACTCATCGCCGTACTTGCCCAGAGCGATCCCCGCGCATACCGAGTGGTGCACCTTGTTGCCCTCGATGATCCAGCCTTTGCTCCAGTGCGTACCAATGATCGCCTTTTGCTCAGCAGTCGGGGGCGCCCAATTGCTGGCGGCTTGGGACATCTCAAAGCCACGAACCGTGATGTAGTTAATCCCTGGTTCGCTGGGATAGAAAACGGTTTGCCGGACGTTGACCTCCACTTCTTCCCGGTTCGGATCCTTGGTGCCGAACTTGGCCCACACTTCAGTCTTCTCTGCCCCGACGCGGGCGAACCAGAGGTTGTCGTTTGTGTTTAGTCGTCGCGGCCCCTTGAAGGCGAGCCACACTTTTTGCGTCCCGCTCGTGCGTCGGATTGGCAACTTGAGGTTCTGCCACGACTGCCAACTCCCGGTATTCGGAACCATGAGAGTGCCAAGCTGGCGACCTTTTTCACCACCCAGGCGCACCTCAATCTCCCCGCCCATGGTTTCGGAAGCGACACGAAGCTCCAGGCTCGTGGATCCTTGCCCAAAATCAACTTCCGCGAGAGCCCCGTGGCCATCTTGAATCCACCCCAGGCACTGACCGCCATCATTGGTCTCGGCCAGCCGGGGACCGTTGCTCGGAGTGAACGATTGGGCAGGAGTCACCGATTCAGCGGCTCGGATCGAGGCAACGTTAAGCAAGTACCCCTCCGTCAAACGATGAACCCAACTCGGCGCCTCCTTGGCGGTGACTTCCGCAACCGAACGGGCCTCGGTGAGCCAATCACCATTCAGATAGACCGCGCCCGTGTGGTGCTTCCGACCGCGAGGATCAAACCAGTCCCCCCGAACTTCGTCTGCAAATGGATTGAAGGCACCGAAGAGGGTGTTCGGAATCTCAACTTTCCAGACTCCTCCTCCCAGAGATCGCCAGCCTTTGATGACCTCCGATCCCTTAATATGAACCTTTTCGCCCTTGGCCGCCTCGTAGGTGATCCTTGCTTGAGGAGACGTGCCCCCACGGGGTGGAGCGACGTTTTCCCTGTAGATGCCGGCTTTCACGAGGATCCGATCTCCGGCTTGCGCCATGTCCGCCGCAGCCGAGATCGTCAAGAGCGGTTTTTCCTCGGTGCCAGGGTTTTTGTCGCTTCCCTTTTTGGAAACAAAAATCGTGCGGGGGGATGCGGTCGCGTCGGGCGAAATCGATGAACTCAGGAGGGCGGCGGTCGCGAGGGCGCTCATCATGATGACCATTCCAGTCAGGTTCATTATCTCACTGTTTCAACGATGAGCGATTGATGCGGGACACTTGCGTGAGAATTCAAACATAAACGCTGCGCGGGGATTGATGCACCACTCGTCAAACACTCGCGTCAAGTCGCCAGGATATGGCAGACTACAGAACAGAACGGAGACCCCATGGCGCAGGATACGCACGAGCCTCAACAGGAAGAGATCGCTCAGCAGAGCGAAACCGTGAAGGAACAGTTCGCCAGCGAGGCGCTGATTGCCTTGCTTCCCGGCCTTCTTATCGCCCTCGTCGGCGGAGTGGTGATGTACTACCAAAGCAAGCAGGGCGGACTGTGGGTTGGGCTCGGAATTGTCTTCATTCTCATCGGACTCGGCATCGCGGGTTACGGTCTCTCACGGCTGAAGAAGGTTCGCGAGGTTCAGGATGTCAAGATCACCTGCCCGTTCTGTCAGGAAGTGAACGCCCTGACCATGGAGCCTCACTCCGACTTCCGATGCAGCCACTGCAATCGTGAAGTACCGATCCAGAACGGCAAGATGCTCCAGGTGTATCAAGTGCGATGTGGTTTCTGCAACGCGCTGAATTTCTACAGCGAAAAGAGCACGGGTCTGATCTGCGAAGAATGCGACCGCGAGATTCCGATCGCCACCGACGAAGCCTCGCCCGCGAAGAAAGTCTTTGCCGCCTACACCATCAAAGACGACAACCAGCCTTACGATCTCATCCTCACCTCGGCTCCGGACTCCGAGGACATGGTCAAGTGTCTCCAGCAGATGCTGGCCCTCAACCGTAACCAGGTGAAGGACATCATCGGAGATCTTCCCCAAACCCTTCTCACCGGGATCCCGAAGAAGAAGGCCGAACTTCTCGTCGCCCAGATCTCCGTCCATAAAGGGACGGCAGAAAGTCAAGTCTCGGAATCCTGATCCGCCGACGAACCTAGCATTCTTGCCGTAGCAAAACTACGTGCGAAAAGCTTAACTTTCGTCCGGGAAACTCCGACGATTGATGGTGTGGGAATGAGGATTTCAACAATGGCGATGTTCGGCGTCGCGTGCGCGGGAGGCGGAGTGTTGCTCGGATGCGGAGGGGGCGGCTCCAGTAGCTCGAATCCTCTGACCTGCGGACCCACTTACCTCACCCCCAATTACGTGAGTGCCATTGACCCAGGGGACAACACCCCCAATGAAGTCCTCACCTGGTCAGAGTTTCCGATCCGCCTCTACATCAAAAACACGGTGAGCCATCCCTCCACCGTGGCAACCACGGATGAGCATGCTCTGGAAGGCGCTGCCCGGTGGACAAATGCGTCAAATGGTCAGGCCAATTTTGTGCGCGTCTCCACCGAGAGCCAAGCTCAGGTCACGTTTGAAGTAGCCACGCTGCCTTCACCCGTCGGTTCCGGCGGAACCCTGGGCTACACCGAGGTGATGTACTTCCCCAGCTCCCGGAGGATTGTCTCCGCCCGTGTGGTGGTGAATGTCTGGAACGGGATGACTGCTGACCAGTTTAACAAGGGCCTGAAGAACACGATCACCCACGAGTTCGGGCATGCGCTCTTTATGCAAGGCCACAGCGATGCCGATGCAGACGTGATGTACTTCCAAGGCGAACTCGATCTGGACAACGTCCTCACGAGCCGCGACGTCAACAGCTTCCTCACGGCCTATTGCGGCACCTTCCGATCTCGCGCCACCCGATCACTTCCCGGCGAGAAACCAGTGATGGTCAGAATCGAGTGCAAGAACGACGGCTCTTTCACCGAGACGCACGTTTGTTCTGGCGGATCATGCGAACACTGATCTAGAAGCCCAGTACTTTCCGGAGCTCCGCCTGAATCTCCGCATGATCGACCGGATGAAACGCCGGTGAGCCGGGCCAGTCGTAGAACCAAATGGGCTTCGTACGCAGTTCTTCCGCCTCGTCGGAGAAGCGGGGCACCACGTGGGCATGCAGAGCTGGCTCCAGATTCCCCAGAATTTCGTAGTTGATCCTGACCGCTCCCGTCACCTGCAGAACCGCATCCCCGAGCCGGGTCATGTCATGTAAGAATTGAGCCCGAGCCTCTCCGGTCAGGGCATTCAGGTGCGGCACCACAGGATCGGGATACAGCAAGCAATATCCAGGAAGCACTTGCGGATCGCCCATCACGGCCCAGCCGCTCGGCATTCTGCCCAGCACTCGGGGGAGCTCACCCGCTCGACAAGCCTCGACGAATCGGTGGATGGCGGTGCTCATGGATTCACCCTCTTGGCGACCGCACGCACCGCAGGAATCGGATCGTTTCGGAGCGACATCATCGCTTCTCTCCCCGATGCCGGACACCTTCCGTCGAGCTGCAGCATCGCGGTGATCCGAACCCCCGGACGAGGATCGAGCAAGCTCTTGGCAATCTCCTCCAAGGCGTTGTACATGTTGATTCGTCCCATGATGGTCAACCCGAGCCGGGCCCGGCTTTCATCTGGCTCGCCCGCCAAGGCCTGCCCGATCTTGTATCCCATTTCCGGCTGACTCACGATCAAACGCATCGCGGCTTCTCGAACAAATGGATCACTCGAACCGAGCATCGTGCTCGCGGTGCCGAGCGATGCGGAATCCCCCATCTGGCTGAGCGCGACCATGCTCGCCCGAACCAACAGGGGGTCATCCGAAATCAAAAACGGCAGAACCGCATCCGTCGCTCCTCGAGCCTTCAGGGCACCCGCCGCTCGGATCGCCACCAATCTCAGAGCCGGTTTGTCCCGAATGATCCCTGGCAGCAGGGCTCCAATGTCGGTAGCGTTTGCTTCAATCGCGATGCGGATGATCGGCTCGATATCGGCATCGACCCCTTCCAGAGCTTTCGCCCCGAGGGCCGCGACCGCCGGAGCCCCCAGAGCCCGAGTGAGTCTTCCCCACGCCCGAACCTGGAGTCTCTGGACGCTTCGCAGTCGATTCGCGATGAGCCAATCGTAGCCGGGCATCCCAATGGCGATCAAATCGCGAAGAGCTGTTTCCACCTGAGCCTGCGCGGTTCCGACTCCCCACTGGCTTGCCAAGCGGTAAAGCCGATCCATCTCTTGCGGTGAAGGCATCGCCTTACTCCCAGGCTCAGGATCGGGAGTCACCGGAGGGGGCGGGGCATCACCGGTCGCCGGGGTCGAAAGATCCTGATCGAACGCGGTGGCAAGCGCGGTGGCGAGTCCCCACCCATCGCTCATCCCGACGGGATATTTATCTGTCCCGCTGAGATCGAGAAACAGGCCGTAACTCGGCATGCCTCGATCTTCTCGACCAAAGGCGGGGAGCGCCGTGTAGGTGTCGGTGCCCGCCGCCTCGATGAAAAGTCCAAAACCGTTGGCGACTCCCGTGCCCGGGCGCGCATCCTTGGAGGCATAGAGATCATCGCCTGCACGGTCGAAAAGCACGGCCACCCCATAATCGTGTCCAATGGCTTGCGCTGCCCCGACCTTGACGGTGTAGGAATCATCCCCACCCAGGTCGAAAAGATAGGCCGATGTCAGGTGCATCGCGCTACCTTGAACGTAGTGATGCCCGGAATAGGTATCCGCGCCATCGGCGTCACAAAGCGATCCGACGGCGAACCAGTAGCTCGCGCCTTGAGCATAGGAGTCGGCGAGGTAGCGGTCGTTTCCGCTCACGTCGGTAAGGAATCCCGCACCGCCCGCGACTCCGCCGCTGTCCTCGCGGTACCCCATGCCGAACCCTTGGGAGAAACTATAGGCCACTCCCGTGAAGAGCGGAGAATTCATGATCCGACCGTCCGCGCGGTAGGTGTCACGCCCGGCTCGATCCACGAGCCACCCGACCCCTCGCGTTCGTCCCGCTCCCTGACCAAAGAGTTCGCATCGATACGAATCGTGTCCACCCGTGTCGAGGCAGAGCCCCACTCCGACCATCCCGAATCCAGACCCAAGAGCCACGTGGCTGAGCGTGTCATCCCCGCCCTGATTGACGAAGATCCCGACTCCGCCAATTCCTGCTCCGAAGTTCACCGACTGACCGCGCAAGTCGTCGTTGCCGCCAGCATCGACGGCGATCCCGATCCCCAAAGCCGCCGCACCCACGCTCAGATCGGGGACGGCGTAGGAGTCATCACCACTCACGTCGATCAACACGCTGGAGTAGCCGACCCCCGCCCCATGCCGACCGGTGTACCGATCATCGCCTCCCAAGTCAATCGTGATGCGGGCATCCAGATCATCGTGAAGGTCACTGCCTCGCCCCGCAATCACCATCGGCAAGGTTCCTACGCGGGTTTTGATCTTCCCGGAGACCTCCTCTTTGTTGGCTTGAAGCTTCGTGGTCGCAAACTCTACCGAGGCTGCAAGTCGTTCGGCGGCTCGGAGCATCCGAGGCATGTCAATCCGGTCCGCCAAAGCCAGCGTCTGAGCAAGCCCAAGAGTCTGCCCGCGCACGAAACTCAGCTGAATCGATGGCTCCTCCAGAGCAAGGGTCGGAAGCGATTCGATCAGCTGGCGTTGCTCGGCTGGGCTCAGTCTCTCACAAGCCCCGCGAATTTCGGCATCGCAGAGCACGACCGCCGCTCCGAGCTCCTCGACAATCGCCTTGAGACCGGGCGGCAGCGTGGCCCCCACGGGCTGTACCGCGATCGCGGTCGATCGCGGTGAGAAGGTGACCTCCAGCATCCCCGCCGCCTGGCGGAGCAACTCCGAGCTCGATGCCTTCCCCGCGACGGCATGCTTTGACATGAATTCCTGGCTCGCCGCCAGGGGATCGCTCAGGCCCACGCGAACGGGCGAGATCATCGGCATTCCCGGGTAGAGCCGCCGTTCAACGACCAGGTGCTGCCGCGTCATGTTTCCGACGAACAGCATGTCGTCGATTCCTGTGAGTTCTTTCTCCGTGAACTGGGCAAGCCCGAGGCCTGGCATCATCGCCAATACGAGCCCAAGCAAGCGCGGCCATCCCTGCCGATGCAACATGTTGCCCAGTTTAGCCGAGACTCCGCCTCTCACGGATCATCGAGCCAATTCCACTTTCACAATTCCTGCGGCAGGCAGTTCGATGACCACTTGACCATTCGTCACCTTGGCGGCGAGAGATTTCGGTGCGATGACCGGGTCGCGCCCTGGCTGATGGCTGGTCTGCGGGTCGTCGGCATGGAGAAGCCACGCGCGCGCCGATCCGAACGTGATCTCATCCCCGCCAATCACGAGCTCCGCTGTCTCGTCAGGGTCAAGGTTCGCGCAGGTAAGGACGTACCGACCGTCTTTCGCCCGAGAAACCGAAGCGGTCACCCTTTGGTGCGACAGGGTCTGATCCCGGAATGGGAAACGAATCTCCTCGGTTTCAACCTCGTGCCGAATCGCCTCTTGACCTCGGTGAGCTTTGTAGAGAGAGAACACTTCGTACACCGGCGTGGAGTAGCTCACCCCATCGACGGTCTGGAAGGGTGCCCCCAGGACATTGCAGAGCTGAGTGTAGGTGGCGGCGGCGAGGATATCGCAGTGGTTGTGGAACAGATCCAAATGCGCCGCCACGCAGACGGCATCGCGCAGCGTCACGTGCTGCCAGAAGAACTTCTCCCAAGCATCGGAGTGCCACGGGCCGTATTCGCCGATCATCAGCTTGATCCCCCGATCAAACCGGTCGATGATCTCCCGCTGCTTCAGGAACATATCCTCGATCTCCAGCGTGCGCCACATCAGAGCCGAGAACTGATCGGCATTGAAGGCGTTGGACTTCCCCGTTCCATTCGGATCGCCCCAGATGTAAAAGTGCGCATCCACAGCGTAGATTCTCGGTCGACGCCACTCGAACAACGTCTTGAGGACTCCCTCTGTCCAGACCTCGCGTTCCTCCGGCTTGTTTCCGTCGGGCCCGCCGACAATGAGGCGCATCGGCATGTCTTTGTAGCGCGGAATCGCGCTTTCAAATCGCCGGTACGCTTCGCCGTAGGTCGTGGGAGTGAACTTGCCGCCGCAATCCCAGCACTCGTTCCCCACTCCCCAATACGCGACGTCGTAGGCTTCGGGATGCCCGTGTGCGGCGCGCTGCCGACTCAGTGTAGTATCTCCGCGGTAGCTCAGGTACTCGATCCACTCGACCATCTCGCGTGGCGAGCCTGTCGCCACGTTGCCGTTGATCCAAGCCTTCGCGCCGGTACGCCGGCAAAACTCCATGAACTCATGGCTGCCAAATCGGTGATTCTCCACCTCATCCGGCCCCCATCGGTTGGTGATCGTTGTCGGGCGATCCTTTACCGGGCCGACGCCATCACGCCAGTTGTAGGCGTCGGCGAAGCACCCTCCCGGCCAGCGGATCAGCTCCAAACCGAGATCGGCGGACTTCCGGAGGATCAGTTCGTCGTAGTCGTCTTTTTTGGTATTCCAGATCCCTCCATTCACGCACCCACTCAGCATCTCGACGAAGTGTCCGTGGAGTTCGGGCGCGATCGTACCGATCGGTTGATTGTGCAGCAGGGTGAGTCGGACGCGTTTCATGAGTGTGCGAGGATGCTCTTCAGACACCGGACAAACTCGGTGCAAGCGGCAGGATTCTGCGTGAGAAAGAGAGACGGCTCGACGAGTTCGAGCTCGCTGAGCACCCACTGATTTTGATGCCGCATGAGATCGACACGGGCGTAGAGAATCGAAGAATCCAGCTCCGCGAGGACGCGGTGCACGAGATCGAGCGCGGCGGCATCGGCCTCCCCAAGCACAACCGCTTCGTGCTCGTCATTAAATCGTGGAGCCTTGACAACCGCATGACTGAACCGTCCACCCAAGCACACGCACGAGATTTCCCCGCCGCGCTCGACCTCGGGGAGATACGGCTGGAGCATCGTCGGCCGATGCGCCACTGACTCGAGCAGGCACGCGGCTCCGACTTCAGAATCAAAGAACCGATACGTCTCCCAAGACCCCGCTGAGACCGTGGGTTTAATCACAAAACCGTCAGAAAATCCGGCCAGCGCCAGCTTCGCCGACTCGAGGTTCGGCACCGAACCAACCTCAAAGAAGACAGTCGGCACAATCGGGATTCCCTTGTCATCCCAGGCCTGGAGATATGTTTTGTCGAGATTTCCCAGCACAACTGGAGCTGGATTCAGGAGCCGAGTAACCCGGGCGGTGGCTTCCACCCACTCCCGGAAGGACTCCGGGGCGAGGTAGTAGTCCCAGGTGGATCGGATCAAGGCCACATCGAATCGACTCCAATCGACGTCTGGGTCATCCCACGCCGCGAGCTCTGTGTCAAAACCGGCGTCGCGGCATTCCGCCATCAGCATCGCCTCATCGACATCCGGTTCAGGAAGGTCTCGGCAGGTGACAAGCGCCAACTTCATCGCGCAACTCCCGCCTGCTCCGACGGTGCCGGTGGCGGATTCTTCCGAATCTCAGCTTCCGTCATCGTGCAGGCGTGGAACCATTTCCACTCTTTCTCAATCCATCGGAAGCGACCGATCATCGCGTCGCCATTGGTTTTGAAGTTGTCCCATTGAGAGTCCAGCGCCTTCCAATAGTCGCCCCCCATTCCCATCATAAACTTGGCTTTGTTCCGGTCGTCCGTCTGTTTTGGATCATCCACCACAAGACGAGCTTGGACAGCCGTGTAAACCCCAGCGATGTCCTGCGGGTCAATCGCGACACGCCCGGAAGTCGGCCAGAAATGGTAGTTAAATCCAACCTTTCCCTTCACGCTGATTCCTCCGCTCGGCTCCGCTCTCACGTCAGGAGGGACGCTGACATCGTCCTTGAAGTCCTCTCGATAAGCCGCACCACCTGGTTCCAGGGTGTGCTGAACCTGCGTCCACTTCCCGGTTTTCTTGCTGAGAATGAATCCCTGGACGTTCCGGATTTGGTACCGGGTGTTCTTGCTCGGGCTTCCGCCCTCTGGCTCGTAAACTTGCCCCCAGGTGATGAAAGCCTTGAACTCGCCCGGATTGTTGCCCATCCCGAGACGAGGCTTCTCGCGCCAATCAAACCCCGGCAAAGTTCCCCTGGGAATCGCGACATGCGGCAGTTTGGTATCGTCGATGATCTCTTGAATACGGGCCTCGTCGGACCCGGCCAAGGTGGCGGATAGAACTAGAGGAAACATCGACCCTCAGTCTACGCAGTATCCTCCCTCGAATGCCATCGGCACCGATTCGAGTTTCCGCTTACGTGCTCCTGGAGGATGCCGGGAAGGTGCTTTTGTGCCGACTCTCCGAATCAATGGGGGATTCAGCCGGTAAGTGGACTCTCCCCGGCGGCGGCCTGGACTTCGGGGAACATCCCGAGGAAGCAGCCTTGCGCGAGGTGATGGAGGAGACGGGATTGGAAGCGCGGATTGACGGTTTCGCCGCCTTTGACAACCTCGTGATGCCCGTCGCGGGCGTGCCGACTCATGCGGTGCGAATTCTCTTCCACGGATCCGTGATCGGAGGCGAACTTCGACCCGAGCAGGATGGCTCAACCGACACGTGCGCCTGGTTCTGCCCGGATGAAGCCGCCACGATGCCCTTGGTCGAACTCGCGGAGGCGGGATTGGTTGCTTGGCGGGCCCGGCATCGGGAAGGAGCAAAATGAAAGCGGTTTGGCTGAGTGCTCTGGCTTTTGCCCTCGCTGGTTGTGTCGCAGAGGCTCCGGTCGAATCTGGGACGACCTCCGAGCCCGCCTCGATCCAGGTCAACACGAGCATCGGATTTCGCAGCGACGAATCGCTCCGAGAGCACTACAACAAGCACCATCGCCAGTGGGGCGAGATCACCCGTGCGGAGTATCTCTTCATGGCCCAGGAGCTCCGTGATACTCCGTCCAGCAAAGACGTCTTGGTCGCCTATCGTCCAGATGGTGTGGTGAGCAAATACGACCGCCGCGACAACGAATTCCTCGCCTACAACCGGAATCTCACCATTCGCACGTTCTTCCGACCAAACGACGGCGAGCGGTATTTCCACCGACAGAAAAGGCGTTAGCCCGACAAGTAATTTTGCCTCCTACAAAGAATAAGTTCCCTCGATGAGAGTCAAACCTCATCGAGGGAGTTGCTGTGGAAAGGAATCCTGTGCGATCCTCCGCAAGTCTTCTAAGAGTGAGTTATCCGACAAAACAACTACATCTTAAGACAACAAAGCTGACGGCATTTTGAGAGCACTTAGCTTCGGATGAATTGGGAATGGTGTCTGTCAGTATCACCCCCATGACAGGCTACTAGATATTCGGATTTAACCACAAGGCTGGCTGTTGGATTTCCCAGACTAGCGACAAAGCACCGCAAATCACAAAGAGCCCAAAACTCGCTAGTATCCAGTAAATCAATGTCACAGGCACGCTATCCAGGGTTCTACCTAGTCGGAATCTGAACAACAACACCTTACCGGTGCCGAAACAAATTCCGAGGAAACCTATGAGAGCACCTAAGTCAGCCACCCATATTGGCATATCACCTGGCCAAACATTGTGGGACGAGAGCAAAATCACGGCGACAGACACGACGAAGCACACAACCGCTGCAACTATGCCTACGACTCGCCACTCGCTTCGAGCTTCTAAAATCATGGCGTACATACCTCTGCACTCGCATTGTCATCTGGAAGCAACAATCTACATCCGCGCACACAGCGATCATAATCTTCACGGCACTCGTTCAAGTCGGCCTGCAGGTCTTCGCGGATAGCCATCATTGTGAGCCCCCAAATCACGCCGCCACCGATCACGGAACCGAAAGCTCCTGCGACTGCACCGGCTCCACTGCCCACAAGAGCACCGGTTACAGTAGCTCCCACGACCAAGCCTCCGTAGGCAATAGTAGCATCACGCCCTTTCCTTGCAGCGTCACGCTTTGCATCGGAAGTACAGTCACGACCAGTTTCATTGCAGCCACGCATGCAACTTCTGAAGGGATCTAGAGACACGACTCCTGCTCTCACTTCTGCCAGAGGAGCCGTAGTTCCAATCGGATAGTAAATATCACTGATGCGATCCCAGTACCCGAGTAACTTGCCGGTTGCATCCTCATCAGCCTCGACCATAACGACGGTAGGCATATCGACTCTAGAAGCCGTCAGCATCGTAACATCACCGTTCATGTTTTTTACTGGAGCAAACGTGACGACTTCGTTGGCACTTTGAGTTGCAGTGATCTGTTGAATCTCTCCGGATATATCCACTAACCATTCAACTTTTTTGCCCCCTCCGAGATTAATCTGCCCTGTGTTCGCAGAGATCGCTATGCTGCCGGAAGAGTATCCAAGGGAAATCAGGTGGTTCTTGAACTGCTCGTGATTTTCTTCTTGCGGCGACAGATTGGTGACAGTCCTTGCTTTCATCCAAGCCATGAACTCACTTGTCCTCGACACCTCCGTCACGCGCTGAGAAATTTCAGATTTCTGTTCCATTGGCTCACCCTTTTTGTTGGTCAGAGTCAAGGGGCTAAGCAGGAGTAGCGATGCAATAGCCAATCCCGCAGTGATCAGAGGACGTCGTTGCAACGCTTGGAAAACGGGGGGGGGGGGAGTTGTCCTTTCATGACATCGCACAGGTACCAGGAATTAGCCATGACAGTCAAGAATCTCGATAAATAAGTGAAGTTTTGCTTTGGCATTGATTCTTGAGTCTAGAATCACCCTTGAAGACGTGTCATTTTTGTTACATGCACAGCTCGTAGACTGCAAGTCTTACTCGTCCGGATTTGTTTCATGCGTCCGGTCAGCCCTTCTTGACTTTCTGGCGAGAGGGTTCCAGACTCACACCGCGCCAGGCATGAAAGGCAGTCGCCGACTCGGCAAGAAAACCCAATCCTCACCTTCGCGCGAAGTAGAGCATCGAGCACGGACTCGAAAGGCCGGTACGGAATCTCCTGCCCCTCAAAGCTGAAGGTTCCGCCAAGGGCGTCAAGCATCTCGCCCATCACCTGATGCGTGATCTCCCACGGCGACCCCGGATCTGGCTCATCGAGGATTTGCCAGGCGAGCACTCTGGTGCCTTCCACCTCGGGTACGCGGTCCATGCGCGCCAGGCGCTGCTCGAATACCGAGCTCAGCCCGGGCCAATCCGCGACATAAGGAATCGGATTCCGCAAGAAAGCCGTCATCTCGAAGCTCGGATCACCAACCAACCCCTTAGGATCGATCACCCTCCAGCCTTTGCGCTCATCCCAGAGGATGTTGAAATGATGCAAATCGCCATGCAGAAAAACCTTCTCCGGTGAGCTTGCATCAAGCCAGCGAAGACTCATCGAGTCTCGATCAAAGTATTCCGAGAGAGGCAGCATCCCCTCAGCCGGAAGCCCGCGCATCTGCGCGGCAAAGCCCAGAACGATCTCCAAGCAATCCTCATCGCTCAATCCCGAGTCGGCGAGAGTCGTCCCTGGCACCACGCGCTCCATCAGCAATGACCCGGTTTCCGAATCGTGCTCAAATACCTCTGGTCCAATTCCGCCACTCAAAAGCAAAGCCGCGCGCCAGCCAGAGGACATCTCTTCCCCCCGAAACGGCACTTTCAGCACCCGAGTGGCATCGGCGTACACGCGCGAGCAATGCCCTGCGGGCAACTCCTCCGTCGGAGAAAACCCCCACTTCTCCGCCAGCCGCGATGCGATCTCATCCACCGCACGGTTCTACCAGCGAAATCCCCGGAAAAGGGTCCAAAACGCCCCGACCTTCCCCGGTTTTTCCGGGTAGGTTGAAAGCACGATGGCACAAGGAAAGTATGTCGGCCTTGATCTCGGAGGGACGACGATCAACGTCACCGCGTTTGACGGTGAAAACTTCCTGATTCCGGGAATGCACGAAATCCCAAGCCTCGTTTCTTCTGGCCCCGAAGTCTGTCTCAATCAGCTTCGGATGGCATACCAAGCCGCACTGAATCTCACCGGATGGAGCCACGATGAGGTCACCGCCGTCGGCCTCGATACCCCCGGCCCGGCCAGCGCCGAAGGCGTGATGAGCAGCACCGGCGGTACCAACTTCGGACACGCAGGTTACGGGCACTTTGATATGCGCGGTGGCCTTTCCGACCTCATCGGCAAACCCGTCAGCTATCTCAACGACGCCAACGCCGCTGCTCTCTATGGGCACCGAGCAACCTTCGGCGACGATCCCACCAAAAGCACGGTCAGCCTCATCATCGGCACCGGCTTGGGAGGAGGAATTGTCGTGAACGGTCGGATTGTGGTTGGCAAAGTCGGCTATGCCGCCGAGCTCGGTCACACCAGACTCCCCGGCGACTGGCACCCCACCGAGCAGATCACCGCCCACTGCAACTGCGGCAGGATCAATGATCTGGAGTCTATCGTCAGCCTCACCGGAATCCGCCTCAATCTGCTTCCCTACTACCTCCCCCGATTCCCCGACCACTCTCTCGCGCAAATGGACATCAGCGATGCCGCGAAAAAAGTTCGCGGACTCGCCGAGGAAGGCGATCCGCTCGGACAGATCATTTTCCGCACTCAAGCCCACGCGATCGCGGCTCACATCGACCAGATGATCAACGTTCTGGATCCGGATGCCATTCTCCTCGGGGGCGGCGGCGTGCAGACCAGTGAGGCCTTCCATGACTGGTTCCTGAATGAGATTCGCAACGCTTGCACCTTCCGCGAGGAGCAAGCGGACCTCGCGATCCTCTTCGTCAAAGATGGCGATATGGCAGGGGCACGAGGCTCCGCCATCTACGCATCCCAGCAATATCCCGCCGATTAGGTCTCGCTTTGCCGCCTCTTCGGGTGGCGTAAGGAGAGGAATGATGGCTCAGCCCACGGATTGGACGCGACTCAATCGTCGCTACGGAAACGCAGGAAGCGATGCCTCCTGGGCCAAGGTGCGCGAGCTCTACGAAGACGACAAGGTAGTCGAGGCGTGGCAGGCCGCACAGAGTCTGGGGACGGGTTCGCGCGGTTGGGGTCTCGTCACTTTGCGTATGGTCGAAGCGGAAGCGGTCTCCCGGCTTGCAAGCGAGCAAGTGTCTTTCGGGAGCACCCTGACCGTCGAGTTTCCACGGGTCGATGATCCTGAACTCGCACCAGGAATCGGCGGAATGATCCGGGAGGTTTGGCAGGAGGTCTGTCTCGAACTTGGGCTCACGCCAGAGCTTCCCGTTGTCGTCACAGTGCTCTTGCCCAACTTCGACGCCCAATGGGTTCCTGGACGACATGGCTACTGCATCGGCAAGAACGGACTCACCAAGGTCTGCATCCCCTGGCGATCCTTGCGTCGGTCCGACGATCTGCGGGCAGTTCTGCTCCACGAACTCGCCCACGCCGCTACCCGAGAGCTCTCCCACGACCTGATGCCCACGTGGTTGAACGAGGCGATTGCGACGGAAATGGAAGGCAGCCTCAGTCGGCAGTACCTCATGCAGGTTCGCACAGGGCGAGTCTCCTGGATGTCTCCGGGCGAGCTAGAGGGAGCCTTCGAGGTCGATCGGCGCGATGTGCATGCCGATCAATGGGTGCACTTGGCTTATCAGCAATCGGCGGCCATCGGACGGTGGATCAGCGGATCCAGCAGTCTCGGGCGGCGGAAGCTGGGCGATGTCGCCAAAGCCTTCGCGAACAACTCCACCTGGACGGAGCTGAAGCTTCGCGTCACCGGGCAAACCCATGCGGATGAAGCTCTTCGGGAGATTCTCGGATTCGGCGAAAAGGAGCTGTTCGACCGCGTGCGCCACTCCATCGAGACCCGGACGCTTCCCATGCCCATACCGGCTTCGATCACCGAAAGCTAGACGAAACCCCTCCCGATTCGTGTAGGATTCGTTCTATGCAATCCGCCGCCACGACGGTCGAGGAATATCTCGCCCAACTTCCGGAAGATCGACGCCTCGCCCTTGAAACCGTCCGGGCCGAGATCCTGGCGCACTTGCCCGAGGGCCTCGAAGAAGGGATGCAGTACGGTCATATCGGCTACTACGTCCCCCACAGCCGCTATCCCGACGGCTACCACTGCGACCCAAAGGAACCGGTTCCCTTTCTCGGACTCGCCAGTCAGAAAGCCCACATGGGTGTGTATATGTTCTGCACCTATGTTGATACGGAACTCAGCGAGTGGTTCCGGGAGGAATACCTAAAGACGGGCAAAAAGCTCGACATGGGAGCCGCTTGCGTGCGGTTCAAGAAGCTGGAGAACCTCCCCGTCGAACTCATCGGCCGCACGCTCGATCAGATGACCGTCGACAAGTTCTTGGATATCTACGAAGCCAGCATTCCGCCGTCGAAGCGGAAGAAGAAGAAGTAGCTCCATCGACTGAGAACACTTCCTGAAGGGCGAACTTCAAGCGGGTTGCTCAAACGACGGATCTGATTGAGCACTCTCCGGCTGGGCGGGTACCCTCCTCACCATGGTCGATCCAAATTGGGTGCGACAAGTGCTCCACCAGAACCCCCATTGGGCAAAGATGGCGACTTACAAAGAGGTGCCCATCATCGCTGAGCTACTGATGCCTGGCGATCAAATTCTCGATGTCGCGTTCGGGTTGTACGAAGATCATCTCGGGCTCGTCGTCGTGACTCCGACGAAGGTTCTTTTCGGGGGCAGAAAAGCCGCTTCGCTCCTTCAGCACACCAAGTCCGAGGTGTTCGAGTTGCAGCGAATCACCTCTGTCCAAGTAAACGCTTCTGCTCTTCTTTCGACTCTGGTGATCGTGACTTCCGGGGCAAAAGGCGAGATCAAATCAATGGCAACTCCCGAGTGCAAGCGGATTGCTGATGGGATTCGCTACCTGCTCGATCAGCGGAATGCAGCCCCTCCCATGCAGCCCCCACCTGCGGTGATCCCGCCGCCCATCTCTCTTACAGACGAGCTACGGAAGCTTGCTGATCTTCGGGCGGCTGGATTCATCAGCGATCAGGAATTCGCCCAAGCAAAGGCAAAGCTTCTCTCGTAGTGCTTTTCTGAATTCGGCATTCTGGAGCGTTAGAGGCGACTCAAACTTCCGTCGCCCTGTACCCCTCGATAGAAGCAGGTCGGCGCACCGGTGTGGCAGGCCCCGCCTCCCTGCTGATCCACGCGCAGAACCAGAGCATCTTGGTCGCAATCCACGAGGATTTCGATCACTCGCTGGATCTGGCCGCTCGTCGCTCCCTTATGCCAGAGCTCCTGGCGACTCCGACTGTAGTAGACCGCCTCGCCGAGTTCGAGCGTCTTGCGTAAAGACTCCTCGTTCATGTAAGCAACTATCAGAACCTGGCCTGATTCGGCGTCCTGAGCCACCGCGACGATGAGCCCCGCAGCATCAAACTGGGGCATGAACTGATCGCCTGACTCCACCGCTGTTTTGTCGCCGCGCGGAAACAGCCTGGGCAAAGAAGAAGACATGACGAGCAAGGTACCCGTCATGTCTTCGCGTCCCGGAACCAGAGCAGGGACAGATTTATCGGATGAAGTGAATCTGTGGGTCGCTCATGTTGTCCAGGAGCATGAGGCTGACAATCGGCATCGGGCGATCTTTTGCCACTTCTCGAGCCTCATCGAAGCTCACTTCTTCCGATTGCATCCCGCCCATATCGATCCACTGGGCAAACTCGCGAGCACCGGATTCACTGCTGAAACAGGCAAGTCCGTGCACGCCATCATGGCAATAGCAGCCGTATTTCCCTGTGGGAAGGTGCTTGACAATAAACACCCTTTCCGGGAAGTCGGAGGTCAGGCCAAGAATCGGACAATCGAGCAACTGGTTCATTGCGGTTCATTGCACTTATCGGCGCGATTCACCAATTCTTGAGCCCCTTTCTCCGTGCAGTCTCATGCCTCAGTGCGCCAGCAAGATTTCCAGCATCTTGCGATCCAGCTGATGCCCCCGGAACTCTTCGTACCGCACATCCACGCGCTCGGAATCCAGCACTCCAAAGTTGCCGCGTAGATTCCACAGCCCCCAGCCCCAGCCGAGTTCTCCCCACACACCCATCAAGTCATCCATCCAGGGCAGCAGAACCTCGTGCGGAGTCAGGTTGTGGCATCCCCATTCGCCCACGTGGACTCCAACACCTTTGGCTTCCAGATCCACAAAGCTCTGGCACTTCTCCCGAAGCTTGGAGCGATCCCAAAACTTGCCCCGAATATCCATCGGCCAGGCTGGGGTTGGCCAGTCCTTGATATGCGGAACCCAGCCCGCTTTGTGGTGGCTCAGTTCAAACGGCAGATATCCCCGCGTGCTCTGCCCGACTCCGGCATCGGCCAGACTCCATACGGGTTCCTGACCGTATTTCATGCCATCCACAATGATGAGCCGACCCGGATCAACCGAGCGGATCGCCTCGATTGCTGCGAGCATTGCCCGGACGTAGGGACCTTCCTCCATATCGGGAGGTTCGTTGAGGAGATCGAAGCTCACCTCGTGGTTCGGCAGACCTTTGTATCGCTCTGCAAACACCCGCCACGTTCCCGCGAAGGCATCAATTGCCGGCTGATCTTCCCACAGACTGTACGGTTCATCGGGCGGCGTATTGACGCAGTATCCCGGAGCGCGGTGCAAATTCACATTCACGTGGATCCCGTACTTCTTGCCCCATTCAATCGCCTGGTCAATCTCCGCGATGACCGACTCGTCCATTTTCAGGGGCTCTTCCTCACTCGCCCAGCACCGGTAGCTCATCGGCAGACGGGCAAAGTCGAATCCCCAGTCACTGATGATCTGGAAATCAGACTCGCGGAAAGGGGCGTTGCGGTCGTACCAGAACTTTTCAAGCAAATTGAATCCGCGCCAGCGGGGGAGTCGGGAGGCTGAAATTTCCATGGTTCTAGTCTGCCCGAATCCGCCGGAAACTCGCCCACGAAATTCGGGGAACCATTCTTCGGTCACCTTCTGATAGAGTAGTTGTTACAGAGCCGATTGCGGCTCAAACGGAGAAGAAAAATCATGAATATGCCAGCTGCTTGGCTCGAACTGAACTCCTGGAACACCCAGGACGCGATGAGTTTCTACGGACACGTTTTCGGATGGACCACCTCTGAAATGGACATGGGTGAGATGGGGATCTACCGGATGTTTCACAACGGCGATGACCAATTTGGAGGGATCATGCAGATGACCAATCCGGAGTGGGAAGGCTTCCAGCCCGCCTGGATGATCTACTTCTCCACCGATGATATCGAGTCCGCGTGTACTCGGGTGAAGGAGGCGGGCGGCGAGGTTCCCTACGGTCACTTCCCCATCCCCGGTGGCATGATTGCGATCTGCAAAGACAAAGAAGGCGCGTACTTCAGTCTTCACATGGCCGTGAGCGAATAGACTCACCGATCGACTCCCCGGCCCCGGCGTGATCGCCGGGGCGGGGGAATCGAGTCAAGCCGCTTCGTCACTCCAGACAGGGACTCATCACTGGGGACAAGGAAGCCACCGAGCCCGATCCCCACAATTCATTCAGCGATGACGCGCCCTCTGTGGAATGGTCTCGGTGCTCTGTGCATTGGCCTCGGTGTTCTAGGAATCTACGTTCCTGGCATGCCGACCACGGTCTTTTTCATCATCGCTCTCTACTGCCTGGGCTTGGGAGGTAATGAAAAATCCCGAAGCTGGCTCCTGAATCACCCGCGATTCGGTGCCGTTTTGCGCGATTGGGAAGCCACCAAGGCGATCCCCCGCAAGATCAAGTTCATTTCGGTGGCAAGCATCGTGGTGTCTTGCGGCATTTCGATGTTCATCATCCCCAGCGCCATCGGGCGTAACGCCACCGCCGCGCTGGGCATTGCGGGGATTGTTTACATCCTCACTCGCCCCACCCGCGAGAATCTCTCCGCCGTCGCCGTCGAGGACGGTCTTGGTCGCGATGCCCAACGTTCGGAACCAACCGAGATGAATCGCCAGAGCGTTTCATCCCCTTTGCCCACCGCCAGCCCGACTCTTCTTGAGCGGTAAAACGCACTCGGCTCCTCGGCAACTTCGATTCTCCATTCCCCATCGGGATCAAAGAGATCAAGCCCATCCATCTCTCGGCTGATCTCCAGGGCTTGAGTGATCTTGCCCGGCCCGCTGAGAAGGTCGAAGTCGTTCCTGGCCTTCGGGCGATTTGCGCGCAGGGCCTGCAGACTCTCGAGTGGTTCCAACGCACGGACGAGAATCGCCGCCCCTTCCTGTTCTGGTCGAGCGGCGATGTTCAGCATCCAATGACACCCATAGCTCAGATAGACATAAGCGTGTCCGGCTGGGCCAAACATCGTCAGATTCCTCGGGGTCGGGCCGCGGAAAGCGTGGCTTCCCGGATCTTCTGAGCCCCCGTACGCCTCGAGCTCAATCAATCGAAATCGACCGTGAGGTGTGATGAGCTGGCTGGCGAGCAGTCTTTGCGCGGCGATCTCGACTGGCCACTCGGCGAGCTCGGTTCTCCCCAAAAGTTCAGGCAAAAAAGTCTCCCAGGGGCTGACAATTCGGGATTTTGTGCTTATAATGGTAGACACATATACACATGTTTTTGTTTGTTCAGATGTCCGGACTCTACCTCGCAGGGATCGCACAGCGGCACCCCGATTGCCCTCGTGCTCTCGTGGCTTGGCGCGGAGATCGGGTAGTGGAGTGCGACGCCAAAGCCCTTGCGCGTCAAGTGCAGCCAGGCACCTTGATCTCCGAAGCCAAGGCGATTCTGCGTGAGGATGGACGCGCCGTCGAGATCATCGACCATGAGTTTTTAGAAGCCCGCAACCAGTGGCTCGATGTCTGTCTTGCCTATACCAACCGGATCGAGGCGGTCACTTCGGCGAGTGCCTTTCTCGATTTCTCCTTGCATCCCCAACCCTACGAAGTCGCCGAGGAGCTTGCGGTGGCTCTCAGCGAGAAGTTCCCCTATTCCGTGCATCTCGGCATGGCCCCCAGCAAGTGGGTGTCGGAGCTAGCGGCTTTGCCGATGCCTGTTCCCTTGCCTCCTAACGGACTTCCCTGGTTCGTGCCAATTTCTGACTCTGCCGCGTTCTTGGCGGATCTACCCACCAAGGTGCTCAAGCCTCTGCCCACTAAGGTGATTGAAACGCTCATCAAGCTGGGATATCGCCGGGTGAGGGATGTCGCCAAAGCCCCCCTTGGCGTGCTCACCGGGCAGTTTGGGCCGATGGGAATCGTGGTTCAACAAGCGGTGAAAGGAGCGGCTTCGGAGTCTTTGAGCCCCAACTACCCCGATCTGATGATCTCCCAAACCCTGCGTCCTGCGGGAGTGCTTCACGACTTTGAATCTCTCAAGAAAGCGGCGGCGCAGGTCGCTCAGGAACTGGCTTTTGAGCTTTCCGCGCAAGACCGATCGGCGCAGGAAATCCTCTTCACTTTGGAGCACGAAGAGCACCCGCGATGGCATTTTCGTCGGCCTTTACCGAAGCCCGTTCAGACCGCTACTGCTCTGCGCACCGTGCTCCACTATGCCCTGGACCAAGCTCAAATGAAGGGTGAGCTTCCGGGAGGAGTCACTGCGGTGTCGGTTGCTCTTACCGGGCTTAAGGTTGCTCCCCGGGTTCAAAGAACCTTCCAGGGCCGACACAACCCGGTCGAGCGAGCGCAATCGGCCGAAAACGCTCTGCGCCAGGTGAAATCGATTCATGGCGTCGAAAGCGTCGTCAAAGCCCATGAACTCCATGTCCCCCGGCGCATCGCCCTGCTTCGTCTGTGGAGGCAGACCACCGGATGGACATCCTAGCTCGGTGGCGCGAGGCCGGGCGCTGGTGGGAGGGCGAGCCGCCCCTGGAGGTGATTCAATACCGCGATGCCAAGGGGATCAAGCGCGAAAAAAACCGCGAGCTGCCCCCATTCCATACGCCACATTCCGGTCGGGTAGATTCGGTCGATCACCGAGAGGATTACATCCTGAGACCCCGCAAAACCCGTGACGAAAAGGTCGCGATTGCCTGCGGGCTCATCAAGTCTCCCGGCGCCATTCCGGTGCATCGAGCGAGGGAGAGCTATGTACCGCTCCATGTCTATTCCGGCTATTCCTTTGGCAAAAGCACGCTTTTTGCTCGCGAACTTCCCCGCCGCGCGGCGGATCTTGGCCTGCCCGCGATGGCTCTCACCGATTGGATGAGCCTAGCCGGAGTCATGGAATTCGCCCACGAAGCCCGTAATGTGGGGATCACTCCTGTGATCGGAGCCACGGTGGAGATGGAAGAAGGCGGGCATCTCGTCATCATCGCGCAAACCAGCAACGGCTACCGCGCCCTTTCGCGGCTGATCACTCAGTGCCATCTCAGCCAACCGCGACTGTTCCCTTTGTGCTCATGGGATTTCCTGGAGGCATTTGCCGAGGATTGGCTCATCCTCACAGGAGGAGATGGCGGGTGGATCAACCTGCCCCTCGTGCGGCGCGATCATGCCATCGCAGAAGAGCGGCTCTTGCGATTGATCTCCCTCGTGGGGCGAGAAAGGCTCTTCATTAGCATCGAGCGCTCCGCCGTGCCGTGGGAGATCATGGTGAACGAGGTGCTGTTGGGTCTGGCAACCAGGCACCATCTAAGGTGTGTGGCGGCCAGCGCCATCACCCATGCCCACCGCGACAACTTTCCGAGTCAAGACATCTTGGTCTGTGCGGAAACTCTGTGCACGGTCGAGGAGCTTATTGGGCGAAAACCCCAAAGGCATCCCAGCCAACCCGCAGTTGCCTCGCGTCCGCAGCGGGCTTTCAATGGCGAGAGGTTTCTGCGATCTCTCGATGAGTTCAATCGGCTCTATGCCGATCATCCTGAGCTGATCGACAACACCCATCTGGTCACCGAGATGGTCGAGAGTTGGGTGCTCCCCCCGCGGGCCGAGCTTCCTTGGCTGACCGATGATCCTGCCGAAGCCCTGCGATTTGCCGTTCAACGCGGCGCGGAAGAGCGGCATAAGAAGATGAATCATCGCCTGAAAATGCGCTTGGGGCACGAGGTGGACCGGATCATCAATCTGGGATTTGCCCACCACTTTTTGGTCGCCTGGGAGCTGTGCGAATGGGCAAAAAGAGAGGGGATTCTGCTCAGCGGGCGGGGTTCGGTGGTTGATTCTGCGGTTGCCTATTGCCTGGGAATGAGCCGGATTGATGCTTTCGCCCATGGGCTCCACTTCGACCGATTCCTCCCCGCAGACGGCAGCAAACGCCCCGACATCGACATCGACTTCGAAGCCGCCCGGCGCGATGACGTACGCAACCACCTCATCAAGCGATTCGGGGCCGATCATGTCGCAAATGTGGGAGCGTTCGGAGCTTATTGCAGTCGGGGGATCATCCGAGCGGTCGGCAAAGCGATGGGGCTCGATCAAGCGGCTCTCGGGTTCCTGGCGAAACGCGTTCATATGGGAGTCGCCCCCGATCAGATCGCCAGTGCTTTGGAAAAACGCCCGGAACTCCGGCAATCTGGCATCAGCACGGCGCGTTTGGAGTGGATTTTTCGCCTTGCCGGACAGCTGATGGATGTCCCGATCAACCTCCGTGCTCACTCATCAGGAGTCGTGGTGTGCGATCGCCCGGTCTACGATTTCGTCCCGATCACTTGGTCGGCGGGGATGCAGGAAGACAACGACTCATCCGGGCATTTACGCATGATGCAGTGGGATAAGCGGAGCGCGAAATACTGCTTCGATAAGTTCGATCTGCTGTGCTTGCGAGGGCAGGATGCTCTCTCGGGGACTCAGCGCAGAATCCGGGAATCGAACCCGATTTTCCATGTCGAAGATGTCCCGATCGACGATCCGGAAACCTATCGCACCATGCGGTCGGGGCACTTGGTGGGGATCCCGCAATCAGCATCACCCGCGATGCGCCAGGCTCACATGAGGATCAAAACCCAAGACCTCGCCGATGCCAGCCTAGTGCAAGCGGGTATCCGCCCCGGGGTCGGTGGCGCGGTGAAGATGAATGAGCTCATCGCGCGTCGCCACGGGCACAAACCCTATGCCTTCGAGCATCCTGACCTGGAGCCGATTCTTGGGCACACCTACGGGATCGTAGTGTTTCAGGAGCAGATCGACCAGCTTCTCCAGGTTTTCGCGGGCTACTCCGGCGGCGAGGCGGAAGATATCCGCGATGCCATTCACAAGCGTCGCAAGGAGGATTACGGCAAAACCATCCGTGAAGAGCTGATGGAGCGGATTCATTCGCGGGGATACACGCCAGAAGTCTGCGAGCATGTGTTCGATCTCATCGCGAATTTCAAGGGATACGGCTTTGCCCAGGGGCATGCATTGGCCTTTGCAGAGATCTCGGTGAGGTCGATTTTCTGCCAGCAAAACTTCCCCGCCGAGTATTTCGCGTCCCTCCTCGATTGCCAGCCCGCAGGATACTACGGCCCCTGCACTCTGGCGAATGAGGCTCGCAATCGGGGTGTGATGATGCTCCCGCCTTGCGTGAACAGGGGGTCTCTGAGGTTCGAAGTCGAGGCGGTGAAATCGCGCGAGGATCCCCAAATCATCGTCCCCCAGGGCGGGATTCGGGTGTCGTTGAAGCAGATCAGCGGGGTTTCGCGGGGTGTTTTCGAGCGAATTGTCGATGAAAGGGGCGAGGGGTATCGCTCATTCTTCGACTTAGTGAAGCGGGTTCGCCCGGCCAAAGATGAACTGGAACGGCTGATTCTTGCCGGTGCTCTCGATGACCTCTGCCCCCACCGCAGGGCAATGCTGTGGGCAATTCCCGAGGCGGTTCGATTTGCCGAAGCGAACTCAGGCAGCCTCGGAGTAGAGCTTCCCGAGCCGAGTATGAACCATGAGGTGGTGGATTTTTCGCCAGCCGAGAAGCACATCCGGGAGAGACAGGTGCTCGGCCTCGATGTTGCCCAGCATCTCATGGCCTATGAACGTGAGCGCGCCCGAGAGAAGGGGGTCATCACCACCGCCGAGGCGCAGAATCTGAAGGATCAGGAGTGGGCGTATGTGGTCGGCAATCCGATCCGCCTGCGCTTCCCTCCTACCCCTAGCGGAAAGCGCGTGGTTTTCTTTGATCTCGAAGACGAAACGGGGCTCCTCAACGTGACGTGCTTCGACCGCACCTATCAGCAAGATGGCGGCAACATCATCTGCGCGAGCTACGTGACGGTCTACGGCCAAGCCCAGTGGCGGGAGGGGCACATGGCCTTCCTCGCCAAACGGGTTCATCGATACCACCCCGTCATCACGAAACTAGCCAACCAAGAGGTCTCAGAACTGCCGGTTGTGGCATCTGATTTCTTGGTTGGCTAGAAAGGGAGGGAGCCCGAGGCTCGCCCTACTTGTACTGCTCGGCCTTCTTGGCGACCATGGCGGGATCCTTCTGACCCATTTCCAGGCAGCTGGAGCAGCACATGTAATAGCGCACGCCTTCGTGATCCACGTGACCGACCGCGTCCGATTCGCTGTCCATCTTGGAACCCATCAGCGGGCACACGAGCTTGCCATCCGAACCCTTGAACGCGGTGGGATCGCTTGCCGTGGCACCTTCGGCCGGCTTGTCTTCGGATGGCGTGGCGGCACCCTCATCCTTCTTGGGGGTCTCGGTGGACGAGGTTTCGGCAGGAGTCGCCGTATCAGTCGCGGCGGGCTCCGCAGTGCCCGAGCATCCGACAACAAAGAGGAGCGCCAGGGCGCAAAGACTGGAGGTCATGAAGGCCTTCATAGTGAACAGTATGCACGGAGTCGGAGAAAGGTTCCCTGTGACCCTACCGGAAGAAAGAAAAACCGCCCTCCGGGAATCCCGAAGGGCGGTTTGATTCGCTCAGGCGTGAGCGTTTAGGCCTTCTTGCGTCGGCGAGCCGCGAGAGCTCCCAGCGCAAGCAGGGTCATCGTCGCCGGTTCCGGCACGGCTTCGACGGAGAAATCATCGAACCACGCGGTGTTGTTGGTGTTTGTAGCATCCCAGTCGCTGAAGAGATCGACGTCGTCGAGCGTATTGAGAGATCCGGAGACAGAAACGACCGTGGAGAACGTATCCACCTTCACCAAGGCCACGGACGAGCCAAGAGCATAGGAGATCTCGATGTCAAGCCATCGACCGGTCGCATTGGAGATGGATCCAACTCCAGCGCCTCCCCACAGGGAGCCATAGTTTTCGCTGGCTCGAACGAGACCTGCCGAGTTGACGGTCACACCGATCCCACCGACATTGCCCCAGTAGCGCAGACCGAAGGTTCGATCCCCGTTGGCAGTTTGCGGGTCGATGTAAACACTTACCTTGCTCACCACTGCATTCGTGCCAGTGTAAGCAGGAGTGAGGGCCTTCCAGCCGTACGTTCCGCCCGTACCGAGCCAGCGCACCGATTGGGTGCCTGTCTTGGCGAAATTGTTGACAACGGTGTAGTTCGCATTCCCTTGCCAGCCATCTTGACCAGCAAGCGCGCCGGTGGTGAAAGTCGGAGCCTCAAAGCTAGACGCAATGAGCACTTGGGCGGTGGCAGAAACAGACAGGGCTGCGAATGCCGCAACCACGAGAAGTGATTTCTTCATTATTTCCTCATCTAGAAAGTGAATCGAACTCAAAACGAGTTCATGAACACCACCCCGCAGCTTCGCGGAAATCCGGGGTCTTCAATGAAAGCTATCTTAACTCAAATTTCAAGTTTTGTACCGCAAAACCTCACAAAGACCCGTATAAATACGGGGCAGACCTAGCAATCCACCGGAGACCCCACGTCCGATTGATCCCCCGGTATGCTGGAGGAGCGATGAGCACCGCCACCGCCCGATCTCTTTCCCAGCGCGCCTCTGTGATGCCGGCCTCTCCGATCCGGAAGCTGGCCCCCTATGCCGACGTGGCCAAATCGCATGGCGTCAAGGTCTATCACCTCAACATCGGGCAGCCCGATGTCGCGAGCCCGGAGACCTTTTGGAAGGCGATCCGAGAGAACAACCTCAGTGTGCTCGAGTATTCCCACTCTGCCGGGATCCTCGCCCTCCGCGAAAAAGCTGCCGCTGCTTACACCGCCATGGGAATCCCCGTGGAAACCAATCAACTGATGGTCACCACGGCGGGCAGCGAGGCCCTTTCGATCGCCATGTCGGTGCTGTGCGATGAAGGCGACGAAGTGATCGTGCCGGAGCCAATGTATGCCAATTACATCGGATTCGCCGCCGCCAATGCCGTGAAGGTCGTCCCGATTCTCACCAAGATCGAGGACAATTTTGCTCTTCCGAGTCTGGAAGAATTTGAAAAGCGGATCACCCCCCGAACCAAGGCGATTTTGGTGTGCAACCCGGGCAATCCGACGGGAATCGTCTACTCCCCAGAGCAACTCGCAGGTCTGCGCGAAATCGCAATCAAGCACGGTGTGTATCTCATCGCCGACGAGGTTTATCGAGAGTTTGTCTATGAAGGCGGCCGACCGCAAAGCATCCTGGAGCTTGAAGGGCTCGATGAACTCGCGATCATGGTGGACAGCGTCAGCAAACGCTATTCCCTCTGTGGCGCGCGCATCGGGTTCCTGGTCAGCCGGAACAAGAAGTTCATGGACGCCGCGCTGCGATTCGGACAAGCCCGGTTGAGCTCGCCCACACTGGAAATGATCGGCGTTCTCGCCGCTCTCGACACACCGACCAGCTACTTCGATGAGGTTCGGTCCGAGTACCGCAAGCGCCGGGATCTGCTGGTCTCACGACTTCGCGCCATGCCGGGAGTGGTCTGCCCGGATATCCAAGGTGCCTTCTATGCCACGGTGCGCCTGCCGATTGACGACAGCGACCGATTCTGCCAGTGGATGCTCGAGGAATTCCGCCTCCACGGAGCTACTGTCATGATGGCCCCCGGCACGGGATTCTATTCGACCCCTGGTTTGGGCAAGGATGAGGTGCGAATCGCCTACGTTTTGAACGTGGAAGATACAGCCGCCGCCATGGACTGCCTCCAGCTGGCGCTTCAGAATTACCCAGGTCGCACCAACCAGTAAGTCCCCTCCGGTCGGGCCCTGTGGTATAAATGCACCAGGAGTTTTCACTTTTTCGTGAAAACTCGCGTAGGAACAAGAAATGGCACTCGCTCCAGAGCGGATTGTTGGGCAAGAGCTCATCGACATCTACCGAAAGGTGGAGGTCGGCGAACGGCTGAGCGCGGAAGACGGTCTGCGCCTTTACGAGACAAAGAACCTCACCGCCGTGGGCTACATGGCGAACATGGTTCGGGAGCGACTGCACGGGAAGCGAACGTACTTTGTGCGCAACCAGCACATCAACTACACCAACATCTGCAACAAGTTCTGCAAGTTCTGTAGTTTCTACGCGAAGAAAGGTGGCCCCGATCCTTACGAGATGTCAATCGAGGAAGTTCGGCGACGTTTAGACTGGCACAAGCACGTTGACATCACCGAAGTCCACATGGTGGGAGGCATCAATCCTCGCCTTCCCTATCAGTACTACATGGATCTTTGCCGTGTGGTAAAAGAAGTTCTTCCGAACGCCCACGTGAAGGCATTTACTGCCGTTGAAATCGAGCAGATTGCCAACAAAGGCGGCGTTACTCACGAGCAAGCCCTTCGTGATTTGGTCGAAGCCGGCCTTGACTCGCTTCCGGGCGGAGGTATTGAGATCCTGAGCGACCGAGTTCACCGAGAGTTGTTCGGCAAAAAGCTGGGTGGCGATGGGTGGAAGTCGGTTGCTCGCGCGGCCTCTCGTCTCGGCCTGACGCAATACGCCACGATGCTCTACGGGCACATTGAAACCGCCGAAGAGCGTGTGAGCCACCTGATGCAGCTTCGTGAACTTCAGGATGAAACCAAGCACTTTGTATGCTTCACTCCGCTCAGTTTCCACCCCGAGAAGACGGAACTCGAGGATATCAAACCTCTTACCGGATATGTTGACTTACGCAACATCGCGGTCAGCAGGTTGATGCTGGATAACTTCGAGCATATCAAGAGCTTCTGGATCATGAACACGCCGGAACTCACCCAAGCTGCCCTGTGGTATGGCGCGGATGACACAGACGGTCTCGTTCACGAATATGAAATCACGTACAAGGAAGGCGAATTCGGCAACAAGAAGCAAGCTCTTACCTACACCAACATGTGCGCGATGATCCGCGAGGCTGGTCGTGTGCCGATCGAGCGCGATAGTCTCTACCACGAAATCAAACGCGACCCCGAAGCCATGTCCGGCAAACCCACCCGCCAGCTCACTCCGCTGAGTGTGATGGGGTAAAGCCAGACCTCAGAAACACAAAAGAAGCTGGATGCACATGCGTCCAGCTTCTTTTGTTTTTTCGCGAATTAGTTGGCGCGCTCGAGAGGATTCGAACCTCCGACCCCCAGCTCCGCAAGCTGGTGCTCTATCCGCTGAGCTACGAGCGCGCAAGGACTCCTATTATATCCACCCGAGCCCACGACCCATGGACCCGCTGGCCCAGAACTTAGGTTTGCGGGATTCTCCCGAGCCGATACTCGTTGCGCAGCTTGAGAGGGGACCGAGTTTCCCGGCGGATCACCACCTCGCTCCCGTCCACTGTGATGGTGGTGCGCGCCGGAACTCGGGTCGGTTTCCCGTTGATCTCCTCTGTCACTTCGCCATTCATCACAATCGTGCCAGATCCGTTCGCGGCAAAGTCATCGACGCCTTCCGCGCGGAAGACGTCTTCTCCGACTTGCGCAAGACCCGACTTCCGATCAATCACCAGTTTGGAGCTACTGTCATATTGCGCTCCAGGGTATGCCGGGTAGCGAAAGCTCACCTCAAGCGCATCCCGGGTATCGCTCCAGAGGACACGAGCCTCGACTTGCTCCTCCATCATCTTGCCGTCGGAGAAGTTTTCGTACCTCAATGTTCCGGAGTAATCGCCGACCACGTGCTGGAAGAACTTCACATCCTCCGGCTGGATGCGCACCACTGGTTTGGTGGCAGCCGAGCCCAACTGAGCAAGAATCGCGCCGCCCATCAGCAAACCTGCAACCGCGATCGTCGCCACGGCAATCTGCTTCAGCAGGATCGCTTTGGTCACTGAAGATGCCAATCCCAAGGCGAGCCCGCTCGCTGCGGCTCCCCCTGTCGACCAACCCGCTGGGGCGGACTCGGTCTTGGCTTGAGTCAGCGCACCGAGAAGCAGCACTCCGGCCGTACCGTAGCCGAGCTTGGTCGCGCGCTCTCTGGCCCGATCTTCGGCCCGAGCGCAACGCATCCGGGCTGCATCCTCAGAGACACCGAGGATCTGGGCGATCTCACCGTGGCTTCGGCCTTCGTAGTGGCGCAGAATCAACAGGTTTCTGTCTTCGCTCGGAAGGTTCTCCAGAGTGGCCCATACCGAAGAATCGCCACCCATCTTGCTGCTTTCCTGCTCTCGATCCACCGCTTTCTGATAAGTATCCAACATCACTTCGCGCCTCTTCTCCCCTCGTCGGGCGTTCAGGCAAACCTTCCGCGCCGTTTCGACAAACCATCCTCCCAAACACTTATGCCCTTGCAGCTTCCGCGCTTGGCGCAGAAAAAGCAGTACGACCGCCTGCGCCGCGTCTTCGGCAAGATCCCGGTTGCCGAGCTTCGATCGGCACACGCTTTGGATGAGGCCAGAGTAACGATCCAGCAGAGCGGTGAGGGCGTTTTTGTCCCCACGTTGGAGATAGAGAAGAAGCAGATCTTGGTCTGTCGGATTCATTTCGGTTCGGTTTGTGGTTCATCAATCATGGGCAGGCGAGAGGGTTGAAGCCGGGGCGGCGGACTCTGAGCCGCCCCGATCGCTCCCATCAGCGGCCTTGGCCCTCGGCGCGCCGGGTGAAGGCAAACTTGTGGCGCATCACGTAAGGCGATCCGGTTTCCCGGACCACCGAGAACTCGTTGCCTTTCAGCATCACGGTCATCCGGCACGGAACCTCTTGCATCTCTTTGCCGACTTGCTCGGTCACCTTACCAGTCATCACAATGCTGCCTTCCTGCGGCTTGGATCCGGCGATGAATTCGGATTCGGTCACTTCGCCCGGGAACTTGTCGAATCCCCATTGCTTGGTTGTCGGCGACCAGCCGAAGATGGTTGCATCGACGCGATCCTTGCTGTAGCCGGGATACGTGATCTCGGCCGAAATTGCATGTCCGTGTTGAGTGAGTTGGATCTTGGCATCCGCCTTCAGAGACTCGATTTTGCCGCTTGTGTAGTCGCGGTAGCTCAGTTCCCCGCTCCAGTTGCCGACGAGGCCTGGGAGCATCTTCATACCGCCGAGAGAGGATTTCTCCGGGGCGATGAGAGTAGCGGCGAGGATGGTTGTGAGGGTCATCATCTTGTTTGTCCCGACCGACATTTGGTGTCGGTTCTGCCCTCTGTTTGTCCGGGCCAGGGCAAAACCGAACGCAGCCCAGAAAAGTCCCAAAATCGCCCGATTTGAACCTAAAAACAAAATCGTTAAAAAAGATTTGGATTTGCTGAAACGGTTCAGTATAATGTTCTCATGAACCGCTGGATCGTCGTAGCTCTCAGTGCACTGATCGTCTTGGCCCCGCTCACCGGATGCGGCACCGATCAAAAGCTCGAGGAAAAGAGCTTCATGAGCGTCGAAGACGCCAAGGCCAACCGCGAGCTCTTCGACAAGGTCGGAGGCGACTACGAAAAGCTCTCCGCCGAAGACAAAGCCGCCTATCTCAAGCGATTCGACAACGACGAATCGCGCGGGGCAAAGATCTGGGACATGATGAAAAACGGCCCCGGCGGCGGCCCGAGCGGCAACTAACTCACCGATTCCAAAGGAGTCCATCCATGGCACGCCGAGTCACCATTCAAGACGTCGCAGACCGAGCCGGAGTCGGCAAGGTCACGGTGAGCTACGTCTTGAATGGCAAGGACGAAGAGGCCCGCATCAGCCCCGCGACCGCCGAGCGTATCCGCGCTGCGGCCATTGAGCTGAACTACCGCCCGAGCGCGGTGGGGCGAATGCTCGCCCGCAGCCAGGCCGATGCCGTCGCCATGGTATTTCAGTACGGTGACTACTTTGGTGCCCAAACCGCCTTCATCAGCGAAGTCATGCGGTGCGTGTGCAAGGCATGCGTCGAGAATCAGGTGGATGTCGTTCTCCACACCAAGCTCGCCAGCGATCCCCTGACGGAAGCCAACAACTTCACCGACGGGAGAGTGGACGGAGTCCTGATGATCCGCGACGCCGAGGATGCCACCTACCTCGAGCTCGTCGCTCGCGACTTCCCGACCGTTCTCTTCTTCTGCCGCTCCGATCAACCCAATGCCCACTACATCGCCTGCGATAACCAGCGCGGCGGCCGCATGGCGACCGAGCATCTCATCCACCTCGGCCACACGCGCATCGGCATGATCCGTGGCGGCATGGGATCGGTTGACTCCAACGACCGACTGGTGGGCTATCAAGCCGCGCTCAACACGTCGGGAATCAACTTCGATCCCGAGCTGGTGGTGGAATATCACGGCGCAGACGGGCACTCCGAAGATTTCCTCGCCCTCATGCAGCGGCCAGATCGCCCAACCGGCCTTGTGGTTTGGTCGGATGATGCGGCGTTCGAATGCATCCGGCTCTGCAACGGCATCGGGCTGAACGTCCCCGGTGATGTTTCCCTGATCGGATTCGACTCCACCCATGCATGCGAGCGCAGCAATCCTCCGCTCACCAGCATCCGCCAACCCATCGAGCTGATCTGTGCAGAAGCGGTTCGGCTCCTCCTGGCACTGCGCAAATCGCCCGTCGATGCCACGCTGTGCCGCCAAATTTTCCCACCTATTCTCGACGTCCGGCAATCAACCGGACACCCACCGAAGAACTCTTCGACAATGAGGTCATCTACAAAATGAAAACTCGTGCATTCACTCTCATCGAGCTGCTCGTCGTGATCGCGATTATTGCGATCCTGGCGGCTATTCTCTTCCCTGTCTTCGCCCAAGCCAAAGCTGCTGCGAAGTCAACTCAATCGCTCAGCAACATGAAGCAGATCGGCACCGGTCTGGCCATGTACATCTCGGACTACGATGATATGTATCCTCGTCGCCGATTCCCGGTCGTCACTGCTGGCGGCAACGGCGAACTCTCCTGGAAGCAAGTCGCGTATCCGTACATCAAGAACAACCAGATCTTCACGGACACCCAAAACAGCGCCGCGAAGCTCCCCGACGACACCTCCGATCCGGCGATCCGCGCGGGCTGGGGACAAATCGTCATCCCAGGTGCTCCCTTGATGTCCCGAGGCTATGCCCTCTACGATGGTAGCTTCGTTCACTTCAAGTCGTTTGCCCAAGACAACGTGCCCATCAGCGGCACCACGGTCGACAATCCGGCGAACGTCATCGCGATCTTCGAGCACAAGTTCGCTTGGGTCGATGGCGGCCCGTGGATGAGCTGGACGGCTGCTTCGGAGCCGGACGGCAGCAACCGATTCCGCTACCCAATGGGCGGCGAAAAGTGGGGCGAAAAGGCAATGGTCATCAGCTTCCTGGACACCCACGCCAAGCGAACGGCGCACACCCAAATCTGCGGCAAGGATAACGAAGTCAACATGTGGAACTACCAACGCGACCAACTCGCTGCGGGATATCCCGGCATGTTCAACGTGCCCTGGGTGGACACCTTCTGCCAAACCATCCCGACGCAACTCCGCTAAGCTCGGCCCGCGTCCATCAAATCCATCTGGCCGGGTGCGAAACGCACCCGGCCCCGACCCTCGCTTTGCGCGATAACAACGATGTTCGCTCCTGCATTTTTGGCCTTTGCCGTCGCCGCTCCCACAGCTTACGGGAGCCCCGCCATGGAACCTTATCCCAACGCCCTGCAAGACAGTCCGGCACAAAAACTGAGTGCGCCAGGATTCGGAACAAAGCTTCGAGGCAAAGCCCTCATCGACGATTTAAGCAAGCGGGCGTTCCAGTACTTCTGGAACGAAACCCCGGCTGACACGGGCTACACGCGAGACCGCGGACCCAACTACGACGGCCCCCGCAACAACGGCGAGATCTCCAGTATCGCCGCCATTGGCTATGCCCTCTCTGCCTACGCGATCGGCGCCGAGCGCGGCTGGGTGAGCAAGGAAGAAGCCAAGAGGCGCACCATTCTCACCCTGAAGAACATCCCCAAGATCGAAGGGCATATGGGGTGGTACTACCACTTTATCAACATCAAAACCGGCAAACGCGAATGGAACTGCGAGCTCAGCTCCATCGATTCCGGCCTCATGTTCCTGGGCATTGTCTTTGCCGAGGCGGCATGGAAAGATCCTGAGATCACCAAGCTCAGCATGGACATTCTGGGCAAAGTGAACTGGGAGTGGTTCATGACCGACGGCATGAAGAAGCAGAACAGCCTGACGATCAGCATGGGATGGTCGCCGACCAACGGCTTCCTGGATGCCCGCTGGGATGGCTACTACGAGCAAATGGCGTTTTACATCGTCGGCATGGGCGTCGATGGGATGCCCGCGAATTCGTGGGCGGCCTTCAAGCGCGGCCCTCGCTATGTCTACAAGGATATTGAGATCCTCCACGGCGCCGCCCTGTTCATCCACCAGATGTCTCAGGCGTACATCGATTTCAAAGGCAAGCGCGACTATCTGGGCTACGACTACTGGGTCAGCGGTCGCAACATGACTCTCGCCAACCGGCTCTACTGCATCGACAATCCGCAGAAGTTCAAGGGCTACGGCCCGGATATCTGGGGTCTCAGCGCATGCGACATCCCCGGAGGATACGGAGCTCCTGGGGCTCCCGGCGCGATTTGGGACAACGGCACCCTCGCCCCGGCTGCCGCCGTGGCGAGCATCATGTACACCCCGGATCTCAGCATGAGAGCCGCCGATGCCTTCGTCACCCAATACCCAGGGAGCTACGGTCGCTACGGTTTCACCACCGGCATGAGCCCTCACGAAGACTGGCGGTCCCCCGACGTGATCGGCATCGACATCGGGCAGATGATGCTCGCGATCGAGAACTGGCGCGACGGCTACGCCTGGCGCGTGATGAACTCGAGCAAGATTATCCAGCGCGGAATGGCCAAGGCCGGACTCCGCAAGACGAGTGAGGGGCCGGTTGAGGGACGCAAGCTCCACGTTCCTCCCGTGCCCATCCCTCCCAAGTAACAGTTTCGTTCATCCACCACCCCGACCCCGGTTCGCCGGAAGAAAGGGTGAAGGAGTTCGAGAGTATGAAGGCGCGAAGGCCCGTCCGCAAGGACGGGCCCTTCGTTTGGTTGAGGATCAGATTCTGCGGATTTCTCGTTCAAACGGGGTGAGATTCCCGGCAATTTTGCCGATGACTCCAATGGGCCAGCATCCTGCCTGGATGATCCCACCGCGACGGCATGGAAACGATCAACAAGATATTCAAGCAGACCGACCTGCTCCTCGGTCTTGGCATGTTGCTCGTTGTGGCGATGCTCATTCTGCCTCTTCCCGAGTTCATTCTCGACTTCGGCCTCGTGGTCGCGATCGCCACCAGCGTGGTCATCATGCTCACCGCAGTGAACGTGAAAGAGCCGCTGCACTTCAGCGTCTTCCCCTCGCTGCTCGTGGTCACCACCTTGTTCCGCCTCGCTCTCAGCGTGGCGGCCACCAAGCTGATCCTCGGCACCGGAGAGGCTGGACACGTTATCCAAACCTTCGGCGAGTTCGTTCTCGGCGGAAACTTTGTTGTCGGATTCGTCAGCTTCCTCATCTTGATGATCGTGCAGTTCATCGTCATCACGAATGGTGCCACGCGGGTCTCGGAAGTTGTCGCTCGATTCACCTTGGACGCCATGCCCGGCAAGCAGATGGCGATCGACGCCGACCTTGCTTCCGGACTCATTGATGAAGCCGAAGCTCGCCGCCGACGAAAGGCGGTCAAAGGCGAAGCGGACTTCTACGGCTCGATGGATGGTGCGAGCAAGTTTGTGAAAGGCGATGCCATCGCCAGCATCCTCATCATCACGATCAATATCCTCGGTGGATTCGCTCTTGGATTCATGCGCGGCGAGGGTGACCCGATGGCGATCCTGAGCACCTACGCTTTGCTCTCCGTGGGTGAAGGTCTGGTCAGCCAGATTCCTGCCCTGCTCATCAGCACGGCGAGCGGCTTGCTCGTCACCCGAAATGGTCAAGAAACTGGCATGGCGGGCACGATGTTCGGTCAGCTCTTGGGCCAACCCCGAGTTCTGGCCACTGCGGGAGTGAGCATGGGGGCCTTTGCCTTCGTCCCTGGGTTCCCCACGATCATCTTCCTGCTCATCGGCGGATTCTTGTTCGGACTGAGCAAGCTTGCGACCAAGAACCCGGGCATGGCCGACGAAATGTCGGGCATCGAACCCGAGGCTGCTGCTGCCTCCGCCCAAGAGGCTCCGATGCCCACCGGCCCCGAAGCAGTGCTGCCGCTCGTTGCCGTCGATGCCATCGAATTTGAAATTGGCTACAGTCTCACCAAGCTCGCTGATGTCCGTGTCGGAGGCGATCTCGCCGATCGCGTTGCGGCTACTCGACGACAAATTGCTCTGGAGCTCGGTTATGTCATGCCCAGCGTGCGCATCCGCGACAATGCCGCTTTGCGACCGAACGAATATCTCATCAAGATTCGCGGCGAGACCGTTGCCCAAGCGATCTGCTTCCCCAACGAATTCCTCGCGATTGATTCCGGCGCCGTGATTCAGCCCATCGCCGGAGAGCCGACGAAGGAGCCTGTGTTCGGACTCCCGGCAATTTGGATCGAAGAGAATCTACGTGAGGCCGCCGAGCGCGCTGGCTACACCGTGGTCGAACCAGCGGCGATGATGACGACGCACCTTGGTGAAATTGTCAAATCGTGCAGCGCAGAATTGCTTTCTCGCCAAGAGGTCACCTCTCTCCTTGAAACGACAAAGAGCCAAAACCCGGCGGTCATCCAAGAGCTTGAACCTGCGGGATTGGGCGTGGGCGACGTCCAGAAGGTGCTCCAACACCTTCTCCGCGAGCGCATTCCCATTCGAGACATGGTGACGATTCTCGAAACCATGGCCGATTTCGCAGGTCGCGTGAAAGAGATGGAGCAGATGGGAGAACTGGTCCGTGCCGCGATCGCTCGCACGATCACGCGGCAGTTCGCCGACGAAGGCGGCAAACTGGCATGTATTACTTTGGAGCCCCGGCTTGAGCAGACGATGCAAGAGGCTGTGCAGCATACGGCCGGTGGCGTGATGCTCTCGCTGGATCCCTCGCTTGGGCAGAGGGTAGCGTCGGATATCCAGACTTCTCTGGACGAGGCCGCCGCTCGCGGTCTGCAACCGGTGGTTCTCTGCTCCACCCAAGTGCGATTGCCCCTCCGCAAGCACCTCGACCGAAGCGGCAACATCGTCCCGGTGATCGCCTACAACGAAGTCGCAGCGAGCGCGGATGTCGAGTTCGTCAGCCAAATCACCCTCGCGGGCGACGAGTTCTCGGCGGCCGTAGCGTAGCAGTTGGTACACAAGGCAACGAATCTTGGTAAAGTGGTCGGACGATGCCGACCATCCATGAACTTGAGATGCAGATTTATCAGCTCCAGCAGGACTTGCAGGAGCTTCGCAAGGGAGCTGTGCCGGAGTCTGTGGAGGATTACACCTTCGCCACGCTGGACGGAAATGTACAACTCAGCGACCTCTTTGGCGACAAGGATGAGCTCGTTTTGATCCACAACATGGGCAAAGGATGCACGTATTGCTCGCTCTGGGCCGATGGATTCCTCGGCTTTCATAACCACATCCTCACGCGATCTGGGTTCGTCATTGTCAGCCCAGACGCCCCGGAAGTGCAAGCCACCTTCGCAGCGGGTCGAGGCTGGCCGTATCGGATGGTTCAAGATCCCGATTCCCGGTTCAGCTCCGAAATGGGCGCTTATTCGGAGGAGCATGGATACTGGCCCCTGCTCTCGACGTTCAAAAAGACACCGGCTGGAATCGTGCGGACGGGAAAAGCGAACCTCGGCCCACTCGATTCCTTCTGCTCGATCTGGCATGTTTGGAGCGTCATGGATGGAGGAGCCCGAGAATGGCACCCATCCGGCTGGAATGGGGCTCCTGAGTAAGTTACTCAGCTCATCCCCTGCACATTCCCACTCGGCCGTTGTCCTCATCCTATACAAATCACCGAGCCCCGATCCAGCCACTCGTCGGATCGGGGCTCGGTTGTTATGAGCAGGTCTTTCTGATGGAACTTCTTACCACTTCGAGTTTTCGGTCATCCCCGGCCAGGTATCGGTGCGGAACGAGGTCGCGGGTAAACCAGCTTTGTTGAACATCGTTGCCCGCTCCGCATCCGCCCAGAGATACCGCACCGCAACGGGGTTCGGTACCGATTCCGACCAGACCAGCACGGTCTCTCCCTCGATCAGTGCTTGAGCCTTCACGAATTTCTGATCCGCTCCCGCGATGGTAAACCCAGCGACCGGACGCCGCCCAACCGGAGCCTGAGGGGCTTTGGGCAAATCTTCTTTGAGGAAGAGCCCGCCTTGCGCGTAGTCAAATCTCAGACGCATTTGGTTCCCTTCGTTCCGAGCGACCTCGAACACGGGGCCGGAGGCGATCACGTTGGGCCGGCGGTAGGTTTCCGCAAGCGCCCACAGCGCGAGTCGCTGGCCGACTTCCACCTTTTTGCCCGGGTGGATGTCCGCCAGATCCGGCACAAGATCACTGACCACCACCATGCCCGTGTTGGGAACATTCTTCATCGTCCAAAGCTGAGACTCGCGGAGTTCGGCGGATACCCCGGAAGTTCCGTAACCGGAGTACGGGGCGATCTGGACGAAATAGAACGGAAACTGCCCCTGATCCCACACGGATCGCCAGTTTTGGATCATCGCGGGGAAAGTCTGTCGATACTGCATTCCCCTCCCGACGTTGCTTTCGCCTTGATACCAAATCGCGCCGCGCATCGAATACGGGGCGATGGGGGCAATCATGCCATTCCAGAGCGTTGAGTGGTTGAGGTTGACCGCTTGCCCTGCGTTCGGGAGACGGTCGGCGGTGGGGCCGAGTCGACGCTTCCAGCCCGTGAGGGCGAGGCGCTCTGAGCCGATTTGGAGTCGAATCTCTTCGGGAGTTGTGAAGCCGCCGGCCTGCCCCGTATCGGCGACGCGCACCGTCACAAGGTTTTCACCCGGCTGGAGGATCCCGGCGGGGACTTTGTAGACCCGCTTCTCGTTCCAGACATAGCTCCCACCGACGCGCTGACCGTTCACATACGTCGAATCCCAATCATCGAACGCACCGAGATGCAGAACAGCTTCCTGACCTGCCTGGGCTTCGGTGAGCCTCACCTTGGCTCGATAGACCGCAAGTCCGTCCCACTGGGCCAGGCGACCATCCCAGATTCCCGGGGCGACAGCCTCCCACGATGAATCATCAAAAGCCGGATCGAGGCTGCTCGAGCCGGCGGGATCGAGCGACTCCATGGCCTCCAATCGAGCATCCTGGCCTCGTGCCGCGATGGCTTGACGATCGGCGAGCGACATCATTCCAGGCAGACTGAACAAGGCTTGTGGCTGCATCCACAGTTCAACCTCAGTGCCGCCGTATGCGCTTTGGATCAACCCAACCGGAACATTGAGCCGCCAGAAGAGCTCGCGACCAAAGAAGTATCCCACGGCTGAGAAGTTCGCCACGCTCTCGGGCGAGCAGACTTTCCATTCGGCGTCGACATCTCGCTGAGGCGTCGGGCTGTGCTTTTTCGGCACTTGAAAGAGCCTGATTTTGGGTTGATACGCAGCGGCTTGGGCCGCTTCCCACCCCTCGACCTGGGTTCCGCCGGGCCAGACTTTGAGCGGCCACTCCATATTGCTCTGACCACTGCAGAGCCAGACTTCGCCGAGCATCACATCGGCGAACTGCTGTGTCTCGCCTGCGCTCGTCACCGTGAGCGTGTGGGGGCCTCCCGGGCGGATGGTGGGATATCTCAGAGCCCAGCGGCCCATCCCATCGGCACGCACCTGGACTGGCTTGCCCCAACTACTCGAAACCTCGACGAGAGCCCCCGGTTTTGCCTGCCCATAGATCGACACCTGGGAGCTCTGCTGGAGCACCATGTGGTCTCCAAAAACGTTCGGCAGCCAAAGATCAGCAAAGCTCGTTGCGACAGCACAAAATGCGGCAACAGAGAACCAAAATCGCATATTTCCATTATGCGGAAAGCTGGCCCTCTCCTGTCAAAAAAGCGGGGAGAGATTCGGTACACTGACGACTTCCATGCTTGCCCTCCTTGCAGGTGCATTGCTCGTTGGTCAGACTGGTTCACTGCCGGTGATCCCCACCCCGATGGAGGTCACGCGGAAGCCAGGTGCGTTCGAGCTTCTCCCGAGTACGGTCATTGTTGCCGAACCCGGCGCGCAGCCTGTAGCCGAGCAGTTCTCCGATTTCCTACGCACACCGACGGGCTATCCGATTTCCCAATCGGCAACCAAACCGGCAAGCGATTACATCGAATTTGACCTGAAACCCGACCTCAAATGGCTCGGCGAAGAGGGCTACCGGATCACGATTCGGCCCCAGTTCATCAGTATTCGGGCGTACACCTCTGCGGGTCTCTTCTATGGCACCCAGACGCTGCGTCAGATGCTCCCGCTTGCCGTTGAAGCGGATCGACACACCGCGCAGAACTGGACTCTCCCGAGCCTCGACATCACGGACATTCCCCGCTTTTCTTGGCGCGGGTTGATGCTCGATGAATCCCGCCACTTCTTCGGCAAGGCCCATGTCAAGAAGATGCTCGACACCATGGCGATGCACAAGCTGAATCGCTTCCACTGGCATCTGGTGGACGATGGCGGCTGGAGGATCGAGATCAAGAAGTACCCCGATCTCACGCGCGTCGGAGCCTGGCGGATCGGCGACGGCAAGGGCTGGAGCATGTCCGACATCTTCTTCAACCAGAACGATGGCGTCTACGATGTTTACGGAGGGTTCTACTCGCAGGAAGACATCAAGGAGATTGTCCAGTACGCGAGCGAGCGGTTCATCACGATTGTCCCGGAGATCGAGATGCCGGGGCACTCTCTTCCCGCTCTGTGGACGCACCGACATCTGGCTTGCTCTCCCGATGCGGTGAATGCCGTACTCCCCAGCCTCAGCACCCAATTCGTGAACACCTACTGCGCGGGCAAGGAGGAGACCTTCACCTTCCTTGGTGATGTGTTGAGCGAAGTCGCCGGACTCTTCCCCGGCAAGTGGATTCACATTGGTGCAGACGAAGTCGATAGCCGCGTGTGGGAGAAGTGCTCGGACTGTCAGGCCAAGATGGAGCGGGATCGCCTGAACGGCACGGGAGAGCTCTACGAGGCGTTTATTCGCCGAGCGAACGCCCAGGTACGCGGTCTCGGCAAGACGATGATCGGCTGGGACGAGATCGCTGAACAAGAGATCCCCGCAGACGCCGTGGTGATGAGCTGGCGGAGCATGGAGGGCGGAACCAAGGCGATCCGCTCGGGCAACCAAGCAGTGATGAGCCCGACGAGCCACTGCTACTTCGACTATCCCTACGCAACGATCCCCACGAGCAAGGTCTACGACTTTGACCCAGTTCCGAAAGGAACACCGCCCGATGTGGCTCTGAGAGTTCTGGGCGGGCAAGGCAATCTCTGGACCGAGTGGATGGAGTCAGGCTCCGATGTCGAGAGGATGGCCTTTCCCAGAGCGGTCGCCCTGAGCGAGGCTCTTTGGTCGCCCGCTGCGAAGAAGAATTGGGCCGACTTTGATCGCCGCTGGCAAACGATGCGCGAGCGGTACGACGTTCTGGGAATCAATTACTATCTGCCCGCTCCGGAAGTGCCGTTGGATCTCGTGATGTTCAAAGATGTCACGACGGTGGATCTGGGCAAACCGACCGGGAGCGATCGTTTGGTCTACACAACCGACGGTACCGAGCCCACAGCAACAAGCGAAGAGTTCGGCCGCCCTTTCGCGATTACCGGTCCGACAGAAGTACGAGTCGCCTTGGCGACTCGGTTGGGCCGGGTGGGCAGTTCCCGAATCGTGCGCTACCAGCCACAGCCGTCGCCCTTTGTGGGGGCCTTGTTGCCGGGATTGCAGGGATTCTTCATCGCAGGCGAGTTCGACAAATTGCCTTCATTTGAAGGCGGAACCACGTCGAGCGCGGTAGCCGAGGTGAAGATGCCAGACATCCTGGCGACGCCTCTTCGGGAGAACTTTGCCGCTCAGTTCACCGGCTTCATTAAGGTGCCGAGCACGGGGGTTTACACCTTCTATCTCACGAGCGATGACGGGAGTCGGCTGCTCCTCGATGGTGTCGAGGCCATCAACAACGACGGCCTCCACATGGCGATCACCAAAGAGGCGAAGTGTTTTTTGATGGAGGGGCTCTTGCCCATCACCGTCGAGTACTTCGAGCGTACAGGCGGCAATGTTTTGCGCCTCGAAGTCAGGGGGCCGGGATTACGACGCCAGTCTGTTCCCGAAGAGTGGTACGTCCGCGCCAAGCCGGGCTCTCAACCGACCGCGGCTCCAAATGGGCCGAAAACGAATGGAGAGCGCATGAACATCGGCTCGCTCGTCGGTGGCTTGTTCCGATAATCCTTGTCAAATCTTGGTTAAGGAGCCACGCCGCTCGGTTATGCTGACGCTATGCGTTGGTCTGTTTGGCATCTCGCTTGTGTTGCCGCATCATGCGCGGCGGTTCTGAGTTTGAACGGGTGCTCGCCCGCCCCGAAAGTCGGTGACAAAGACGGTCCGGGAGGCACGAGAATCGCCACCGGGGCGATGATTCATGGCGCAGGAACCCGCACGGAGTTCTCCGGGCGACCGGTCGATCTGGTCGCGACTCCCGACGGAAAAACGATCTGGGTCAAGGATATGGGCCAGATCCGGGCAGTGGACGCGGCGACCAGCAAGCTCCTGGGCGAAACCCAGATTCCGGGCGGAGCTTCCCTGGTCGGGATGGCTCTGAGCGAGGACGGTCGCGAGCTTTTCGTCTCAAATGCGGCGAGTGATCTGCAGGTTTACGATATCGCCAATCCGGCTTCCCCGAGTCTCAAGCGCACGATCAAGGTCGCAGGCAACGGCACGGGTGCGAGTTTTCCTTGCGGCGTGACTCTCGGTCCGAAGGGGCAGGTGCTTGTGTGCCTGTCTCGGCGCAACACGCTTGGGGTCGTTGATCTCGCGTCCGGGGAATTGGTGAAAGAAATTCCTGTTGGGGTGGCACCCTATGGTGTGGTCTATCATGCCGCAACGGGCACCGCGATGGTGACGAACCAGGGTGGATTCCTCGCCCGCGCAGGCAAGAAAACCGCGCCGAGTTCCGGAACCGAAACCGAAATTGATGAACGCGGCATCGCCTCCTCGGGCGCCGTGTCGTTTGTCGATCTCACGAAAGGCGAGGCGACGACGAAACTCTGCGGCCTCCAGCCGAGCGCGATAGCGCTGAATCCTGCCACCGGCCAGGCATTCGTGGCGGAGACGAATGCGGACAAGGTTTCCGTGTGGGATATCAAGGCGCAAAAGCTGGTGCGGAGTTTGGAGATCAAGCCCGATTCAAAACTTCCCTTCGGCTCGATGCCAACGGCCCTCGCGCTTGATGCCGCAGCGTCGCGTCTTTATGTCGCGAACGCGGGCAACAATGCGGCGGCTGTCGTGGATCTCAAGTCGAACAAGGTCGCCGGTTTCATTCCCGCCGACTGGTATCCGAGCGGGATCGTCACGACAAAGAGCGATGTCTGGATTCTCAACAACAAGGGGTTCGGAGCCCGGGCTCCCGGGAAGCTGGAAGGATCGCCGCGCAACTCGCACGACAAATCCGGCACCGTGCTGAAGATCGCCAAGCCGAGCGCTACGGAGCTGGCAACCATGACCAAAACGGTGCTCACC
>Ga0209572_1000566_pt1 | contig 49996 bp, 37 predicted proteins | sample EBPBio232012_DNA_FD_185867 | JGI IMG/M metagenome (GOLD analysis project Ga0209572, IMG submission 185867) | Wastewater treatment Type I Accumulibacter community from EBPR Bioreactor in Madison, WI, USA - Reactor 1_1/23/2012_ DNA (SPAdes)... | ecosystem: Engineered > Bioreactor > EBPR >...
GATGATATACCGGCAGACACTGGTGATGCATAATGGCAGTTTGATACAAACCAATTTTACACGCAACCGGGGCTCACCCACAATGCATATTTCAAGATGAGAAAGCTGCACATATTCAAATTAAAATTCCTGATGATGGCTTTGGCACTCTTGCTGAAGCTTGCCACTGCATTGATATTATCTATGATTTTAACCCAAAAAAGTAATCCCGACTAAACCAGAAAAACATAATTTTTTATATTAATCCCCCTACGAAAACCGGTATCGCTGAACAACGAATACTCAAAAGCACGGATGTGTCTGCCTTAATTAATATGGTGGTAGATGTGCTTTTGTTTATTCGTCTTAATGTTAGCGGTTCGTTGTTTTGTTACTTTTTTTGTCAATATATTCATTATACAATATTGAATATACAATTGAATCTTCGTATTTGTCTGCTACATTATAATGCTGTCTTAATAACCCTTCTTTAGTAAAGTTATGGTTTTCCATGATTTTCAAAGAAGGAATGTTATTGCTTCCAACAAGTGCTTCAATTCTGTGTAAATTCAATTTATTAAAACCATAATCAATAATTGAACTAACAGCTTCGGTCATTAATCCTTTTCTTTTATAATTTTCATCAGATATATTGTAACCTATTTCTGCACGTTGATGTTCTTTATTCCAATTGTGAAGTCCACACCGTCCGATTATAGTATTCGTTATTTTTTCTGTCAGTAAAAAAAGAATGAAAGCTCTATTATAGGACGAATATCCATTTTTGTACTTATATTCTTCTTTTTGAAAATCTTCATCTGTGCGATGTCCTAATATTTTCTTTATTTCGTCTTTGTTTAAATTTTCAAAAATAAAAGTCATATCCTGAGATGAATAACCGGTCAGTTTTAGTCTCTGGGTTTCAATTATTATAGGTTTCAAATTCATTTTATTTATACACTTTTATTTTCTGCATCATCCTTTACAATGACCGCTAACAATTGTATATCCGCACACTTGCGTATATTTTTCATATAAATGTAAGCATTATTCTGATCTATCCAAATGATCCAAGGGAGAAATGATGTCTTTTTTCAAGCCATGGATATTATAATATCCTCATTAATAGCATGTTATGATAAATGGCTCTTGGACTCAAATATTCCTCCCCCATTTCCTCTCCCTTCCTTCACACCTTCCACCTATCCGTTTGTAAGCGCTTACAAACGTTTACAAACGACTACAAACGTTTATCTATCGGATAAGTAAGGTGCCATGACTCATCTTTGTATCGTCAATGATGCATCAGGAAAAGTATTTTTTTGAGATGCCCCATGACTTTACGATTGAATTATTAACCTTTAAATTATTAACCTTTAAATTATTAACCTTTAAATTTTATAGTATTATGAACGCATTTAGAAATCAAGTCAGTTTGATCGGTAATCTTGGCCGCATACCGGATGTCAAAACATTTGAACCCAAATTCCGCATTTGACAAATGCGGAATCGAATTACGACTCGTAATCAATGGTTTCTATTAAACAATTGAAACGATTCGTACATCGTGATTAACCCTCATAATCAGCACTATACGGTTTTTCAAAACCTATACTGCTGAATTACATCTAACTAAATCGCAATAAGTTGATTATCATATATTTGGAAATATATTGATGCGTGGTTATTTGAATTTCAACACAACAAAAAGTTAGCAACATATTTCTTAAAGAAACTATTGTACCTTTAATATGAATTCGGGTTGAAGGGGGTAGGAAAATGGCCAGACTCACCCTTGTCACCAATGAAATTTACAAAAACAACAATGGCGAAATTATCAAAAATGCCACCTGGCACAGCCTCATCGCATGGGGAAGGTCTGCCGAAAAAGCTGAGAAATATCTGACCAAAGGCAAAGAGGTTATGGTCAAAGGCAAACTCATCAACCGCAACTATACCGACAAAGATGGAAATAAAAAATATGTCACCGAAGTCGAAATTGACGACTTCTACATGCTCGGCAGAAATGCCGAAGTGGTTGGTTAGCTTGCTTTGTAGCGGAAGGGCAGCGTGCGCTGCCCTTCCGATACCTTTTGAATAAGGACTGTGAAGAGGAGTGTCATACATTTCCATCTCGGAAAGAAATAGATGAGAGGAGTGAAGTGCATTTCCCTCTTGGGTAAAAATGGAGGAGAAGTGCGGCATATACTTCCCACTTGGGTAATAATGGGGGAGAGGTGTAACATATACTTCCCACTTGGGTAAGAATGATGAAGAGGTGTGACGTGCACTTCCCTCTAGGGTTAAAACGGAGGTGACGTGCACTTTCTTCCTCTTTCAAACACTAATGGGACAATGGCTTTCTTTGAGATTTATGCATTGTTGCTATTCAATTCCTGTATAAAATTGTCTGTCTAATCATTGTCTGTCTAATCATATATGACTTTACATGGATGGTCTTCTCAACAATATGCCATTTCCTATGTTTTATTGTAAACATATCAAAAATATGAAAGTAGAAATATGGAGCGACATCATGTGTCCATTTTGTTATATTGGAAAACGACATTTTGAGGAAGCTATGAATTCCTTTGAAAATAAGGACAAAATTGAAGTGGAATGGAAATCATACCAATTGGATTCCGATATTCCTCAGGATATGGTTGAAGCAAAAACCGTATATGATTATGTTGCTGAAAGGAAAGGAATGAACCTAGAAGAATCCCGCCAGCTACATGACCATGTAGTTTCAATGGCAAAAAATGCCGGACTTGATTACCACTTTGAAAAAACCATTGTAGCCAATTCTTTGATGGCACATAGGATTATTCAGAAGGCCAAAGAATTTTCACTAGGAGATCGTGCAGAGGAAATTTTTTTCAAGGCTTATTTTACGGATGGTAAAAACCTCGCCGACCGAGACACATTGCTCGCTTTAGGTGAAGAAATTGGACTAAGTCGCCCTCAGATTGATGATGCATTGACAAATGATGTATATTCGTATGCCGTACATCAAGATATTCAAGAAGGAAGCAGATTGGGTGTTAGAGGCGTACCTTTCTTCGTATTTGATCGAAAATACGGTATTTCTGGAGCACAACCCATTGAAGCCTTTAAACAAACATTACAACAGAGCTTTGATGAATGGACGAAAGAAAATGCCACTTCCATTCAAATGACTGCCTCAGGTGAAGCATGTTCGATGGATGGAAATTGTGATTAATTGCCAATTTAAAGATTTTTTGTTTTAATATTTTGTAGCATGACGTTGGAAATTGATTTGGCATGTCGTTTCATCTTTTCTGCATTCATACCTTTAAAGTTTTCATCAACAACTTCGTTGAATAATATCAACCATCGCTTAAAATGCATAGGCTGCGTGTTGTACTTTTGATGTATTGCTCTATGTGCCGACAATGGATTACCCGAAAAGTCACCCGTATAGAATAGTACTCCTTCCCAAAAGGCGCACATATTGGGTATGTGGCGCTCCCAATTAATCTTGACCACTTCGGTAAAGAAAAATCCTATCTCTTCATCATCCTTTATTTTATCATAAAATTGTTGGATTATCCTCTCTATATCACTTCTACTTAAAACATCCGGTTTCATGTATTAAAATCTTAATTTATCTTATAAAAAAGTAACTATTCTAAAGGTCTTGCTTGCTAAATTTTCGTAACGATATACCGAAAGGCACCAAAACCCAACACAACAATAAAGTAAAAGATACAATGAGCCCCAATCCGGTACCAAAGGACTTCTGAAATACTGCGCCTGTCATCCCCATCATTGCCGACACATCCAATCTCAATAGTATTAATATACGGCTTAAATCGACCGGACTTAGCACACTGAGTGCAACAACCATTTTTTCAATCGGATAATCCGAAAATTGAAGAAACAAAAACAACACCAACCCATCAAACAACAATGCAAAATACAACCATAATATGATTGATATTCCAATCCCCTTGGCCTTGTCTCTCGTCATTATGCTACTTAAAAATGCTATCGCAACAAATATTACGGACAATATTGATCCGGTTGTTATCATCATAAAGGCTGTCGCTGCATCCGCATAGATTAATATAGGTATTCCGGAACTTAGGATAAATGCCAGTACCATACTCATGGCGAGTCCGCTAAATAAAGATGTCCACACAACCTTTCTTTTCACCGGGTGACTGACCAGTAATTCTATAAATTCACTACTATTATATACATAAATCGTTGAAAACAATACTGAAAACAAAGGTACCGTCAGTAATATTATATTCAACTCTGTTAATAAACCCTTGGCGATATTATCTTCCAATGCAAAGGCACTCCAGGAAAACAAAGCCAGCATAATCGTATATATCAGGATTATCTTGTTTCTTAGAATATCTAAAGTGACATATTTGAGTACTTTAAGCATGAACCTTCGATTTTAATAGTTGAATAATGGAACGAGCAATAGAGCTTTCACCGGTAAGGTCTTTTAGCTCCGAAACGCTATTATGTAGTACCAATCGACCATCCTGCATAAATATAATCTCGCTGACGACATCTTCTAATTCTGCTAAAAGGTGTGATGTAATGAGGATCAAAGCCCCTTCATTTTTCGCTTTTAATATCTTATCCTTTAGAATTGCGGCTGCAATTGGGTCTAACCCCGCTGTTGGTTCATCCAATATCAATACCTTTGGTCTGAAAAGAAATGCTAGAACAGCGCTAACTTTCTGTGTTGTTCCTCCACTCAGCGTACGCATTTTTTTCTCCAGCATAGTCTCTATTTCATACTGATCAAAAAGCTCCAAGTCATGGTTGGGTTGATATGATCTAATTCCTTTGATAAGCTCCAAAACCTGACCTATTGACATATTCTCCGGATACCTGCCTATTTGCGGCATATATCCTATTTGATTGCGATAATTAATGTCGTTTTTAATAGAAGTATTGTCAAAAATAATGTCTCCTTCATCCGGAATAACCATGCCAAGGATAGACTTAATCAATGTTGTCTTCCCACAACCATTGGGGCCTATTAAAGCTATACATTCCCCATAGTTCAAATTGAGATTCAAGCCATCCAATGCCTGTAGCTTTCCAAATTTCTTACTTATATTCTTTATTTCTATCATATCTGATACGGTATTATCTTAGGCGTTTTATCAATAAAGTTTTCCGGAGTTAAGCTCGGTATAATTTTTTCAGATCTATCCAGCAAATTAACCATAAAGCTCCTATACAACAGCATCGCAGGTGGGTTTTTCTCAACAAGAACGGAATATAAGCTCAATGGTCGATAAGGTAAATCTCCGGTCTTATCTTTATCCAAATCATACCCCTCATAATTATCCCAATAATTGCCCTCAAAGACATTGAGCGTCAAGCTTCCATTGGTGGATACGTCAAATGTATTGCCAATGAAATTATTCTGGCCTATGACATTATCCATGCAATTGGCCTGTAATCTCATACCCCAGCCATTTCCTTTAAAGCTATTTTTCTCAATCTTCACCCTATTTGAGCCATCCAAAAAGATTCCTGTTGTATTTCTGTAAAATTTATTACCCGACATATAACAATCCGATATTTCTTTCAATAAAACGCCATAAGAGGCATCGCCCCAATTTTCTGTAAACGTATTATTTATCATAGTAACGTGCTTGGTAAACATCACCGCGACACCTGAGCCATTATTTCGAAAGAGATTGGTTATATATGTATCGTTATTGGAAAACATGAAGTGCAGTCCATATCGCAGATTATTCTCAGCAATATTCCTCCAAATGATGGAATGTGTAACAAATTCAAAATAAATTCCATCCCTATGCCCGGCTATCCTATTGCCTATTATCTGGAGGCTATCACTTTTCCAACAATGGATTCCATTACCCGATTGATATTCATGTTGTTGTGATGCGGTGATGACATTATCTTTGATGATACAATGCTTAGCATATTGCAGATATACTGCAAAAAAATTATCGTACATCTTATTATTAATCACTGAAATATGATTGGCTTCAGCGACTCGGATTGCAGCAGGATCATTCATTGTACCTTCTGCCGAGTTTTTCAATACCAAGCCTGTGATACTTACATAAGATGAACGAATGGTCATCAACTCCACCTTTTTTTCCCCATCTATTATAGGCCAATTCTTTCCAATGATGGTCAAGGGCTTTGTGATACGGATATTCCCTTCCTTGTACTCTCCGGAATGTATATACAGCGTATCGTATGGCTTAGCTGATGACAATGCCTTTTGTATCGTCTGATATTGCCTTCCTTTTCCTACCTCAAGGACAGCGGCATGAGAAAGGTTAGGGAGAATGACAAACAAAGCTCCAACCCACGTATGGATATTCCGGTTCAAAAAGAAGTTAAACATGAATTTCAAAATTTATACTATTCGAGGATGCGTTTCTTCGCAGCATCCCAATTTTCCACCTGACTTCCCTGCTCTTTTGCTACGGCATCAGCCTCAGCTTTATCAGCAAATGCAGCTATATTGCCCCTCATAGGGCTCTTAAATTCCTTGCTCCATACAAAATGTGCAGTCGGAGCATCTATTAATTTGTTATTCTTGGTAAAATCGTGTATAAAGAAAAACTTTATCGGGCCATTGGGCTTCTCTTCAGCATAATGCACCAAACATTTAATATCGTCAAATTTATAATACCTCCCCTTTTCTGTCATGACTTCGGCTCCAAAGCGACCATCTGAAATATTCATACGGCAATAGTCGCACATGTCTTTGTTTAAGTTAATGGGTTCGGCCTGATCTGATGAACAAGACATCATGATACCAACTAAAAATAATGATAATAAATACGGTAAACTTCTCATACTTTTGATTTTATTCGATCTTTAAAATAGGCTGCTACCATAAGAACACCGGCTCCGATAAACAACCATCCTCCAATATCCGGTATAGAATAAGCGCCAAAGTTCAATAATTGTTTAAATCCAATTAATGGTGGCTGATATGCCATACCCGGAACTTTGATAGCCGCATTGGGGTCTAAGTCATGACCATAGTTGTATTCCCATAACCAAAAGTCAACCATAGCAACGATTCCAAAGATAATAAAAGCAACTAATGAAATAGTCAACATCTTTCGGGTGTTCTTTATTCCTGACCATAAAAAAAGCAAAGAAAATCCGATAATCAAATAGGGTAGAATCGTAAACTCCAAAAAATCATCTGTGTGTAGCGTCTTCATCCCTATATAATGATTGAGACCATTAATAATCTCGACATCTCCCGCAACTTTCCCTGCATACAATAGAAGCCTTAAACCTTCCGGATACTGCGGCGCATCAAGATCAATCCTCCACAACGGAACAAATAGGCAACCAACAAGAAATGCTGCTGATACAAATAAGATGATTCTGGTAAAGTTTGAATTTGTTTTTTTCATGATTAATCCGATATTTAATTTATTAAATAAAGTTGAGCACATTGCATCGGGTTGCTTTTATTCGTATTGTGCTATTCATTTTTTCTTTCCAATTCCCCGGTAACGTACTATATTGGACTTTACGCCCTACAGAATGCTTTAGGTGCATATCATTTATTGTGTAATAAAGTTAACTTCCTTTTGGATCAAATTCATCATTGGACATACACCAAGACAATCCATTCAATAGACACTCTCATAATCAGTAGTCTCCTGTTTTGAACCCAAATTCCTCATTTGACAAATGTGGAATCGATTTACGACTCGTAATCAATGGTTTACAGAAACCATTGAAACGATTCGTTCATCGGGATTAACCCTCATAATCAGCACTATACGGTTTTTCAAAACCTATACTGCTGAATTCGGGTTGAAAAACCTCAATTTCTGAATTCGAGTTTACAGGTTAATGTAACGCATATGACAATAAATTGGGTCACATAAAATTTCCTATTCTGAGACTCTAATTTCCTTAGTAATATAAATGGTAGAAGGGCAAATTATCGCTTGTGGACAAAATGCCCTTCTGCACAATTTATTTAGAAATGAAAATCTATTGAACGTCGGCCTTATTTCCTATCCAATACTTTATCGGAGTGTTAGAGCCCTTGGGAGAAACTCTAACATATCCTTGCATCTCCTGGTGCAAAGCAGAACAGAAGTCGGTACAATAGATAGGGAATATACCCGTTCTATCCGGTGTCCACTTAAGAGTAAGTGTCTCGCCTGGCATGATCAACAACTCACCATTATCGGCGCCCTTCACACCAAAGCCGTGTGGTACGTCCCAATCTTGTTCTAGGTTGGTCACGTGGAAATATACGTCATCCCCCAACTTGACTCCTTCAATGTTATCCGGAGCAAAGTGTGATCGTATGGAAGTCATATATACGTGAACCTGATTGCCTTCGCGCACAACTTTAGTTTCTTTCTCACTTGTGGCCTTGTACTTATGCATATTCTTGTTGATATCAAATATCTTCAATTGCTTATCCTTAACCAACTCTGCCGGTACAGCCTGAGCATAGTGTGGCTCACCGATGGTCGGATAATCCAGGATCAACTCCATCTTATCACCACTGATATCATACAATTGTGCACTTTGTGACAATTCCGGTCCTGTTGGCAAGTATCTGTCTTTAGTGATTTTGTTGTACGCTACAAGATATTTACCATAAGGCTTTTTAGTGTTACCGCCCGGCACCATCAAGTGACCAACTGAATAATACGTAGGTTGTCTATCCAAAACCTTCAAGTCTTTGATGTTCCATTTAACCACTTCAGAAGACACAAAGAATGAAGTATATGCATTACCATTCGCATCAAATTCTGTGTGTAATGGGCCTAATCCAGGTTTTTGAACTTCACCATAAAGTGCAGCTTCGTACTTGATAACAGGCAATCCACCGTATTTATCCGCTTCAAAACTCTTATCCGCTATGGCTTTCTGAATCTTATCAAAACTAAATACAGGTAAAAGTGCCGCCAATTTACCACTACCTACGATATACTCTCCGGTAGGATCTACGTCACAACCATGTGGAGACTTAGGACACGGGATAAAATAGACGATATCAGGAAATTCTGCAACATCCAACACCGTTACTTCTTTCTTTATTTCTGATGTAGCAGTATGCGTTTCCTCATTATACTTGTTGTGAGCATATTTTACAGCTTGCTTTTTCCCTTTTCCGGCTTTGATATATTCTTCTGCCTTCTTCCAGTTGACAGCCATGATAAAGTCTTTGTCATTCTTAGAAGCATTAACTTCCAATAATGAGTTCGCCTGTTCTGTATTGTAACAGCTGAAGAAGAACCATCCATGAGACTTACCTTTGCCACATCTTGCAAGGTCAAAGTTTACGCCCGGAGTTTTCAACTGAAATGCAATATCCATATTTCCGGAATTTTTGTCCACGCTGACAAAGCTGATGTGCCCTTTAAAGTTATCTTTATAAGTCTCTATCGGAACATCACCCGGCTGATAATCACCTGGGACACTAAATCTTGTTCCAGCTACGATATACTCTGAGTTTTCAGTTCCGAAAGGCGAGCTGTGGTTTCCGGCACTATTAGGCAACTCGATGATTTCAGCAGTACGGAAAGTCTTTAGATCCACTCTTGCTAATCGAGGCGTGTTGTTGCCATTGACAAATACCCATTTTCCGTCAGGCATCCCATCTGTCATTGACATCTCTACGTGGTGTAAGTCGTCCCATGGAACAAAGCCATGAGATGTGTTCAGCATCGGTTTTGTCTCTTCGCTGTATCCCCATCCTTTTTCAGGGTCAACAGAAAATACAGGAATAACTCTTAAAAGTCTTCCACTTGGTAGTCCATAAACACTCAGCTGACCGCTGAATCCACCGGATACGAAGTTGTAAAACTCATCGTATTTACCGGGAGCGACATAGGTCTTCTGAGCCGCATTTCCGCTTATCGCATTGGTTGTCCCTTTTGGTTTACAAGACAATACAAGCAATGAAAGCATAAAAATCGAAACGATTGATAACTTGATTTTTAACATTACGAGATAAATTATTGATTAACTAATTATTTTAGATTCAACTTTAATATAATTTAAAACTTAGTATGACATCAGGATTTTTTAAATTATACCTCTCCCGTTCCTACATATTACATTACATGCAGGTTAAATTTGGTAAATAAACAGGATGATTATTTACCTCTAAAAATCATTTTGTTGAAAAAAGGAGTGGATTACTTCGCTCCGTCGTTTTGTCTCATGAATTCAAGAATCTCTCTTGCTTCTTCATCACCCAGATTCTGATTAGGCATTCTGACCAAACAGATTTCCAATTGTGCTTGCACCTCTGGATCTTTGTCAATCATCGGATCAGGATTGGTAATAAAGTTCATAATCCATGCCGGTTGTCTTCTTTCTGTTACACCTTTCCAACCCGGACCGACTAAGCGTTCATCTGACATTTTATGGCAAGAAAAACACTTGGTCTCTGAAATGGATTTACCTTTAGTTGCCATTGCCGCATCCAAGCCTTTTACGGTAACATTCTCAGCCGTGAATTTTCCTTCACCGCGATGAGGATCATACTCTTCAGTAGTTGTTGCTGCTGAAGTAGATTCTGTATCGGCAGCTGCTTCGGTAGTAGCTTCCGTGGTCTCTTCAGTATTACTACTTGATCCTCCGGAACATGCTGTAAACATCAGCGACACAAAAAATAAATGTGAGAAAACAACTAAAATCTTTGACATCATTAATAAGTTTTAAATTTAATTCAAAAATGAGCCTTTTTGTACTTCAATAATTATGACTATAATCATATCATCCAATATTTATTCTTTCAAAATCAGGAACTAAATTTGTTGCAGCTTTATGAAATCTTTTTTTCTCCCACTTCGCAAATTTTAATTTCGAGTTTTAAACATTTTGACGATTATTAAATTACAATACAGCTTTTATTTAATATTTTTTCAAAAGTAATCTTTTTTATCTTTTTTTTAGAAAAATCAATATTACGAGATGAATTTTATCTGACAAATTTTTTTTCTGCTTTTTTGTCCAAGTTATAATATTCTAAAGGTCAGATTTGAATCCAAATTCCGTATTAGATAAATGTGGTATCGATTTACAACTTACAATCAATGTTCTAAAAAACCATTGAAACGATTCACACATCAGGCTTACGCATTTTGTGGCATTGCAAAGCCTCGATTGCGGAATTGGGTAGAATAAAAAAGTCTAAAAGGAAAATGTGCAGCGTATGATTTGTTCAATGAGTTTGGGCTTCCGGGAATTACATTTTAAGAGAAATGACATTATGGCTTTTCCCGACCTTCTACTATATCCATATCAATCTGGCGCTTATCTAAGTCGGCATCCAATATTCTTATACGGATAGAATCCCCTATTTTCAATAGCTGACCACTTATACGGCCTATCGCTTTTAATTTACTTTCTTCAAGGATATAAGGCTCGTCAAATCTGTCAAAGCGAACCATTCCTTCACAATGATTTGCGACCAATTCTACAAAGATGCCCCTTTCATGTATGCCCGATATCACGCCATCAAACTCTTGTCCGACAAATCGGCTGATAAATTCTACTTGTTTGTATTTGACGGATTCCCGCTCAGCTTCCATAGCCTTGCGTTCCTGAGAAGAAATGTGTTTACACTTGATTTCCAACTTGCTTTTATCTTCCTTGATGCCTTTATTTTCCAATTGATCGAACAAAATTCGATGAGATAATATATCGCTATATCTCCGTATTGGTGAAGTAAAATGGGTATAATCCTTGAATCCAAGCCCGTAATGCCCTATGTTGTTGGTCGTATATTCGGCTTTTGACATCGTGCGTATCGCTAAAGGTGTGAGCAATTTCAAAGTTTCATTTTCCTCCGATTCCTTAGCCAGCTTATTCAGGGAGTTGATAACGCCTTTGGGTGAAGATAGGTCCATTTTAAAGCCAAATTCAGCAGCAAAGGCGGCAAAGTCGTTCAATTTTTCTTCATTGGGTAGGTCGTGTACTCGATATACAAAGGGTATTTCACCCCCTACACTTTTCTTTCTAATATATTCAGCCACTGTCCTATTGGCAAGCAACATAAAATCTTCAACAAGAAGGTGGGCATCCTTTCTCTCTTTGACAAAGACTTCTATCGGAATTCCATTTTCATCTAATCTAAACTGTACCTCATCAGACTCAAAAGATATCGCTCCATCAGCATATCTCTTTTCTCGCATCTTCTTTGCCATCTCATTCATCCACATCAATTCCTGTACATAGTCCCCTTCCCCCTTTTCAATAATCTCCTGAGCCTCTTCATAGGTAAATCGGCGATTGCTGTGTATTACCGTCTTCCCAAACCATTGAGACTTTAATTTTTTATCCTTATCATATATATATAATGCCGAAAAGGTCAATTTATCCTCATTGGGTCTAAGGGAGCAAAGTTCATTGGAGATCTTCTCGGGCAACATTGGCAAAACACGATCTACCAAATATACAGAAGTGCTGCGCTGATATGCCTCGCTATCCAATGCACTTCCGGGCCTCACATAATGACTTACATCGGCTATATGTACTCCAACCTCTACCTCTCCATCATCCAATTGGCGATATGAGAGAGCGTCATCAAAATCTTTGGCATTAAATGGATCAATCGTAAATGTAGTCACTTCCCTTAAATCTTTACGAAGTGCGACTTCTTGATCTGATATCTCTGTGGGCAAGCGCTCGGCTTCTTCAAGTGTCTCTTTATTAAAATGCAAGTCAAATCCTTGTCCGATTAATATAGACTTCATCTCCATATCGGCCGGATTGTCTGTACTGATTACCTCTAAAACCTCACCTTTTATCATCTTATTTTTAGGAGTAGGCCAAGAAGTTATTTTTACTGTAACGATATCACCATCTTCAGCTTCATTCAAATCATCTGCAAAGACAAATATCTCAAATCCAAGCGGAGCCTTAAATGGGCTAACTACACTGTACTTTTTGTTGACAAATATTTTGCCCATATATACGTCCCGTCCCCGACGGACTATTCTTACAACTTTACCTTCAACCTTTCGACGTCCGGGTCTCCTGACCAATGCCACTTCTACTGTATCGCCTTCCATAGCTCCGAGCAACTCTGTTGACCTCACATAGATATCATCATCTCTATTTTCTACTAATATATAAGCTGCACCTGAGCGTGTCATATCTACTTTGCCTATTACATACTTTGTGGGTATAGATGAGCGGTCATTGGATTGGAAGACGCCTGAAGCGGTCTCTACAACTCGTCTCTCTGACAAAAGTTTATCGAGTGCGGCCTTAACCTCTACGACAGAGTTGCTTATTTTCAGCTCTTTTATCAATTTACCCGGTGTATAGGAAGCTCCATTCTTTTTTCTTAGAATGCGGGTGATGGCTACTTTTAAGCTCTGGATGCTTAAATTTTGTCCTTTAAAAGACTTTGGATATTTTTTTGACATGTTACATGTTACCGACTAAGGAATAATTAATTTCTCCTGCGTCACTGATATTTATGATATATTTTCTTGCAGAAGTTGGTTGGGTTGCTTTTTCCAATGTTTCGAAATTGGCCTCAACCACATTGGCTTGTACTGGAGATGTAAATTCGGCTATTTTAAAAAGCATTGGTTTAGCACCATAATATGAGCCGGCAACTGAATCTGTCTCCTGTATATTTCCTTCATTATCATACACTATTAATAGGAATTCATAGCTCCCCAAGGTCGCCTTCCAAACAATACAAGCCAGATAGTTCTTGTTGATTCTAAATTGAACCACAGGCACATATTCTACATACGCATCGCCCTCTTCATCGTCTTCTGCGATAAACAACTCAGCCAAAGCGCCGGGCAGCGGATCATCAGAAAAGGATTCCGGCCTTTCGATCTCATAAGTCAGCGTAAGTGGAAATTCAGCTTCTGCAAATAAAGTTAAATAAGATTTGAATAATACTTTTTCGTCCATATAGTTTTTATCAAGGTAAATTTACTCAAATTCAGCATTTGAAAATATTGAACCCAAATTCCGTATTAAACAAATACAGAATCGTACATCGGGATTAACCCTTAAAATCAGCACTATACGGTTTTTCAAAACCTATACTACTGAATTCGGGTTGAATCAACATAAAGCTAAACCTTTTGTCAAAACATAAGAAAATAAAAAAAAGTTGCACAGCGAATCATTGGTCTTGCCAATACACCCCAATTAAATACTAAAAATTGCTTTACTATCCAAATAAGAATACCTTGGATAATACCTCTTATTCCGCCTTTGACTCCGGTATATCTTTATTTTCTATGACAGAAACTGACTTTTGTAAAAGTATAGAATTGGGTATCGTCACTATTTCTCCGGTGTCGGTCTTCAGGTGAACAAAAAAGTAACTCAGATCTGTAACCTCGCCCTCAATAGGAAAATCCTTATCTAAAATTTTTATGGTATCTCCTATTTTTATAGGGTGATTAAAGAAAAGCAGCACACTTGATGTGACATTGGAGAGCAAAGACCATTGTGCAAAAAATGCAATTCCCAAAGCAGTTAAAATAGTTCCTACAAAAACTGCAATTTCACTTTGTTTAAGCCCCCAAATAGCCGACAATAAAATGATGGCAGTCAGAAAGGTCAACAACTGTAGGGCCTTTATGATCATCTTCCTTCTGCCCCGCTGTATTTGAGTATTTTTTAAAGAATTATTGATAAATGTTTTTGTGATGTTGTACACAACGATATACAATACAATCACGGCTAAAGTCTGAAAAATTTGAATCTTGTATGATTCCATCTATGTTGGCTTTTTTTGATAAATAATTACTGGGTGAGTTAATCTCATTCCTTGAATTCAAATATAGTAAAAATTACGGTGAAATTAGGCTAAGCGTGGATACAAATCTTTCTGTTACACCCTTTTTTACTACTTTTATTGATAAATCTTTAAATTACCAATTATTTCTGCTTATACAGATGTTATCTATTTTCTTACTTTTATGTCCTAATGCCAAATCGATTAAATATTATGTTCAAATATATTGCAACTTTCATCTTTCTCATTTCTACAATCCTATTATCCGGACAGAAAGTCGATAAGATGGCATGGTTTAAGGATGCCAAATTAGGGATCTTCATCCATTGGGGCATCTATTCGGTGGATGGTGTAGATGAAAGTTGGGCTTTTTTTAATCGTAAAATGCCGTATGACCAATACATGTCTCAAATCAAAGGCTTCACTGCAAGCCATTATAATCCGAATGACTGGATTAACCTCATCAAAGAATCCGGCGCTAAATATACCGTCATCACTTCCAAACACCATGACGGAATAGCCTTATGGAATACAAAGGCTAATAATAGGAGTATCCCTATGCTGACACCTGCCAAAAAGGATGTACTGTCCCCCTTTGTAGATGCATGCCGGAAAGGTGGATTGAAACTAGGATTGTATTTCTCTCTCATAGACTGGAGTAATCCTGATTATCCGGCTATTCTGAGAGACAGTGTACGGTACAAAGTAGCTGATGATACAATCCGATGGAATCGTTTTCGCTCTTTTTATCAATCTCAAATAAAAGAACTTACCCACAAATACAATCCGGACTTATATTGGTTTGATGGCGACTGGGAACATAGTGCTGATGAGTGGGAAGCCGACAAAGTTAGAAATAGCATATTGGCCTACAATCCAAATGCCATCCTCAACTCAAGACTAACGGGATATGGCGATTATGATACCCCCGAACAAAATTTTCCTATTGATCGCCCGGAAAGAGCATGGGAACTGTGTATGACATCTAACAACAATTGGGGTTATCATCCTGATGATGTCCATTATAAAACACCTTATGAAGTCATCACATTGTTTTCGGATATCATTTCACATGGTGGAAACTTATTATTGGGTATCGGTCCGAGAGAGGATGGTTGGATTCCTTTTGAACAAGTTCACCTATTAAAAGAAATCGGAAAATGGACTCGCAAACATGACGAAGCTATATTTAATGCGGTAGCCGGCTTGCCTTATGGACATTATTTCGGACCAAGCACGTTATCTAAAGACTCTACAGAACTTTATCTTTTCGCCCCGACTAAAGATATCAGTTCAATTTACCTGAAAGGTATCATCAATAAAATCAATGATATTACTATATTGGGAACGGATAAGCATCTTGGCCATAAAGTCGTTGGAAAAATATCATGGAGTCCTGTTCCCGGCTTGATATTTATTGACTCTATTCCGAAAGATGCGATGGATCAATATATGACTGTTATAAAAATAAAATTAGATGGTACACTTAGGCTATATAGAGGTAAAGGCGGATATGAATAATTGCACGTTTTAGTTCTATCGATTCTAAATAATGTGTGAAAATAATCATTACAAAATGTAGGCATTGATATAACTTTCATTGTGCCAAAAAAATTGAGTTGAAAAAAGTTTTGAAACTGATGCTAAACCACTTGTCATGCATATTCTGATGATTCCATCATGGTTTCAGCCATTAAGGGAAGGGCATACCGGCATTTTTGTCAGAGATATCGCCTTAGGAATGGCTCAAAAAGGTCACACCGTCCGAATCTTGTCATACAATTACGGTAATGAGTATCAGGAAATATCACAGCAAGGAATAACGGAGATTTTCCATCCCAATGTGGCTACATCTTTCCTTGCAAAAGTCTTTCAACCCTCAAAAGTAACCGCTTTGCTCTCACAGTATGTTCAAAAGTACGGATTACCGGATATCATCAACACCCATGGAATTTCTGCAATAAGGCCTGTCAATCGTTGGGCTTCAAAAAATAAAATTCCTATCATCCACCATGAACACCTGAAAATATACGCTCGTTCCGCTTTTCCGATTAAACTATTGGTTCTTGCAAAACTTTTTTATCCTCGAGTGAAGAAAATCATTGCTGTCAGCAACTATCAGTCTGGAACCATTGTACCATTGACTTCTACACCGGTTGTGTGCATACCGCCAATCGTAGATGAGGCTTTTTTTAAATTACCTACAGAAAAGTCGATCGATGATGGATTTCACCTTGTATCCGTAGGCGACTTAGACCCTATCAAAGGCCATTCCTTTATTATTGAAGCATTGAACTTGCTCAAAAAAAGGAATATTAAATTTACCTTTCACCTAATTGGAGATGGGCCTTTACAATCAGAAATCATCCAACAATGTAAAAAATATCAGCTGACTGACAGCGTTATATTCCATGGAAAGCGATCCAGGAAGGAAATCTGCACCATCTTTCAAAAATGCCAACTGTATATTTCCGGGAGTATTTTGGAAAGCTTCGGCCTCCATATCGCTGAGGCGCTTGCTGGCGGGCTATTTGTAGTAACTACTGATTGTAAGAGCGTACACGATTACATCAAATGGTATAGTGGCACTATTGTAGAGAAAAGGTCAACCAAAGACTTTGCCGATGCAATAGAAAATGCGATGACTCAATATAAGCCCGCTGATGTTAAGCGGATAAAAGAATCTATTTATTATGCATCCGTATCAAAAGTGATTCCAGCGACAACAACCGAATTTTTGTCCTGCCTGCCTCAGGAAAAACTACATCAGTGAATCCTGAAGAAATGGCAACTTTTGCGGATAATCCGTTGTAAAGTGCAGACCGCGGCTTTCGTGTCTCATCGTGGCGCCTTTGATAATCAGGTATGAAATGGTGATGAGATTGCGCAGTTCACATAGCTGAGGGCTTATGGTAGTAGAATTGTATAATTCTTCTGTCTCCTGATACAGCAGGAACATCCGGTCGGAAGCCCTTTTTAACCTGACATTGGAGCGCACGATACCCACATAATTGGACATAATCTCATTCACTTCCTTTCTACTTTGAGTGATAAGTACCATTTCTTTAGGATCGCTGGTGCCCCTGGCATTCCAATTGGGAATATTATCCGGAATAGCTTGTCCATCGATTGTTGCCAGAATGTCCATTGCCGCTCGGTATCCAAATACCAATCCTTCCAATAGACTATTACTCGCCAACCGATTAGCGCCGTGCAAGCCTGAATTGGTGCACTCACCGGCAGCATATAAACGATGAATACTACTTTTACCGATATGGTCTATTTTTATTCCTCCACACATATAATGACAGGCAGGTACAACAGGGATCATCTGCACAAAAGGGTCAATACCTATGCTTTTGCACTTCTCATATATGTTGGGAAAATGTTGTAAAAAACCATCCTGATCTAAGTGGCGACAATCCAGGAACATATTATTCACCCCGCGAATCTTCATTTCATTGTCTATGGCACGTGCCACAATATCACGCGGAGCCAAACTAAGCCTCTCATCGTACTTCTGCATAAATTCATTGCCTAAAGCATCCTTTAATACCGCACCAAAGCCCCTAACTGCCTCGCTTATCAGGAAGTCCGGTTTTTCACCCATTGGATTGTACAGCGCTGTAGGGTGAAACTGTACAAATTCCATATTGGCAACTCTACCCTTAGCCCTGTAAAACATAGCGATGCCGTCGCCGGTCGCCACAAGTGGATTGGTAGTTGATTGATAGACCTGACCGGCACCTCCGGACGCCAATACGGTTGTTTTGGCTAGAAAAGTCCTTATCTCATTGGTCTTTCGATCCAAGGCATATACACCATAACATTCAATGTCGGGCGTAAGCCTTGAAATATTGTATCCCAAATGGTGTTGAGTTATGATGTCGATTGCAAAATAATGTTCCAACACCTCAATATTGGGATATTGAGCTGCCTTCTCCACTACTGTTCGCTGTATCTCCCTACCGGTAATATCTTTGTAGTGCAAAATCCTATTTTCAGTGTGTCCGCCTTCTCTACCTAAATCATACTCACCGCTCTTTGTCTTGTCAAAATTAGCACCCCATTCAATCAGCTCTCTAACTCGTTGAGGTGCCGACTCAACCACTATTTCTACAACTTCTTTGTCACAAAGCCCATCACCGGCATCTAAAGTATCCGCAATATGTTTTTCAAAATTATCCACTTCAACATCCCACACGGTAGCTATTCCACCTTGGGCAAAATTGGTGTTACTCTCTTTTTCCGTGGTCTTTGCCAAAACGGTTATTTTCAAGTCACTCCTCCGCTGTGCCACCTGAATTGCAAGGCTTAATCCCGCAATACCCGAACCGACTATGACTAAGTCAGAATTATTTGTCATAATTTGTCTATGAACTTATTTTATACAAAGCATCAAAGATACGATATCTATTTCTTTTTTTATCCCACGACCATAGCCTTATTTCAGGGATTGAAAGTTCTGAACTTCAACCTCAGTATGGCTTGGTGAGTAAAAAGTTTATCTGGAAGAACGGATCGTTTAAAGTGTTTGCTATAAGAAATCACAACCGGCTGCAAAATATGGGCTATATTAATCCCGAATTCAGCAGTATAGGTTTTGAAAAACCGTATAATGCTGATTATGAGGGTTAATCCCGATGTACGAATCGTTTCAATGGTTTCTGTAAACCATTGATTACGAGTCGTAAATCGATTCCGCATTTGTCTAATGCTGAATTTGGGTTAATCCCGAATTTCTCAAAACATTTTGGTAGGAAATTCTTACACATTGGTCGAAATTGATAGTAAAATTACATTGAAAAAGGCATCTTTGCAAAACCTAATTCAATGTAAGCCCTATATTGGACAAAATGGGAGTCCTTACTAATGCGTTAGGCCTAACAACAAAACCTATCAAATCTATTGAATATGAATAAGTTATATTTAATTTTCTTCGCTTTAATAATTCAAAGTAATATTATGCAAGGACAGAAAACGCCAATTATTGACAGGGATTTATTTTTTGGTAATCCTGAAATATCCGGTGGTCAGCTTAGCCCAGACGGCAAGTGGATTTCTTTTATGAAAGAATACAAAGGTATCATGAATATCTGGCTCAAGAAGTTTGATGAACCTTTTGAAAAAGCCAGACCCCTCACTGACAGCAAGCGTCCATTTTACGGATATTACTGGACAGAGGATGGTAAATATATCCTGTATGCTAAGGACAAAGATGGCGATGAAAACTTGAATATCTTTGCCGTTTCACCCAATGAGAAAGTTGCTGCGGGCAAATTGCCAAAGTCTCGCAATCTTACACCTATGAAGGACGTGGCGGCACAGATTTATGCCACCAGCAAGAAAAGTCCGGACGTCCTGATGATAGGCATAAACGACAGGGATAAAGCTTGGCACGACCTGTATCGCCTTACTATATCCACCGGTAAGCTCGAGATGATGTATGAAAATAAAGATCGGATTACAGGATATGACTTCGATTGGGATGACAACTTACGCGTATTATATCAAACGGATGAAAAGGGAAATACGCAATTTTTATATAAAAACGGTGATGCATTAACTCCTATATATGAAACTTCAGTCACTGAGCAAGCAAGTATTTCTGGATGGAATGAAGACAATTCCAAGTTTTATTTGATTACCAATAAAGGTGAACTCAACTTAACCACTCTTTATCTAATGGATCCGGTAACAAAGGAGTTGACCTATATCGAAAGTGACCCCAAGAAAAAAGTCGATTTTGGAGGTCTTAGTTTAGATAGGAATACCCGTAAAATCATCTCTACGTCCTATACAGCGGACAAGACCGTATATTTCTGGAGAGATAAGACTTGGGAAGAAAATTATAATTTTTTACAGCAAAAATTTCCGGGAAGAGAAGTAGATTTTCAAAGTTACACAAAGGATTATTCTAAGTTTCTTGTAGCAGTCGGTGGCGATAGATATATTTCTGATTCATATTTCTTTGATGCCAAAACTAAAAAACTTATATTTCAATACACTCCAAGACCCAAATTAAAAAAGTTTGAAAAATATCTTGCGCCGATGAAGGCAGTATCATATCCCAGTTCAGATGGAATGCTTATTCCGGGATATTTGACATTACCTGTCGGCAAAGGAATTAGAAATCTGCCTACGGTCATCTTAGTACATGGCGGACCTAAAGGGCCAAGAGATTATTGGGGATACAATTCATTTGTTCAGTTTTTAGCCAATAGAGGTTATGCTGTGCTCCAACCCAACTTCAGAGCAAGTGGCGGCTATGGTAAGGCTTTTTTAAATGCTGGAGATTTACAATGGGGCAAACTCATGCAGGACGACATCACATGGGGTGTAAAATATCTGATCAAACAAGGATTTTCCGATCCTTCAAAGATCGCTATTATGGGAGGGAGCTATGGCGGTTATGCGACATTGGCCGGCTTAACCTTTACACCCGATGTGTATGCCTGTGGGATAGATATCGTCGGACCGAGTAATTTATTTACTTTGCTTGAGTCCGTACCGGCATATTGGGAGTCAGGGCGAGCCTTCCTTTATGGGATGACGGGCGACCCTAATACAGAAGAAGGTAAAAAGCGTATTAAAGAATCAAGTCCTTTATTCCATGCTGACAAAATAACAAAGCCACTCCTTATCGTGCAAGGCGCTAATGACCCTCGTGTTAGGAAGGCTGAAGCCGACCAAATCGTCATTGCACTCAGAGACAAAGGAAAGGAAGTTGAATATTTACTCGCAGATGATGAAGGTCATGGATTTGCCAAGCCGGTCAATAACATGGCGATGTTTGCATCTATAGAAAAGTTCCTCGCAGGCTTCTTAGGTGGACAATATCAGGCTTCTATGCCGGAAGATGTCAAGAAGCGATTGGGCGAACTTCAAGTGGACATCAAGACAGTAACTTATACTCCCAAGGTAGATGTTAATTCAGCGGTTTCACTCCCTGAGATCAATAATACCTTTAAAGTCGGCACGGGAAAATACGATGCCAAGTTAGAAGTCCAGGGTCAGACTATTCCAATGGAGATGACACGTGAGATATTTCAAAATGGAGACAACTATATTGTTGCTGACAAAGCAACCAGCGCAATGGGTGACATGAAGGATGAAATAATCTATAGCTCTGATTTTCAGCCTATATCACGAAAAGTGGAACAAATGGGACAGGTTGTCCTAATGAACTACACGGACGGAAAGATCCAAGTTGATATGCAAGGTAAGAAGTTGGATTTAGATGTCAAAGGAGCCATTTTGAATGATGGTCCCGGAATGGACATTATTGTAGCCGGATTACCTCTTGAAGAGGGCTATTCAGTCATTGCCGAGATGCCCGATATGACAACAATGAAGGCAAAGCAGGTGAAACTGGCTGTAGTAGGTACAGAAAAAATCAACGATGTCAACCATACTAAGGTAGAAATCACAGCTACCGATAATCCGGCAGACAAAATCACTCTTTGGATAAATCCAAATACTGGTGATGCCACTAAGATGGTTCAAGTGGTGCCTGCAATGGGAAATGCCGTAATTACAACGATTAAGAAGTAAGATTCATCCATCATCAAAACCAAAGAAAGGAGGCAAAAGTGAACACTTGCCTCCTTTTTTTGATGATGAGAATATTGAACCCGAATTCTTATTAAAGATACAATAGTTTCTTTAAGAAATATATTGCTAACTGTTTGTTATGTTGAAATTCAAATAGTCACGATTTAACATATTTCCAATTATTTGATATTCAACTTATTGCGATTTAGTTAGATGTAATTCAGCAGTAAAGGTTTTGAAAAACCGTATAATGCTGATTATGAGGGTTAATCCCGATGTACGAATCGTTTCAATGGTTTACAGAAACCATTGATTACGAGTCGTAGATCGATTCCGCATTTGTCTAATGTGGAATTTGGGTTGAAAAACAACCTGAATTGAAGAATAATACCGATCGGATATTCGTAATAGTCTAATTACATTGGCCTAAACGACTATCATCCCGAAGCTTCGGGAGCATTTTGACTTTAGGAAATCCCGTTTTTCGGGAACACCAAAAAATGTTGGATTAATTTATAAATCAATTTGAAATAATTTATTGCTTTACTCGACAGAACAAATGACACGGAAAACGAAGAAGTTCCTCTATACTTAGAAAAAATGATAAACGAAAAATAAATACCGAAGGGATGAAGTGATTATAATACCGTATTAAAATTGATATGAAATCTAATTGATTTGATAGTATTTGCCCATCCTATACCAGCTTGTCACGGTATATAGAAAAAGAAATCTTTATTTCATTATATTTTTATCTTTGCCCATCATGTAAAATATCTTGTATGCAGAGTTATCGACATTTTTTACTTTTATTTGGATTCTTTTTTCTCCGGTTAAGCATTTCAGCACAAGTTAGCCTTACCCAATCCAACTTACCCATCGTTATTATGGATACACATGGACAGGAAATACCGGACGATCCTAAAATTACGGTGGATATGAAGATCATATACAACGGTGAAGGTAAAGTTAATTCTGTCACAGATACCGTATATCATTATAATAGCAAGGTCGGTATCGAATTAAGGGGCTCTTCTTCTCAGATGTTTCCCAAGAAGCCTTATGGATTTGAGACTTTGAATACGGATAGCTCCGAGTTGGAAGTCAAACTGCTCGGCATGCCTAAAGAAAGCGACTGGACTTTCAATGCCACTTACAACGACAAAACCCTGATGCGTGACGCCTTAGCTTATACGCTGGCCGGTACATTTATGGATTATGCTCCTCGTCTGCAATATTGTGAATTAATCATTGATGGCGATTATAAAGGCATCTATATGTTGATTGAAAAAATAAAGCGCGGCAAAAACCGGGTTAATATCGCCAAGATGTCGGCAAGTGATAACAGTGGTGACGCATTGACAGGTGGGTATATCATCAAAATAGATAAGATGACAGGTACAAATAGCGGTGAGGGTTGGGAATCAAAATATGCGCCCATTCCGGGAAGCTGGCAGACCACTTTTTTTCAGTTTGAATATCCCAAAAATCAGAATATTACGCAACCACAAAGGGATTACATACACGGATATATCGATCAATTGGAAGATGTGTTGCAGAGTGCAGCATACAAAGATTCGATCAATGGATACCGCAAATATATCGATACCAAAAGTTTGGCAGACTATATTATCGTGAATGAACTCACCAAGAATGTGGATGCATATCGCCTGAGTACGTTTTTTTATAAGCAGCGCGATAGTGAAGGCGGTAAGATAAAATTCGGGCCTGTATGGGACTACAACTTGGGACTGGGCAATGTGGACTATTGTACGGGAGGCAATTCAGAAGGGCTGGTCATCAATGACTTTAATGAAGTATGTCCAGGAGACGGATGGGTGATTCACTTTTGGTGGAAACGGTTTTTGGAAGACTCTACTTTTCAGGACGAATTAAAGTTGAGGTGGAACGAGCTTCGCCATAATCAGCTATCAGGTGAGAATATATTCGGATTAATTGATTCGCTATCCAAACTATTGGACGTCGCCAAAGACCGTAATTTTGAGCGTTGGCCGGTATTGGGACAGTATGTATGGCACAATTACTTTGTAGGAAACACCTATGGCGAAGAGATAGATTTTCTGAAGGGTTGGCTTACTGATCGCCTTGCCTATCTGGATGAAGTATGGCAAATAAATACTTCGAAAACCCTTACAACATCTACATCGCAGGAAGTAATAGCTTATCCCAATCCTTTTACAAGTAATGTTACTATCCGCCATGACATGGTATCTGTAGACGCGACTCTAACCGTGACGGATATTCAGGGCAGGGTTATCCATGTGCCGATAGCATCGAAGGGGCAATCAGAGTTGAGGTATGACTTCTCCACATGTCCGGCAGGTGTCTATTTTATTAGATTGATGACATCGGAGGGGGTCAGGACATGTCGAGTGGTGAAGCATTAGGATGGAATTAAGTTAGGGGTGGCAAATTCATATTTCTTATGGTCTTGCTTTTTCGAAATACAACATACATCAAACTCATGAAAGGAATAGATTTTATTGATTCGAATACTTTCTTTTAACCCAAATTCCACTTAAAGGCAAAATATTATCTTTAAGAAATATATTGCTAACTGTTTGTTATGTTGAAGTTCAAATAGTCACGAATCAATATGTTTACAGATATTTGATATTCAACCTGTTGTGGTTTAGTTGGATGTAATTCCGCATTAGGCAAATGCGGAAACGATTCGTACATCGGGATTAACCCTCATAATCAGCACTATACGGTTTTTCAAAACCTTTATTGCTGAAATCGGGTTCAATATATCCTCAAAATGGTAAAACATATTCATAAGATTAGAATCCTTTTTTCGTTGTATCATTTTTAATAATTTGCAAGATTCTAGTCATAAATATACGAATTTTTGCAATATTTTCATAATTTAAGTATGTTTATTTATATGATATTCAGTTATATATATGTTTTAAGGAGCAACTATTTGAAATACAAAATACAGGGTTTAAAAACCGAAGTTAAATCATATGATTCTGAATATAGTTCATGTGGAATTTGGGATAAAAATTACTAATTTTGCCACTGAATATATAGTAAACAGTAGAATTCAATAGTGCTATCCTTAATATTTCCTTTTTATAATGAATCCGGTAGAATACACCTTTTTATAGATGGATTACAGCAATATCGCAACCCCTACAACCTTGTTAAAGAAATTATTTTGGTGGATGACGGCAGTACCGACGATACCTTAAGTATTCTATACGATATCAAAAAACAGTTTGTACAGTACGACATAAAAGTTCTTTCCATCTCTCCCAATCAAGGCAAGGGTAATGCCGTGAAAACAGGTGTTCTGAATGCGACACAACCATGGATTCTTTGCAATGACGCTGACCTGTCCTATTCTTTGGATCAGATTGATCAATGGGTTGATAAGTATTCATTGGACTTTGCTGCTAAGAATACGGTTTATTTGGGATCTAGATCTCTCGGTGCAGAAAATGATGAAATGAAACTATTTGTCCACCGGATAATCATCGGAAGGATTTACGCTTTCTTTATTCGACTAATTACCGGAATTACGGTCAAAGACACTCAATGTGGTTATAAACTATACTCACATGATGTTATAGAAAAAGTTTTTCCTAAAATTGTTGAAAAACGGTTTGCATTCGACGTAGAAGTTCATTATCTCTTAAAGCAAAACAACGTTGATATCCATATTTTGCCGGTCAAATGCATTGATGTTAAAGGCTCTAAGGTCAACTTATTCCGTGATAGTTTACAGATGTTTTTTTCTTTGTTTCGGATTAAGGCGCGTAACTATAAATAGCATATTCGCCGTAGGATTTTATTAATTTTGCCTTTGGGCTTTTAAGAATCGTCCGCTGGGCATAGTATTTGGGTAAAACATCTTCATTTGTCGGTTTGTTCCCGTGTTCTAATAGATTATTATTTACTATAATCAAGATCTCTTTGGAATTCAATTTAGAAGACAGATAATTATCCGGTTTTCCGGTGGTAACAAACTCAAATATTGATATCGCTTGCTTTTCCGGTGTTCTACTCATTTTACAATCCATTAATGGTAAATGCATCAGGTATGATAACTGAAATGCCTCAACACAACCATTTTCATCCGGATCAATAATATATTCAGATACTTCTGATCCAACATGGAAAAAGGGTAAGTATAGAATCGCTTGATATGATTGGGCATCAATACCTTCACATACTTCTTTCATCTTTTTCATGCTTTCTTCTGTAAATACAGAATTAAAACGTGGCGAATTCCGGTTAAAGTCAACTACACTATAAGTATCACATACCAGCAACAAACCAACAATCACGATTAGAATCCTTAGCTTTTTTATATTTAACAGTCGATCGCAGATGAAGAGCATTGCCACATTAAAGCTAATGAAAAAAGGCCAGATAAATCTACCCAAACATCTAAAATGTGTTACCCAATCAGTAATTTTATGAAGATAAAAGAAGGGATTCAGATAATTGGTAAAAGTAAAGTTCCTCTCTGTAATCTGACACCTTTCTCCCATAGCAATACTAAGTAAAACCAATGAGGAAAGCATGAGCAATAACAAAAATTTATTGGATTCCCACTTTTGTTGTTTTTTAAAATATATATATAAAGGAATTAAAAAGATGGAATACAGTGCAAATGCCCCTAAATAGGCGTGTGTCTCATATCCGATATTATGGGTATAATTGTATATGAAGGGCACTTTAAACCACATGTTTCTCATCGCTAAGTTTTCAAGCCTGAACTTCCAGTTTTCCCAGTCGTAACCACCAGCACTGTGCGCTCTTAAATCGTGGTAAATATCAAAATAAGTAATTGTCTGAATAAACAATAAAAGGCTTATTGCAATCAATGCACAATGTATTAAGCCGAGAATTATTTGTTTTTTTTGTAAATTCGATAAGATGCTGAAAAAATTAAATGTTAGCCCCAATATCGACAATATCAATATATAATAAATATGAAAAAAACCGGAAACATATAAACATATAAACTCAATAGCTATCCACTTCCGATTTATTTTTTGCCCACGATATTTGTATGTCTTAAGTAATATATAGATATAAGAGATAATGATAAAGGAGAAAGATAAGTTAAAATGATACCAGATACGCATAGTTTGTGGCGTAATCCAGGGCAGACATACACTTGCCGTGACTATGAGGAGCTTGTTTTTTATTAATGAAGACAGTAAAAAAAACATTGCTATACTCGCCAGCACAAAACCTGAAATAAAAAACAAATGGTGATAAAGTGGCAGATGATTTTCAACATGGAAAAACTTTAGAAGAGCACTTAAAATGATTGTGTTGTCTGTAAAAAATACACTGTCTCCAAAGGGGTAATTCATGAAGTTATAATGAAAAAAAGGTTTTCCCAGTTGGTCTGTAATGTAAGTATAATACGTGAAGTAATTTTTTAAACCATCATATTTGGGGTCAAATAGATATAGATCTGCATGTAATATAAAGCTGCCAAAAGCATAAAAAACCAACAGCCCCTGAATCATGATGATGAGAAGTAAATATTTATTCTTCGTTATAACATTCATGTAATAATGAGATTTAACTTATTTTATATACTGGCATGATATCGTTATATTAATAATATGTAGCGATAACTATATTGGATGGTCTTCGTTTACCCAATGTAATCAAAACAATCAGCCGTTGCCCTTTATAGACAATAACGCCAATAGGCATAATTCAAAAATAAATATATGCATTTTGTTTAACTCTGTATGTTTTTATTAGAATCAAATAGGGTAAAGCAAATTATTTATGTACTGTATAAAATTTTGTTTCTGATTAGGGCATACAGAAAAATAGATTTTATTTCACATTGCTTTGTCGTCCGATTTTGGTAAAAAGTTATCGTTATATTTCTTAACGACACTATTGTTGGCTATAATATGAATATGGGTTGATTTTGAGTTAATATCGGCGATGATGCCACTTGGAATCTTAGCTTGATTTTCTGTATGTTGAGAACAATCTTTTTCCGGCCATTTTCAGTACACCCATAAATCCTTCTTGAACGATACCTTTTGTGATCTTGGATGTGCCCAAAGCACGATCTTTAAAGGTAATGGGGATTTCTTTGATTTTAAAACCCAATGACAAGACGGCGTATTTCATTTCAATCTGAAAGGCATAACCGATAAACTTTATCTTGTCCAAATCAATGGTGTTGAGTACTTCGTTCTTGTAACACACGAAGCCCGCCGTAGGATCCTTGATGTTCATCCAGGTGATGATGCGTACATAAAGTGAAGCGCCATACGATAATGCTATCCGATCCCATGGCCAGTTTTCCACCATTCCTCCGGTGACATAACGCGAGCCGATAGACATGTCATATCCACCTTTGTGACAAGCATGATGCAGTCGTATTAAGTCGTCCGGATCATGTGAGAAGTCACAGTCCATCTCAAAGATATAGTCATAGTTGCGTTCAAGGCCATAACGAAAGCCTGCGATGTAGGCTGTACCTAATCCAAGTTTACCCTTTCGTTCCAGCAAGAAAAGGTTGTCTGTAAAGGTTGCTTGCAATCTTTTGACAATATCAGCAGTACCGTCCGGACTGTCGTCGTCCACAATCAGGATGTGAAATGGCTTTGCCAAGGAAAATACTTTCCTGATGATGTTTTCTACATTTTCCTTCTCATTGAAGGTGGGAATAATAACAAGGCTATCAGACAAAGGATATCGGAATTTTACTCGTTGGTTATTTGTAGGATTTTTTCTATCACGTCTTCTGCATTTGGCTTGGAGAAATAATCGCCATCTGAACCAAATGGAGTTCTGTGTGCGTAAGCAGTGATGCACATTGGTTTGGCATCTAATGAAAAGTATCCATCCCCTACATCCAGTATCTTTTGGAGCATAAAGGCCGTCGCTCCGCCCGGTATATCTTCGTCTAACAAGACAAGTCTATTGGTCTTTTTGAGGGATTCCCCAATAACGTTGTTGACATCGAAAGGCAACAATGTCTGCACGTCAATAAGCTCAACGGAAACATCTAATTTCTCCAGCATCATCATAGCTTCTTGTGCTACTCGTACGCAACTGCCGTAAGTAACCAGTGTAACATCTTTACCATGGTGCAATATCTCTGGTTCTCCAAGCGGCACGGCAAATGTATCTAAGTTGACTGGGCATCTTTCCTTTAACCTATAGCCGTTGAGGCATTCAATGACCAATGCGGGGTCCATCCCATTCATCAGTGTATTGTACATACCTGCAGCCTGTGTCATGTTGCGAGGTACGCATACGTGCATACCTTGTAATGAATTGACTAGCATGCCGAGTGGACTTCCGGTATGCCATATTCCTTCTAACCTGTGGCCGCGTGTCCTTATAATAACGGGTGCTGCCTGCTTCCCATTGGATCGATATCTCAGAGTTGCAAGGTCATCAGATAAAGGAGAGAGAGCAAAATAGATGTAATCGAGATATTGAATTTCCGCTATAGGGCGAAATCCGCGCATAGCAAGGCCTATGGCTTGAGATGCGATCGTCCATTCACGGATACCGGTATCGAAGATTCGAACATCACCATACTTAGCCTGTAGCCCTGCCATTCCCTGGTTTACGTCTCCAATATTTCCTACATCCTCACCAAATGCTACAACTTCAGGACGACGGGCAAATAATTGATCGAAGTAGTGGTTGAGGACTTGATATCCATTTATCTTTTCACTTTCATCATATTCTGCGGGTACACCTTTATTTAAAAGTGGAGAATGTGCACTTTCGTCATATAGATGGGTGTGTAAAGTATTGCCATACGAGTGTTCTATGGCACTGATGAGTGAATTTAATTCATTAGATTGTGTTCCTGTCGCTTGAAGATATATTCTTGCTTTGCGCGCTATTTTCATCATTTCGGATGCTACCGGATCAGACATAGATTGCAGTTCCTGTATGAGGTCTTTGATAGAATGTTGTCCTGCATGCGGAGCCAAGGCTATCAGTAGATCTGATTTGTATTTTTTTACCGGTTGTAAAAAGGCATCCCAAGCCTTTTGTTTTCCTTGTTTAACATATTCCTTCGCTTGAGCTTTGACGGTATTTAACTGTTCTTGAGTGGCAAATCCTGATTCTATCATCCATTCGCCCATACATTGTATGCCATCCATATCTTTTTCCCATTGAAGCCTTTCTGCCGATTTGTATCGTTCATGACTGCCGGAAGTGGAATGTCCTTGCGGTTGTGTTACTTCTTGAACGTGGAAGAGGGCTGGAATATGCGAGTTTCGTACCTTATTAATACCCGCTTCAAAAGTCTCTACTAATGCCGGATAATCCCATCCTTTCACAGCATATATGCGGATACCCTGATTGGATTCATCTAAGTAAAATCCTTCCAAAGCCTTGGAAATACTACTTTTTACCGTCTGCATCTCGATTGGAACAGAAATACCGTACCCATCGTCCCATACACAGGTAGCTAATGGAACCTTCATGACGGCGGCAGCGTTGATCGTCTCCCAAAATGGTCCTTCTGACGTACTTGCGTCGCCTATCGTTACCACTGTAACACTATCACCATGATCATAAAACAAATCCTGTGAAGAAAGCTCTTCGTTGGAACGGAATAATTTGGTGGCTAAAGCATGTCCTAAAGCACGTCCCATCTGACCTCCGGTACACGAAATATCTGAACTCATGTTATATTTGTCCGTTTGGTCAATCCAGTCGCCGTTGTTGTCCAATAAATCTGTGTTAAAGTGGCAGTTCATCTGTCTGCCGGCTGAAAATGGGTCGTTATCTTGGTCTGCATACAATTGTGCAAAAAAATCTTCTATAGAACATACGCCCATTGCCATCATAAAGGTCTGATCCCGATAGTATCCGGCTTTAAAGTCACCCTTTCTGAAAGCCCTTGCAAGAGCAACCTGTGGAACTTCTTTGCCGTCACCCACAATGCCGAATTTGGCTTTGCCGGTTAAAACCTCCTTTCTAGCCATTATGCTGGCTTCCCTACTGATGTTGCATACCCAGTAATCTTTCCAGATTTCTTTGATGTACTCAGACGAAGTATCGTCGTGTAAAGCGGCGAAATCTTCTAATAATGCGGGAAATTCAATCATTTATGTCGCTTTATACTGTTGTTAGGAGCAACAAAGGTACAAAAAATATGATGGAAATCTATATCACTGTCCACTTAGCGTATTGTCTCCAAATACTCTTTTGTTAGATGAATTGAATAGCTGCATTTAATTAAATGGACAAATCAATTCCATAAGTTTAAATATCAATACTATATATATTGTATAAAAAAATACTAAGAAGAAAGGCGGAATTTGTAAAAAGTGGACTTTAAGATTCATTATAAAGCATAATTAATAGGGTAAATTTAATATGTGTTAACATAACATATTGATAACATGTAATTTATACACTAAAAAATTAATTATGTATTATATTTTTTTTTATATGTAAATTATTCTGTGATAATATTTAAAGAAAATGGGCATGTGACTTAACCTATTGTTAACAGCGGAAACCTTGTGATAACAACAAGATCAGAGAAAATAGGCGTTACATTTGTGATGTTAATTATTCAAATTTAAACGACATAAATATAGATCTTATGAAAAAATTAATTTTATTTTTCTTCGCATTCGCCTTACTTTCTACAGGCGTTTTCGCACAAGGTGCTAAAAAGGCTACAAAGGCTAAAGCTGCACCTGTTAAAACTGCCACAGCAACAAAAGCAACTGCTCCAAAGGTAACTGCACCAAAGGTTCAAGGTCCGGATATGACTTTTGAATCCATGACAGTTGATTTTGGTTCAATAGAGCAGGATGCTGATCCATTCCGTTTTGCTAAATTTACCAATAATGGTACTGAACCTTTATTGATAAAATCAGCTAATGGTAGCTGTGGATGTACAGTTCCTACTTGGCCACAGACTCCAATCCTTCCTGGTGAATCAGGCGAGATTAAAGTTCGTTATGATACACACCGTGTAGGTCCAATCAACAAGACTGTGACTGTCAATACCAATATTGAAGGTAAGTCTTTTGTTCTTTCTGTTAAAGGCGACATCAAAGCAAAAGCTGCTGATGCTAGCGTTCCTGCCGGAACAAAGAACATGCTCAACAAAGGGTAATTTGAATTTTCATATTAAGAGAAGCCTGCATACAGCGATGAATGTAGGCTTTTTTATTTTATACAATCTCTTTGATTGCTGCATGATACATATACATTGAGTTGATTATTAAAGCTTTTTGTTGCCTGCTCTGCCTTCTGTTTTGTATCCTTCCGTCCCCTAATGGCGGTCAATAATACGGATAGCCAAATTCCAGTATTTTCAAGTCAAATTCAGTGGTAAATATTTTGAAAAACGGTACAGTGCTGATTATGAAGGATATCCCTAAGTACGGATCGTTTCAGTGAATTGGTAAAATGCGATGTGATAACCGTTTAGACCATTGTATTGGTCTGGTAGGGAGGGACTTTCGGTATTACAAGTCAGACATCGATTTCGCAATGGTCTAATACGGAACTTGGATCAATGATAATTTGGTTAGAATATTATGCCGTCTTTGTTAAATTTGCAGTCTTACAGACAATAATATCGGAATGGATTTATATAATATTTTACTAATTGGAAGTGGTGGGCGCGAGCATGCAATGGCAACACACTTTGCATCAAGTAAGCGATGTGGGCGCTTGTATATTGCTCCCGGTAATGCCGGTACCATGGAAGTTGGCACCAATTTGGTTTTGAATGTTGCCAATTTTCAAGCTGTTAAAGATGCCATTTTACAATACAATATTAATCTTGTCGTCGTGGGGCCGGAGGTTCCTCTTGTTAGCGGCCTTGTAGATAGAATCCATCAGGATAGTGACCTTGCAGATATTATGGTGTTTGGACCTGAAGCCGCCGGGGCCCGGTTAGAAGGTAGCAAGGCATTTGCCAAAGCATTTATGCAGAAATATAATATTCCCACGGCTTCTTATCGTGAGTTTTCAAAATATGATGCCGATGATGCTGTAGATTATATCCTTTCTCATGCTATGCCCATAGTTATCAAGGCAGATGGATTGGCAGCAGGCAAGGGAGTTATCATTTCTCCAAATGCTGATGAAGCCATTACAGCGGTTAAAGGTATTTTTAAGGGTCAGTTTGGAGCTGCGGGTGACCGCATTGTTATTGAATCTTTTTTGAGTGGCATTGAATTTTCTGTTTTTGTGGCAACCAATGGTGAGCAGTATTATACTTTGCCTGTTGCCAAGGACTACAAAAAAATATTGGATGGGGATCTTGGTCCGAATACTGGTGGGATGGGAGCAGTGAGTCCTGTTCCTTTTGTGGATGACAAGATGATGCGTAAAGTGAATGAGCGGATCATTTTACCCACCTTGCATGGATTGCGACAAGAAGGAATACCGTATGTAGGCTTTATTTTTTTCGGCTTGATAGAAGTAGGTGGAGAGCCTTATGTAATTGAATATAATGTGCGCATGGGAGACCCGGAGACTGAAGTTGTATTTCCGCGCATATTAGGGGATATGGTAGGTCTAATGGTTGACCTGATTCGAGGGAATCCAATAGAAATGCCTGCAATTGATTCCGACTTTGCTGCCGGTGTTTATATCGTTTCGGAAGGATATCCGGGAGATTATGAGAAAGGAAAGGTTATTTTTGTTGAGAATGTGCCGAATGATTGTTTGTACTTTCATGGAGGAACGAAAGTGGATCCACAGCTGGGAGTTGTTTCCAATGGCGGCAGGGTTCTTTTTGTTTTTGCAAAAGATAAAGACATGTCGATGGCACGAAAAAAGGCATTGGCGGGGGCTGATGCTGTCAGAATGGAAGGAAAATTTTACAGGAGAGATATAGGTTCCGATATTGATTCTACTGCACAATAGAAGTTCTTGTCGGTAAAGATAGGGTTTGATTTTTGTCAAATAATATTCTTGCATACGGACAATGCGTATTTTAATTATAATATTCGGATATACGGTATATTTACATCATTCAGATAAAGAAATAGCTTGCTAAATTATTCAATCCAACAGATAAGCGACATAGTCGGAGGGCATATCACGGGACAGCAATCCCAATCCATAATAAATAGGATAGCCTTTGATACCCGGCAAATACATCATGCGCATGAGGTTATGTTTGTTGCTATGCAGGGTATGAACAGAGATGGGCACAATTACATTAAGAAGGCATGGATGGCTGGCGTACGCTGTTTTTTAATCCAACACGAGGTGGCAGAAAGCGAATTTTCGGAATCGACATTTATCCATACTTCTAATGCGCTGGATAGCTTGCAGGTGTTGGCGGCATATCATAGGAGACAGTTTGATATACCGGTTATCGGCATTACCGGTAGCAATGGCAAGACCATCGTCAAAGAATGGCTTTATCAGCTACTTTCGCCGACTATTGATATTGCCAAGAGCCCTAAAAGTTATAACAGTCAATTGGGTGTACCTATGTCATTATTCACCTTAAAACCGGACAATCAACTGGCAATTTTTGAAGCCGGCATTTCCAAAAAAGGCGAAATGGAAAAGTTGGAGCGAATGATAAGACCCTCGATTGGTATTCTGACTTATATGGGGGCAGCCCACAATCAGGGATTTGAATCCAAAGCAGCCAAAATCAAAGAAAAGCTGATCCTTTTCAAAGATTGCTCTACTGTGATTTATCATAATAAAGGTGTTACCGGTGAGATATTTAATCAATTGTATCCTGACAAAAACTCAATAACTTGGGCTGTCGATAGGGAAGCTGATTTGATTTTTCATTTGTTATCAATCAACAGCCATAAGGCTATAGTAACTTTGGATAAACGAGGCGAACAATTTAGAATCGAGATTCCATTTTCAGATGATGTTTACCTGCACAATGCCTTTACCTGTATTACGTACCTTGATTATGCAGGATATTCGATGGAGGAGATTCAGGATATGATGTCTCAACTCAAACCATTGGAGATGAGGATGGAGTTAAAAACAGGTATGTTTAATTCAGTCCTTATCAATGATACCTACAATTCAGACATAAATTCTATTGCCTTGGCTTTTGCAGCAGCTCGGAAAGAAGCCGTAAAGAGAAGGATGATTTTTATAGTATCTGATTTTGAATTTTCTGACAATCATACACACAATGATTATGATATATTGGTAGAATTGGTCAATGAGTTTGAACCCCTTTGGTTTATTGGTGTTGGTGAGACCATACGCAGGATATCGACCCGGCTGGGGAAGACGATCAATACCTTATTTTATCACGATACCGATAGCTTGCTGAACGGAATAGATATCACAATAATACGCGATAGTGTTGTTCTATTAAAAGGTGCTCGGAAGTATGCATTCGAAGCTATTGTAGAGAAGTTGGAACAGAGAGCACATGAAGCAGAATTGGAGATCAATCTATCAGCCTTACAGCACAACTTGACATTGTATCGATCGGGAGTTAAGCCTTCCACAAAGGTCATGGTGATGATAAAGGCGAGTGCTTATGGGTCTGGGTCGATTGAAGTTGCTCGTATATTGCAGCAGCAGGGAGTTGATTATCTATCTGTGGCGTATATTGACGAGGGTATTGACTTGCGAAAAGCAGGAATTCAGTTGCCTATAATGGTGATGAATAGCGGATTGGATTTTGTGGAACGAATGGTTGAATATGATCTGGAGCCAGAGATATATGCGCCGGCGCAACTTCATACGATAATTCAATATACGATAAACAATAGAGAGCGCATTAAGTGTCACTTAAAATTGGATACCGGCATGCATCGTCTGGGCTTTACAATGGACGAATTGCCCGGAGTGATTCGTCAGATGAAGGAGAATCCTCAATTGGAGGTTGTCAGTATCTTTACCCATCTGGCGGGAAGTGGAGAGAGTCTTTTTGATGAATATACCCATTATCAAGCTCGTTACTTTGAAGAGATGGTAAGGATTTTAAATGATGGATTAGGGATAAAGCCCATGATGCATCTTCTCAATTCAAGTGGAATAGCCCGATTTCCGGAATACCAATATGAGATGGTGCGACTGGGTATAGGGATGTATGGATTTGATCCAAGCGGATATGTACAGGATTTGCATACCGTAATGACGCTAAAGGCTCGTATTTCGAGGATAAAAAGAATTCCGGCAGGCAGCACAGTTGGTTACGATAGGAGGTGGAAAGCGGAAAGGGAGTCCCTTATAGCCACAGTCTCTATCGGGTATGCTGATGGGCTTCGTAGGTCTGCCGGCAATGGGCGTTGGAGTATATTGGTACATGATCAGCCTGCGGTGATTGTTGGAAGTGTGTGCATGGATATGACGATGGTAGATGTGACAGATATTGAAGGTGTGAAAGAAGGCGATGAAGCCATCATCTTTGGAGCCGTCAATAGGGCGGATATGCTGGCTCAAATCTATGAAACCATACCTTATGAGGTGTTTACAGGAATAAGTAATCGTGTAAAGAGGACATATATCTTGGAATAAGGGTGATAAAAGAGTTACTTTTTGGAATAAGATTTTATTTGGGTAAACATGCTTCCCATTCTTTTCCGAGCGCTACTTTGCCCATTTCAATAGCGTCATCAGAGAGTGTTGAATTGGTGCGTTGATGCAATGCAGCGATATTTTTCTTACAGATAGAAATATCATGGTTTCCGGCTTTGTAAAGTGCTATTTCCAGTATGAAGGCGAGAATGGGGAAGGTTCCCTGATTGTATATTTGATCCGTTTCATCTTTAATTAGTCGAGGATAGGATCGGAATAGTTTGATGATATTATTGAATTTTCCGGAAAAAATCATGGCACGGCACCATGCTGTAAAGAATAGATGCCACCTATAATGAAATATTTCTTTTTTATGGACATTATAGAAAACGAAGCCCCTGCTGTCAGCCTGCGAAGGCTTGCCTATATCAGTCAGTGCACGGATGTAATAAGAAACATGAGTCAACTTGTTGTGGAAGTTGGTGGAGTCTAATGCAAGTGAAGAAGTATATTTAAGGTGTTCCAGCCCTTCGGCGGCTTTTTTGTTTTTAAGAAGGACGGCAACAAGGTTGTTGGAATAGTAAAGATAATCGTTGTTTTTCAATTTGATGGATAGTTTGCCATAATATACGGCTTTGTCAAAGTCATGCATATTTGCATAAAACAAAAGAAATTGGCTATAGAAATTAGCCATGATGCGTCTTGAATAAAAAGTACAATCGGCAAGTTTTGCTTCAAATAATTCAAAATGGGGTTTAAGAAAAGAATAATCATTGCTGCTATTGGCTATAAAAACCAATCTGATCCAGGCTAAGATGCGGGTGGCTCCGTCGTTGGATTCGTTGAAAAAAATAGAACTTAACATGTCAGTCCACTCTGTGTTAAAGTCTTTCTTTTTAGAATAATAATGAAGGATATCTTTCGTTGCCTGGTGGATTTTGTCGTTTAATTGGCGACCGACTTCATATTCATAACGGTATTTTTCTAGAAAGTCCACAACCAAATCAGTTTCTTTTCTTCGAAATCGTATTTGCAGGTAATGGCGAAAGAGACGGCTAATTTCGTAATATTTAACGAAGTTGTAATCATCCGGTTTTAATACCTTCAAAATGTGAAAAAACTCTTTTTCCTGGTTTGGCTCAATACGGTCAAGTAAGATATTTTCTTCTAATTTCATTAATTGGCTCAGGCGTATGTCCACATCATGGGTACTTAATTTTTGATTGCACCAGTCTTTGATAAAGCTATACTTACGCTTATCGATGGAAGGGTCGGACTTGAAATCAGCATTCATGTTGCCGGCATGTTCGATCACCTGTTGGAGAATCAACTTTTTTTCCACATCAACAAGGCCGTCATACCTACTGAGGATAACGGCTTCTCCGGGGAAGAGCGATTGTACAAATTTATTAAAGACGGTCAATTTTTTATGTATTTTTTATTACAAGTGAATGTAGCGACAAAAACAATATGACAAAAGAGAAGCGGGTTATATTCCAAATTCCGCATTAGACAAATGCGGAATCGATTTACGACTCGTAATCAATGGTTTCTGTAAACCATTGAAACGATTCGTACATCGGGATTAACCCTCATAATCAGCATTATACGGTTTTTCAAAACCTTTACTGCTGAATTACATCTAACTAAATCGCAACAAGTTGATTATCAAATATTTGGAAATATATTAATTCGTGACTATTTGAATTTCAACACAACAAAAAGTTAGCTTCATATTTCTTAAAGACAACATTTTGCCTTTAAGTGGAATTCGGGTTTATCAGAGGCTGATGCCACCGTCGATTCTTATTACGGCGCCATTGATATAGGATGCGTCGTCCGATGCGAGGAAGGCATAGAGTGAAGCTACTTCTTCCGGACGTCCCAATCTCTTTACCGGTACCTTTGCTTCCATGCTTTGCAGGACATCCTGAGGCATGAGTTGTATCATCTCCGTGGCGATAAACCCGGGAGCCACAGCGTTAACTGTTATTCCTTTTCTGCCCAATTCTTTGGAAAGTGTCTGGGTCATACCTATTAAACCGGCCTTTGTGGCAGCATAGTTGGTCTGACCAAAGTTGCCAAATAGGCCTACCACTGATGAAGCATTGATGATGCGGCCATAGTTATTCTGTACCATATAAGGAGCAATAATCCTGGTACAATGATATACGCCTGTTAGATTGACAGAAATCACTTGATCCCACTGTTCATCCGTCATTTTAAGGAGGGTGGCATCTTTTGTTATGCCGGCATTGTTGATAAGAATGTCGATATGTCCGTATGTATTGAAGATAGATTGAGCAGCCGATTCAATGTGTGACTTATGGGTGGTATCAACGTGGAAAAATTCTGCCTGACCGCCGTTGTTATTTATTTGTTGGGCAACCTCCTTGCCTCTATCGTCTGATATATCCCATATTATGACATGGGCTCCTTGCTCTGCAAATTTCAATGCTGTAGCTTTGCCAATGCCACTTCCGCCACCTGTAATAATAGCAATTTTATTTTCTAAATTTTTCATATTAAAATATATTATTTTTTTAAAATTCGAATTAACTCTGCAAAAATAGTGTTGTGTCTGAATGTATTGCAATTTTATTGGTCAATAATATCTATAAAGTCATATTGTATATTTATGATATAAAACGTTAATAATAAGTATAATAAAAATAAAAATAAACAAATATCACAGCAATAATATAAAAAATCAGGAGTATTTTATATGAATTTTTCTATCAACTTTGTATCAGTTGAATTAAAAAACCGTAATTCCGTTTTGTTATGGATTTAAAACTGGCGACGATAATCTTACTTTCGGTATATGCGATGGCAATGCTATTGTTAGTGTATCGTGGGGCACAAAAGACCAAGACATTGAAGGATTATGCGTTAGGGCAAGGGTTTCCTTCTATCATTGTAGCTTTTTCCTTGGCGGCAGGTATATCGAGTGCAGCGACATTTATCATAAATCCTGGTTTTGTGGCTTTTTATGGTTGGTCAGCCTTTTTGGCGATGAGTATTGTTCTGCCCTTAGGGCTATTTCTGTCACTGGTTTTATTGAGTAAAAGTTTTCGGAAGCATGGACATTTTTCAAGTGCATTGACTTTGCCACAGTGGGCGGGTAACCGTTTCGACAGTCAGTTATTATCAAGGCTTCTCGCTGTTTTTTCACTTTTATTAATCACTTTTCTTGTTTTGTTGTGTGTTGGCCTGACTAAGATAATAAGTTCGTCAATTGGTGTCGGTGAAGTTTATGTCTTGATAGGAATAGTAGTCTTTGTTTTTGGCTATATGCTTTTTGGAGGCGCTAATTCATTGGTATATACCAACTTTATACAAGCAGTTATCATGCTTATTGTATCAATCATTTTGATAACTTCCGGATTTGGATATTTCGAAGGTGGTGTGGTGGACTATGTGAATACTTTGAATACTATCGATCCGGCATTGACTAAGGCATATAATCCGGCCAGCCCATTATTTAGGGATTGGTTTGAGGTGATTTTCTGTAATTTCATTGTCGGCATAGCCATTGTATGTCAGCCTCATATCATAACCAAATCGCTTATGCTCAAGTCAGAGAAGTCTGTTAATGCCTATTTGGTCTATGCTGTTATTGTTTTGATTGTTTTCTTTTCGGTTTTATTGGCAGGGTTTTATTGCAGGATGATGTTTCCCGACTTAATGTTTCAAGGTAAGCCATTGCCATTAGATGGCATTATGTCCACTTATGTTGTAGAACGATTTTCCACAGGAGCAGGTGTTTTGGTTATTTTTGGGCTATTAGCTGCGGGAATGTCCACGCTTGAATCTCTAATTCAGTCACTTTCCATCACTATAACACAAGATCTCGTGCGCCCCATCTTGGGCAAGCGTGCCGATAAAATGGATCTCAACAAAGTCAATCGCAAGGTTATCATTGGATTAGCGGTTATCACGGCTTTGGTAAGTTACAACCAGCTCATTAGTCCTAATTTAAGTGTGGGTATTTTGGCTCAAAATGGAGTGTATGCTTTTTTTTCTTCAGCATTTATCCCTGTTTTGTTTGGTATATTTGTCAAAGACGCCCCCAAATCTGCCGTCATTGCGTCTTCAATCGTTGCAATAGTGGTGCATTTTAGCGTATATTACTTGGGCTTGACACCCTATACAACGGGAGAAGTGCGTAATCCGGCTGTTGCATCTGCTATTGCCATTGTAGCATCTCTGATGACAGGAATCATCTTTTTAATGGTTGACCGCAAAAAGAAATTAAGTATATGAAAAGAAATGCCAAGATAATTGCCTCCGGGTGGTATGCTCCGGAACAGATTGTTTCCAATCAATATTTCAATGAATTGTTGGGCGAGGATGTCGATACTTGGTTAAAAGAGAAGGTTCAGATATACAATCGTCGTTGGTGTGACCCTGATGAAAGTTCAGCCGATCTTGCCGAAGAGGCTATCAGACAAGCCATAGAGAATGCGGGTCTGCTACCGGAACAGATTGATTTACTCATTATAGCGACAGATACACCTGAGTTTATTTCACCTTCGACGGCATCCGTTGTGCAGGATAGACTTGGCTTAAAAAATGCAGGCACCTTTGATCTCAATACTGCGTGTGCCGGCTTTGTAACTGCCTTGGATGTGGGGAGCAAGTATATTCAAGCGGATGATCAATATCAATATGTTGTTGTTGCCGGAGTATATGCTATGAGCAAATATGTTGACCTTCATGATAAGAAGACCGTTACTTTATTTGCGGATGGAGCGGGTGCGGTTGTATTGAGTCCAAGTGAAGGTGATGCAGGTATGATCGGATCAAAGTTGGCGACCGACGGACAATATAATGAGTGGATGGGAATCTATTACGGTGGAACGAAGCATCCTGTTTCGGTAGAAGCAATTGAAAATAATGACCATAAGCTGAAATTCGTCAAGAAGATACCACCTGAAATTAATCCTGATATGTGGACTAAAATGTTGACGGAATTGTTGAATAAACATGGTCTTTCGGCGAATGACGTCAATCATTATTTTTTTACCCAGATTAACATAAACACAATATTTGAAACGCTATCGAGGCTCAATGTGCCTCGAGAGAGAGCAGCAACCATTATGCACGAATATGGATATACCGGTTCGGCTTGTCTGCCGATGGCTTTCGGACAATGGATGGAGTCGGGAAAGGTAAAAAATGGAGAAATAGTAGCATTTATAGGCTCAGGCGGCGGATTGGCATTCGGTGTATCTTTGTATAAAATGTAAGTATGGCAAGGATGTGGCAACATGACTGGATGAGTAAATGGGCGTTGTATAGCCCTAATAAGGTTGCTGTAAGCCAGTTGGAAGATGGTGCGAGTCTGACTTATGTTGAACTCAATAGACTTGCTGAGAAGGTGGCTTTTTCCTTAGTGTCTCAGTTTCGGTTAGTTCAAGGTGACCGTATCGCTGTGGTGGACGAAATGTCTAATTTTTATGTTGCGTTGATGTTTGCTTGTCAAAAGTATGGATTTGTCCTTGTGCCTGTCAATTATAGGCTGGCATCGGCAGAGATGAGTGGAATCTTTCGAGATGCTGAACCTACTATTATATTGTACGGGCTACGATATAGGGGTTTGATTGAAGGGGATTTTGACGATTTGTCCTTTCCAATGGAAGACATACAATTAGAGGAATCTTTTGAAATTGAAACCAAGCCGATAATCAATGAGGATGATGCCTTATTCCTGATTTATACTTCCGGCACGACCGGCAAACCCAAAGGTGTCATTTATACGCATAAGATGACATTTTGGAATAGCATCAATACCTCAATTAGTTTAATCATCAATACACAGAGCATCACAGTCAACGTTATGCCGCCCTTTCATACCGGTGGATGGAACGTGCTATTGCTTCCTATATTGCATCACGGTGGCACGGTACATATATCAAAAAAATTTGAAGCTTCACATACACTGAGGGCTTTGGAAAAGCATAGGTGCACAATTTTTATGGGAGTGCCTACAATGCTCGCTTTTATGGCGCAGGATTCTCACTTTGAGGATACGGATTTGTCACAATTGGATTATATCATTGTCGGTGGAGAGTCGATGCCTGTGCCGCTTATAGAACGGTATGATGCAAAAGGAGTAGCTATTCGTCAAGGTTACGGTATGACAGAGGTGGGGCCCAATCTGACGTCGCTGCATCAGGATGACGCTATCCGAAAAAAAGGAAGTATCGGTAGGCCTAACTTTTACGTCAATACGCGCGTCATAGACGAAGAAGGTGAGGAAGTAGGCTTTAATACGCCCGGAGAATTGTGGCTACAAGGGCCTATGGTGACGCCGGGTTACTGGAATAATGAAGAAGAAACGAAGAAGGCGTTTTCTGAGGATGGTCAATGGTTTAAAACCGGAGATATCGTGGTTCGAGAGGAAGGAAATTATTTGTATATTGTGGATCGACTTAAAAATATGTTCATTTCAGGGGCTGAAAATGTTTATCCGGCTGAAATAGAAAAAGTATTGAGCCAATTACCAAAGGTAAGGGAATGTGCAGTCATTGGTGTAAAGGATGAAAAGTGGGGTGAAGTAGGCATGGCGATTGTCGTTGCAGAGGATGCAAGTATCGATGAGTCGTCTTTGATGCAGCAATGCCAATTACATTTGGCAAAATTTAAAATTCCAAAATATTATAAATTTGTGGACGAGCTCCCTAAGACGGAGAGCGGCAAAATAGATCGTAAAAAATTAAAATCATTTTATTCATAATCAAACTTAAAAACAATAAATTGTAAGTCATGAAAAAATTTAGTTTATTTAATGTGCTTTTCCTTTGCTTGGCATTGATGGTAGCAAGTTGTGGAAAAGAAGACAACAAAGGTACTTGTTCTGATGGTATTAAAAATCAAGATGAAACAGGAATCGATTGCGGTGGTGTATGTGGTGCTTGCCTTGAAGGAACGCAGGGTACTTGGTTTTCCCATCCGGTTGCTCCCGTTTTAGCGAGCTTTGCAGATTCTATCAGCACTACCTTTAAGACTGATTTAACCTATACGGTGAATCAATACAAAGATGGTGCAAAGGTTGTCCTAACAGGTACCTATGTTCAGACTAAGTCGGGTGTTGGCAATATTTATACTATTAAATTAAACCAGACTTCGCCTACAGCGCTTACAGCAGAGGGTATATTTGAAGTCTCTGCTGATAATAAGACAATGAAGTATGAAGTTGTACAGACAGAGCCTTCTTTGGGGATTGCTCCGCCTACAGCAGCGGGTGGATTTGGTAGTACAGCAGGTGGTGCATTTGGTACCAATGTTGTCCAGAACTTTGTTAGAAGATAATTTCAGACATGCCTGAAAGAATTGATAAGCCGGACAAATGCCACTTCAATGGAAGCATTGTCCGGCTTTTTACGATAGTGATACCCGTCATTCTATTGCTTTGTGCAAGGGAGTCTAAGGCACAAGAGTTGAATGGAGCGGGCTTCAAAGGCTTTGATCGGGAAGTGCCTACTAAGGCTAATAAAGAATTGCAAGCCTTTGTATATTTTTACCAGCAGAGCGTCGCCATGAATATGTATCCTCAGAATGACTTCCTCAAAGGTCAGATTGTAGGACGTCTTTTTGGTTCTAATACAACCTCTACTTCTGATAGTCTTACTGCATTTTATGCCGAGCAAAGAGCCATACCTTTCTTTGTATATACGCCAAGGATCTTTGACGGAAAAGCTACCCTTAGGGCATCTTTCGAAATCGACTGGACATGGGGCGATGTGGCTTACGGTACAGGAGGAAATCAAGGTTCCGCTATTTCAGCCGATCAGGTTAATATTCAGACGCAGAACTTAGAAATAGAGTTAGCACCACTGAAGTATTGGACAGTAAATATCGGATTACAGCGGATGTTTGATACGCCACATGATCTATATCGATCGACAGTCGATAAGTTTATGCAGACCGGCTACCGGCTTGCATTTTTCGGTACCGATGCAGTAGGTGTAAGTACTCGATATCAAAGGGATTACAGCAAAACCAAGGCCGGTTATTACAAGTTTTACGAAAATAATGTGGAGGTCAATGATGACGTAACCATGTTAGAGCTGAATCATCAACAGACACTGTCTCCACTATGGAATGCAGGCGCTTCTGTCTATGTCGTGCGTGATCGTTCCAGCGGTAGAGGGGGAGTGTCTATCCTTGGGCAAGGGCCATCCAGCCCATTGACTCAGTATAATGGAACGTTCCGCTTTCCATTGGCAAGCAACAATTATCACATGGATGTCGCTTGGCTGGGCGGTTATTTTTCGCGCAATGAAGATATGATGTTGGATCGGTTTTTATTAACCGGGTTTTTCAATTATAATATAGGTAATATCAGTGAATTAGAAAAATCTGAAAACAAATACAAAAAAACGGTATCTATTGGCGGGCTTACAGCCAACTTGAAAGCAGGATATCGCTATGGACAGACCACGGGAGATGCTATTACGGTAGATGCCCTCATGACGACCGGTGATGACAATGGAATCAATGATGGCAAGTATTCGGGTGTTGTTACTGCTAATACATGGGGAAGTCCTGCAGCTATATTTGTCGGAAGTGGCGCTTATATTCTCTTTCCACATGGCAATGTTGTCAATCGCTTTGTCGGCACTGTTACTGACATTTCAAATATTGGCTATGGAGTGGCAGGTGGAACAATCAATTTTAATAAGGATTTGATCCCCAATAAGCTACATTCAAAGATAGGCTTTGCCGGGGCGACCTCTATGGTTCAACCTACTGCCGGTGGAAACTTTATGGGATGGGAAGCTAATGCAAAGGTGGGTTATGATATTGGAGCATTCCTTACTGTTGAAGCGCATGCCGCTTATATGGGACTGGGCAATTTCTACGACTCTCCTTCTGTCAATGGTGGCAGGCAGACACGCCCTGTCAATCCTTGGCTGGGCTTTGTGTGTATCAAATGGTTAATGTTTTAATTGTATGGCGATGAAAAATTTGAAATTTACAAAATACATTCAAGTACAAGGAACAAAACGATTTTTTGGATATTTCGGATTGTTTTTAATTTTGATGGGAGTGTCATCATGTGCCTCGTTACATCGCAATTTATCGGTATCTACTATGAATGACTTGGACTATGGAATGTCGGTAGAGTATGCTGATTTGTCGAATGAAATAAAAGTGGCGTATTCAGATACGAAAGAAGGACAACAGACTATTTTGTTTGTGCATGGATTGGCGTCCTATATTCCTGCCTGGAAAAAGAATATGACAGATTTAAAGGATTCATATCGATGTATAGCCATCGACTTGCCCGGATATGGAAAGTCGTCTAAGGGCAATTACAATGTGTCTATGGAATTCTTTGCCGATGTGATCCACGAGTTTTGTCAAAAGAAAGGCATCAACAAGATTGTGCTGGCAGGTCATTCAATGGGTGGGCAGATAGCGATATCTACTGCATTGAAGTATCCTGAACTCGTCGAAAAGCTGATATTAGTTGCACCTGCCGGGTTTGAGACCTTCAATAAAGGGCAGCGTCAATGGTTTAAAGATGCTATGTCAGTGGACGGAGTGCGGTTGACAACTGTTGAGCAGATTAGAGTCAACTATGCTTACAACTTTTATAATATGCCGGACGATGCTCAGTTTATGGTCGATGACCGTATCGCCATTCGTGCTGCTAAGGACTTTCAAGACTATTGTTATCACGTCACACAAGGTGTCAAAGCAATGGTGGATTTTCCGGTATTTGATGATTTGAAGTTGCTCAATCAGCCTGTGTTGACGATGTTTGGCGAAAATGACAACCTCATTCCCAATCGATATCTCAATGGTGGCAAGACTGAAAAATATGCCAAACTGGGATCCAGCCAAATAAAGAATAGCAAGTTGGAGATGATAAAACATGCCGGTCACTTTGTACAATTTGAAAAAGCAGATGAAGTGAATCGAGCTATACGAGATTTTTTGAAATAATTGTGTCACACTGCAGAAAAGGTAGGAAATGTCTGTTAATCCCGATGTACGAATCGTTTCAACGGTTTCTGTAAACCATTGATTACGAGTCGTAAATCGATTCCGCATTTGTCTAATGCGGAATTTGGGTTCAAGAAACTACATAATCCACAGATTCGACGATGTCTGAGGGAATAGTTTCCATTTATTATATTAGTATTAGAGTAGGAAAATAATGAAGCCATTAGGGAAATTTGTTATACACACATTGATCAATGCAACCGGTAATATCATAAAAAAAATAGTCTATTTTTATGACCAATAAGAATCATTCGCAAATAATGTTAATGATTTTTAAAAAAACAACGACAACTTGAAACTTTATACACAAAAATTATGTATTAATAATTATGACTTTATCTAATACATAAAGATTTTTTTAATAAGAAATATTTGAAAATATGTTCTTCAATGGTGGGGAAGAGCTACCAAGGCTTAAGCTAGTATATGCTTCCACCCAGACGTCATACCATGATCTGCTTGTCCGTACTCCAGGTCTATCATTGGCGGAGCGCAGATATTACGAATCATTGCTGACCGACCAGGCTGGTGATGTGATTCGTTATATGCTCAATGATACCCTGCACAATTATCTTGATTCTGTAGCTGCGTGGGCGTTGCAGCTCAATACCCCAGCAGGCGACTGGTACGCTGCCGATGTGTACCGCAATATGGGCCAGGGCGCCACGGCTACCTCCGTGATCAACGCCATCGGTACGCGCTTCAGCGGTTTGATAGATGTTCCAAAGTACAATACACAGAAGACGCTGTTCGGTCTGATCAGTTCTGCCCAGCCGGGTCTGACTCCGTCATCGTTATTGACTTCATATACATCAGGATCGGGCTATATACGATCTATAGCCACTTCCTTCCAGATATCGAGAGGGGAATATCACGATCCGTATTTCTGGGTAGGCACTTCCGGTTTTCGGTCAGCAGAGGAAGATGCACCCGCTAAGGCTGAGCCTAAGCCTAAGCTCACTGTCTACCCAAACCCCACCTTGGGCATCGTGACAGTCGATGCTGGGACGGCAATAACAAAGGGAATACTTACAGTGTACAATGTGTTGGGAGAAGCAGTCACCGCCAGGTCACTTACCGGTGATCAGCAGGGTATTCAGCTCGATCTGTCCGGTCAGCCATCCGGTCAGTATTATATCATGATACGACGAGATGATGGAAAAACGATGAGTGCTTCGTTTGTATTAGTCAGATAATATTAATTTTACTGTTGGCAACACTGATTTAAAGTGTTGCCAACATAAGATTCATCATAGTTATGAAGCAGGTTCTATTTTTTTGGTTTTGTATAATGTACTCAATCCTGAGCGGGCAGAATGGCTTTATTAAGTTCTATGAGCTTAATAATATTATCTTTCATTTTCATGATGTAGCTATAGTGGGAGATAGCTATATTGTTACAGGAGTTGGGTGGGATACCTTGATCACACCGGAAAGACAGACTTTTTTCAATGCGAAGATGGATAAGTCCGGGAGTTTGCTTGATTTCTCTTACTATGACGATGGAGATAGCTCCGAATATGGAATTTCTACTTCCGGGTCTGCTTATATTCCCTGCATAATAGCAATGAATGATACTGCATTTATAGTTACATATTCCAATTTTTCGAAAAGAGTGCTTGAATTATTTTTATACAATAAAGAGTTATATCTACAAAAAAAATGTTATATTCAAAATGAGCCAAAAAATATGAATGTTTTTCCCAAACAACTTAAATATTTAAACGGGAGTATATATTTAGCAGGCACGGAATATGACTTTAATAAAAAAATATATGAAAGTTATTTGTTTAAACTTACTTCAAGTTTAGATATAGTCTGGAAAAAAAGAATTCCAAATATTGAAAAAGTAAGATCATTTGAATATAATGTTTTAAGTAATGAGTTTATTTTTAGCCAATATGAAGGTCAGGACAGAATAGTTGTTACAGATACAATGCTTATTCAAAAAAAAGAGATTGAAAAGGATGTTTCGATAGAAAAGGTCATTTTTCACAATCTAAAAAGTATTGAAAAAGATCAAGTTTTATTGAGCAATTCCGATGTGTTTGGGAATGATATTATTGGTTATAAATTTTCCAAGAATATTTCCTGTTTTAATAAAGACTTTGACAGGATATGGACCTTTAATATGGGAGGAATTCCGGATCAACGTTCAGCAGTAACTACCATTATTCCCTCATCAGATGACGCTTATTTTGCTTACGGGCAAATAGGGGCGAGGGTAGCGGATATAAGGGATCTTTATCCGTCATCGGACTCAGTTGACATCAGGATACTAAGTACGGTCAAGTTCAGGGAAGACGGCAAGATATTGTGGCAGCGGTTTGATACGTTGGAAGCCCATTATTATATTGCCAGTGAGGCATTTAGCGGGGGTATATCAGCCTGTGCAGACGGAGGAGCTGTCGTAACAGGGGATGTTAGATGGTTTGATACAATACGTGTAGATGGTGTGCTTAAAATTAAACCTGGTTACAAACATTTCCTGATGAAGATCGACTCCAACGGCTGTGTCGATGGCCTTCATTGTAATGTAGAGCCCAAAACGGAGACGGTACTGTCGGTGCAGCCTTCTTTTCCATCTGATGCAGGGAAGATGACTGTATATCCCAATCCTTCTACGGCTATTGTGACGGTCGATCCGGGAATGGCAGTAACAAAAGGAATACTTACAGTGTACAATGTGTTGAACTAAACCTACGGTAGCCTTCCTCAACTTTCCGTAAATTTAGCATTCACAAAAAAAATTAAATTTATGGCAACAAAAAAAAATTGCAGGAAGAGTTAAGATGGAATAAATACCTTAACCGTGCCTGCCGTGAAGTTAATGGTTTTTCAGAATTATTAGCAAGATTTGAACGAAATATTTCTGTATTAGGCAGGAGTAAGAGCACATTTGAAAACTATGGGCGACATATTGCAGCTATGTCAATGCACTTTGGTTGTCTGCCGACAGAGTTAGAGGCCGAGCAGGTTCAGGATTATTTATATGGGCTTCAACAACGCAGTAAAACACCGTCTCAAACGTATTTTAAGCATACCGTATATGGGCTTCGTTTTCTATTAAACCCTAACTTATAAAAATTTACGTATATCTCATAAAATAAATTCAAAAAGTGCTGAAAATGTGCTATGTAAGTATTATATTTGTAATACGTAAAAGCGTATTATATGACTAATATACATCCCGAATGG
>Ga0209572_1000569_pt1 | contig 49649 bp, 45 predicted proteins | sample EBPBio232012_DNA_FD_185867 | JGI IMG/M metagenome (GOLD analysis project Ga0209572, IMG submission 185867) | Wastewater treatment Type I Accumulibacter community from EBPR Bioreactor in Madison, WI, USA - Reactor 1_1/23/2012_ DNA (SPAdes)... | ecosystem: Engineered > Bioreactor > EBPR >...
TGGTTCGCGTCGGGGTAGTGCTTGCGGATCTGAGCCACGACGTCGACCACCGAGCCGCTGCCAGTTCCGCCGGCCAACCCGCAAACCACATGAACCTTGAGCGCGCTGCCTCTGTTCTTTCGAAGCACGGTGACGCGGTCATTGACTTTGCTCATGAAATCGCGAGCATGATTGGCGAATAGAAATCGACCAAATTTTCGTCGTTGCCCGCTGGCGGTTTTGTCGACTTCAATCAAGTGCTGGATGGGACCGACCGGCTTTAACCACGGCTCAATCTGCGGGTAGCCCGTCGGGTTTTCGACGACGGCGGCGAGGTTCGCACGATCAATAAAGAGTTGTTGTCCTTGATCCAGCTGGACCGATTTTCCGAGAACTTTCCACGCCTGATCGTCGTGGCGCATGAATTCATCGTTTGTATCGGCGTAGAGGAATTCATACAACACATCGTCTTTGACCTGGGTCTCCCGCGCGTAAAGCTTGCGAAATTCACGAATGACTTTGCCGCCCGTACCGCCCAAGCCAATAATGAGATGGTTGTTGCTCATGCGAATGCTTCTTAAAACTTAAGGTTGGCCACATCCGGAATGAATGTTGCCTGCGGAGTCTGTGTTACCGGAGAGTTCTCCTGCGCACTGACCTCTTTGTTGACTGCGCTTTGAATGATCGGCTTTGCGGCATCAAAGGCACCTTGCACTTCGTTCCTGCGGCGCAGCTCTTGAACAAAATAATAGGTAAAGTAGCTTTGCTTAAGAGGCGCGCTTTCCCATGATTTTTCGCCGGGACCGCTCGCGGCAATAAGAATTTTTTCTTGCTCTCTATTTTGCCCAGCAAAATAATTCAGGCTCCGTTGATCCATTCCAGTTGAATAGGTCTCTTCTTCCACAAAGAGATCCTTTGAGGTGGCGACCAGAAACCCGGGCACTTTGGCGAATGCCGCGCCGCTATAGCATATGTCCAGCACGATCATTACTCTTGCCGGGCTCACGGTTTCAATGAATCTCTTAATCTCATCGTCCTGCAGTGCCGTGGACGGATCAATCCAACGGCGCTTGACGTCAATCTTGGAGTCGTGAAGAACGACCGCCATATTTCCAAGGTCGTTTGGCTTGTTGCCATGGGTGCTAAAGTACAGCACCGCAGTATCGTTGGGCTTGATACGTGACTTGAGCGACGACAGGGCTGCATCCACCTGCGCCTTGGTCGCCTGCTCTTCGAGCAAAAGCGTCATGTTTTCCCGTTTGACACTTTTGTCACTCAAGTAGTTGTAAAACATCTTCGCGTCATTGCCGGCATTTGGGAGAACGCGGATATTTCTCATCTCATAATGGCCGACACCGACCACAAGCGCGTGGACCTCACCTGAGCCCGTGCCCTCGCTCTTGACCGGTCGGCTCTTGCGCAGGGCATCAAGAATGCCGGTCTTGATGCCCTCGGTACCCGGGTAGCGCACGTTCTCGGGCGTCGTGGGTGCGACCCAGCGCACGCCGACCACCTGCTGCGCAAGGTTGAATGCCAGCTGAACCTGGGCGCGATCCTTGTATTGCCCGACAAGTCGGAGTCGGCCATCCAGGCCCGGTTCGACCGAGGCCTGCTGCAGCCCCTCGGCGGTAAACCGGGCGCGAATCCGCACGATGTCATCAACCGTGGGCCCCGCAATGCTGCACGCGACCCATGCGAACCCCAAGATCAGCGCGAGAAACTTCTTCATTTGCTTGCTCTTCGAACCCACCCCCGGATACCCCCGGGAATTTCCACCTGAACCCAGTTCACTCCGCGGATCACAATCCACTGCAGCACCTGTGCTGATACCGCCTGTTTGGTCCGCGCAATCACCTGGTTGGAATTTGGCGCCTCCATCAACACTCCGCCTGCTGGAACGGTAAGCTGCACATCGGCTGCAATTGCCGACGGCGATGGCTGCGGCTGCCGTTGCTGCTGCTGCTGCGCCACCTGCTGCTGCGGTTGGCCCCCCGCCGACTGAGATACTTGTTGCAGTGCTGGAACTTGCAGCGGAATCACTTGTTCGTGGCGCATCCCGTCGGCCTCAACCACAAATTTGATTGCCCAGTCACGTGTCCGCAAGAGCTCCGGCGCATCCTGTGCGGACGGGGTGGGAATGGCAAACGTGGTCCTGTTTGTGCCTTGCTGGATGGTGTCTTCGGACGACGAAGCAATCTCCTGCTTGCTCCCGTCCGGTCCAGTGAAGAGCAGGTTACGGGACACTCGCGCCTTCACGTCGCGCGCGTCCGGTTTGTCGCTGACGAAGACGTATTCCGCCGATGCCTCCAGGTCCCGACCGAAGTCGAGCGGCTGGGCCGTGATTCGCTGAATCTCCAAGCCGCGTGCCACCTCGTCCGGCGCGCCTAACGACGGCTCAGCCACGGGCACTTGCGTTGGACGGGGGGCGATGACCGTGGTTTGCATCTTTGGCGGAAACGCCTGAAGGCAGGACTGCCACGCCACGCGATGTCCAATCAATGCTCCAACGGCCACGCCAGCGGCGGTGACAGCGGCACCCTGCTTGCGCCGACCTCCTCCCACCAGGCCCCCCACGACGCCACCGATGAGGGCGCCACCAAGCGTTGCCACGATTTTCTGCTCACGGAAACATGTGTCGAAAGTCGCGTACTGCTTTTGAAGTTGCGCCGTCGTGCAACCCAATAAACCAGATGTGACAAAAACAATGGCTGCTATGGCCCGCGCCACGGGCCGACGAAATCTTGTTTCCATACAGAACTATCGATGCGCAAGTTTGATCGACGTTACAAGCGGCTTGATGTTGCTCACCGCTTCCGGTGCAGGCCTGAAAACCGTGGTCTGGAACACTCCGTCGTCTTCCACGAACAGATCTTTGGATATTGCACCGGTATCAAGCGCAGCCATCACGACACGCTGAAATTTCGGTTGTGTTGACGACGGCGCCCCTGGCCCATTGGGCTCGTTCAGCGTGATCTGCTGCCCCCCGTATTCAAATCTTGAAATACGTGTTTCAGAAAGAACCACAAGAATGACTTCTTCGCCCGGCGTGGTATCAAATTTGATGGATTTTCCGGTTTGCTGAGGGATTTGGTAGACCAAGCCTGGTTGAACCTGATTGTTGTCTGTCGGGGAGTTTGGGAAAATCGTGGTGACCCGCCCAGAACTACCCAAGTTCACGACATAGAGATACCCTGCACGATTCGCATTGAAACCTAAACGTATGCGATTGCCAGCAGAGAAAATCGTCCTTGGAGACACCGCCTTGGTTCCTCCATCTTCGAAAAGTTGATAAACGGTTGTTTGTAATCCCAGTACTTTCGGCTTTATCGGTTTGGCCGGGCCAGGCGTCGCGGACGCCAGCTGAGTCGTGTTGCCATCCAAGCCAATGAACAGTTCTTTTGCCGTGCTTTGTGCCTGAGCCGACGAAATGGCTGAAGTCCAAAGCACAAAAAAACTGAGTAGCGGCAAGCTGGTCACTGACGAAAGTAGCCTTTGGAAGCTTCGCATCATTTTTCCTAAGTTTTCCAAGCCGACTTTGATAGAGCACTAATGCGGTGGCAGGCCATCGCACGCCGAACATTTCCGGGAACCAAAAATCTCTGGACCAGCACGACGACGTGACACAAAACGAAGGCCAGCACGTCACTGCCCACCCCACCAAAACCATCCTGGCTGGTGTAGTGATGCGCGCAAAATTTGTTGCAGTAAGTTGCTTTAGAGATACATTGAAGCATTCCCTCGACGCGCCGCAAAATGTCAAATGTGTCATTCACCGCAATCGTGCTGGATACGCACTCGAATATGCTGCGGCCCCCTGCGCCCGCGCTCGCGATCCGCCTCCGGCACAAATGCGCTGCAGCCTTCTTGGAACGCGCGGTAGGCGCATTGCAAATGCAGAGCAGCGTGGTGCTGGACGAACTGGTGAGCCTGTGGCATGAGGTCAGCAGCACACCGACGGGCATGGGCCTGGCCGCGCCGGACCGCACGGCAATCAAGCGCCTGATCGAGGCAGTGGAGGCAGGTCTGGCGCAACTGCCGGAAGGTACGGCCAGGCTCAGCCACCCGCCGCGCGCCAAGACCGTGGGGCCGTGGCGCCTGGTTTGCGCGTCAGGGGTTCAGTGGCAACTGGCCCCACAGCGTGCAGTGGGCCCGTTTGCCGGCACCAGAGAAGCGCCCAGCCCCGACTTACCGACCCTGCTGGCCGAGGCGGCACGCAATCCAGTCGCCATCACGGCCCTCCTCGGCCTGGTGAACCAGTTCACCTTGGCCGACGACGCGCTGCGGCGTGGCGAGTACACCGACAGCGCCCTGCTGTGGCAAACCATGCTGAACGAGCTGGCGCTGAGCACCTGTGGCCAGACCCTGGTCGGCCTGCGCCTGGTGCGTGCCCTGCGCCGTGGCGGCCAGTTCTCGCAAGCACACCCAGTGCTCAAGCAAGCCGCGCTGCAGGCCCGTGCCACGGCCGGACGGGCGGGCGACAGTTTGCGCGCCGAATGCGCTCTGCTGGCCGCCCGGCTCCGGTTTGACGTGGCGCGCGTGGAGGCGGCGCGAGAGTTGGATTTTGGACAACTTTGGCGGCACACGCAGCAGTCGCTGTCGCCCAGCCTGCAAGCTCAATGGGCCAACCTGCACGCGCTGGTGGTGCGCCGCCGGTTGCTGGCCCTCCACGAAGCCGGAGCCCCGCTGGCCGAGCGCGTGGCGGTGCATCTGCACCAATTGGCGTTGTACGAGGCGGCCATCTTCTGGTTGCTGGAAGATGGCGATGCCTACAACTTGCAAGCGGTGGTAATCAACCTGGCCAACTACCTCAACGGGGTGCAGGTGTGGCTGAAGCCGACGGACCAAGCCCGCGCCGACTGGTTCGAGGCCAGTTTGACCGCCTTTGCCCTCGGGCATACGCTGCTGGACAGGTTCGATTTGCCGCAGGACAGTGCTTGGGATTTCATCATGCTGGGCGAGTTGTACATGGGCACTCCTGAGGTGCGCGCGTGGCTGCACGCCAATCCCTTGGCCTGGCCGGGGCAGCAGAGCCCGGCACACGAGGGGTTCTACCGAAAATCGATCGAAGTGGCGGTGGCGTGTGGCGACCAGCGGCAGATCATCGTGGCCTGGGATCAACTGGCCCGCTGGCGTTTGACCTTCGGACAACCCGAGCAGGCCACGCACGCCGCCGCCATGGTGCGCGAACTGCTCCAGCAAGACGCCAAGCTGGCCAGCGATCTGGCGCGCGACGGGTTCGCGCCGGTGCCGGCACCGCCAGTGGCCGACAGCCCGTCCACTGAAATCTGATGCCGGCCACAGGCTTGCTTCGCCTGAGGCCGCGCCAGGCGCACCCAGGCTGAACCGTACCCGATGCAAGATTCGGGCATGATTCATACCGATAGGCGTTCTATCTACAAGAACCGTTCAGGCTGAGCTTATCGAACTCCGATGCGGCGTTTCGACACGCCTTCCGTAAGCCTGTCGAAGGGCTCAACGCAAACGGTTGGATATTTTTAGAACGCTTGGGATATCAGGTCATCCACCGGCACAGGTCAAGCCTGATATGCTCATGTTTTAATAGCAAACCCGACGCACCACCGCCATGATGCGCCTGCCCACCCTCACCGCCCTGGAGCACCTGGCCTTCGTGGCCGCGGGGCTGCTGACCTACGTGGTAGTCACCCGGGTGCGGCGCCAGCGCCGCCACCCCTACGCGGCGCTGGCCTGGGTGATGTCGATTGCGGCGTTTCCCTACTTGGGGCTGCCGATCTTCCTGATTTTCGGCACGCGCAAGCAGATCCGGCCGGCCACGCCGCGTCAACCGGCCCCCGCCGGCCCCTGGGCCGCGCTGGCGCCGCTGTGGGCCACGCGCCTGCTGGCGGCGCTGGGGGTGGCGGGGGCGCGGCCGCAGGCGGCGGTGCGGTTTTTTGACGATGGCGAGGCGGCCCTGGCCGAACTGCTGCGTGTGATCGCCTCGGCGCGCCAGACGGTGGACGTGTGCACCTACGTGCTGGCCGACGACGAAGTGGGCGCGGCCGTGGCCGCGGCGCTGGCCGAGCGCGCGCGGGCCGGCGTGCGGGTGCGCCTGCTGGTCGACGCCATCGGCAGCCTGAAGGTGCGCCACAGCCACGACCGGCTGCTGAAGAGCGTGGGCGTGCAGGTGCGCCTGTTCATGCCGGCGCTGTTCAACCCCCGGCGCGGTCGCGCCAACCTGCGCAACCACCGCAAGTTCACCCTGGCCGACGGGCAGCGCGTGTGGGCCGGTGGGCGCAACCTGGCCAACGAGTACTTCATCGGCCAGGTTGGCGAGCCGCCCTGGCTGGATCTGAGCTTCAGCGCCGACGGCGCGCTGGCGGCGCAGGCCCGCGCGCTGTTCGAGGGCGACTGGCGCACTGCCCATGGCGTGCGCCGCGCCCCGCGTGAAACCTACGCGGCGCGCGCGGACGAACCGCCGCCAGCGCCGCAGGACCCCCTGGGCGGCCCAGCCGCGCCGGTCGACCCGGTGCCAACCACCGCCCAGCCGCCGGGCCCGGGCCCGTCCCATGCCCTAGCCCAGTGGGTGCCCAGCGGCCCCGATTTTCATGAGGACACCTTGCACGCCCTGCTGGTGTCGGCCGCGTTCCATGCCGAGCAGCGCCTGCTGCTGGCCACGCCCTACTTCGTGCCCGACGAAGGCCTGCTGGAAGCCCTGGTGCTGGCGGCCCGGCGCGGCGTCGACGTGCTGCTGCTCTTGCCGGCCGCGTCCAACCACCGCCTGGCCGACTGGGCGCGCGGACGCCCGGTGCGCGCCCTGCTGGAAGCCGGCGCGCGCGTGCGCCTGTTGCCGCGCATGCTGCACGCCAAGGCGGCGGTGGTGGACGGGCAACTGGCGTTGTGCGGCTCGGCCAACCTGGACAGCCGCAGCCTGTTCATCAACTACGAGGCCCAGGCCGCCTTCTACGGCCAGGCCGAAATCGACTGGCTGGCCGACTGGTTCGCCCGCCTGGCCGACACCGGCACACCGGCCAGCGCCGAGCCACCCAGCTGGCTGGGTGATATGGGCGAGGGGGTGGTGGCGACGGTTGCTTTTCAGCTTTGAAGCCCTCCCCCAGGCTCCACTCGCTGCGCGATGTTGCGCCTCCCCCCTCAAGGGGGCGCCGCCAGCGGGCGGGCCAAGCCCTTCCGCGGCGGCCGCTGGGGCGGCCTGCTCCGCAGCCTTTTGAAGAGATCGGGGCCGTTGGTGGTGTGTTTTTACTACTAAAAGGCTAGCCTTTTAGGCTTATTGGATAAGCCGCAGCGGCCAACACTTGGGTCGTCCGTGGTCATGCCGCTGGCGCTGGGACGGGGGCATCGCCACGCTCATCGGCGGCGATGCGGCCGGCGTCCACGGTCAGGCGGCGCTGGCACAGGGCGGCGATGGCGCGGTCGTGGGTGACCAGCACCAGGGTCGTGCCCTGCTCGCGGTTCAGCTCGAACATCAGCTCCATCACCCGCTCGCCGGTGGCGAAGTCGAGGCTGCCGGTGGGTTCGTCGGCCAACAGCACGGCCGGGTGCACCACGAAGGCGCGCGCCAAGGCCACGCGCTGCTGCTCTCCGCCCGAGAGCACCTTGGGGTAATGGCCGAGCCGCTCGGCCAGGCCGACGCGGGTCAGCATCTCGGTGGCGGCGCGGCGCGCGTCCTTGCGGCCGACCAACTCCAGCGGCAGCATCACGTTCTCTAGCGCCGTCAGGTTGCCCAGCAGTTGAAAACTCTGGAACACGAAACCGATCTTGCGCGCCCGCAGCGCGGCACGCTGGTCTTCGTCCACCGCGAACATGTCCTCGCCGTCCAGGTGAACTGTTCCGCGGGTCGGGGTATCCAAGCCGGCGATGATCGACAGCAGCGTACTCTTGCCCGAGCCGGAGGCCCCGACAATGGCCACGGTTTCGCGCGGCGCCAGACTGAAATGGATATCGCGCAGAATATCCAGCGTGCCGGTCGAATCGGTCACGGATTTGAAAACATGCTCCACCGCGACGATCGGGGAGCGAGAGGCGTCGGGCGTGTGGCCGGGCGTGGGTTCCGTCATGAATAAGGGTTGTGTGTGATTCGCCGTCACTTTATCCGCTCCGCGCTGGCCTTGGCTGGCGCTGGGGCTTGCGGGCCCAGCGCCTGGGCCGCCGAGCCGCGCACCATCGTGGTGCTGGGCGATTCACTCAGCGCCGAATACGGCATCGCCCGCGGCAGCGGCTGGGTGGCGCTGCTGGACAAAAAACTGGCGGCCGAGAAGATCGCCGCCACGGTGGTCAACGCCAGCATCTCGGGCGACACCACGGCCGGGGGACGCTCACGCCTGCCGGCCCTGCTGCGCAGCCGGCAGCCAGACATCGTGGTGATCGAGCTGGGCGGCAACGACGCGTTGCGCGGCCTGTCGCTGGACATGACCGAGGCCAACCTGGCGGCCATGGCCGCGGCGGCCCAGCAGGCCGGTGCCCGCGTGCTGCTGGCCGGCATGCAGATGCCGCCCAACTACGGCGCCGAGTACGGCCGCCGCTTCGAGCAGCTGTACGTCAAGGTGGCCAAGGCGCAAGACACGGCCCTGGTGCCTTTTTTGCTCAAGGGCGTGGCGGACCAACCCGACGCGCTGCGCCTGTTCCAGCCCGACCGCATCCATCCCAAGGCCGAGGCGCACCCCACCATCCTGGCCAATGTGTGGCCGGAGTTGCAAAAGTTGCTGAGATGAACGCAGCCCCCCCGAAGCGCCTGCGGCGCCTCCCCCCACGGGGGGCGAGCCGGCCGCTTCGGGCGGCCGTGCGCAGCGGCTCCTTGCCTGGCCTGCTCCGCGGCCACCGGACGGGGAAATGTTGAGCGGTCCGTGGCGGTACGCGGGCATCTGAAATGGCGCTAGGCGCGATGGATAACTGAAGTGAGTGTTCAAAAGATCTCTGGCGGCGAGGCCCTGGCCGCGCTGGACCGCTACGACGCGGTCATCGACGCCCGCAGCGAGAGCGAATTTGCCCTCGACCACCTGCCCGGCGCCGTCAATTGGCCGAGCCTGGACGACGCGCAGCGCGCGCGCGTCGGCACGCTGTACAAACAGGTCAACCCGTTCGAGGCGCGCAAGGTCGGCGCCGCCCTGGTGTCGCGCAACATCGCCGCGCACATCGAGCGCGATGCCATGGACAAGCCGCGCGACTGGCGCCCCCTGGTGTACTGCTGGCGCGGCGGCCAGCGCAGCGGCGCCCTGGCCCTGGTGCTGGGGCAAATCGGCTTTCGGGTCACCTTGGTCGAAGGCGGCTACAAGGCGTTTCGCAACGCCATGCGCGCCGACCTGCCGGCGCAGGCCGAGCGGCTCAGCTACCGCGTGATCTGCGGCCCCACCGGCTCGGGCAAGACGCGGCTGCTGCACGCCCTGCAGGCCGCCGGCGCCCAGGTGCTGGACCTGGAAGGCCTGGCCAGCCACCGTGCCTCGGTGCTGGGGCTGATTCCAGGCCAACCCCAGCCTTCACAAAAGCGCTTCGAGATGCTGATCTGGGAACACCTGCTCCACCTGGACGCCAGCCGGCCGGTGTACGTGGAGGCCGAAAGCAAGAAGGTCGGCAACCTGACCTTGCCCGACGCACTGATCCAGGCCATGCGCGCCAGCGCCTGCCTGCGCGTCGAGCTGTCGGAGGACGAGCGCGTGGCCCTGCTGCTGGAGGACTATCCGTTTTTCGTCAGCGATCCGGAGTTCTTTTGCCAGCGTCTGGACACCTTGAAGGCGCTGCGTGGCCAGGCGGTGATCGAGCGCTGGACCGGCTTGGTGCGCGCTGGCCAAACAGAAACCGTGGTGCGCGAACTGCTGACCCTGCACTACGACCCAGGGTACGCCAGCTCAACGCGGCGCAATTTCGCGCGCTTTGATCAGGCGCTGGAAGTGGCCCTGCCCGACCGTTCACCCAAGACGCTGGCGCACGCCAGCGCCATGATTCTGGCCGCCGAGGCGGCGGCCTGAGGGCGCTCAGTCGGCGCCGCCCTCGCCGCCGTTTCCACCGCCCCCTTCCGCCCCTTCGGCCGCATCCGGCGCGGCGTTGTCCTGATCGTCGCCATCCTCGGGCAGTCCGCTCTGGCGGCGTTCGGCCTTGGCCTTGGCCTTTTCTGCCTTCTTGCGTTTTTTCTCCAGCTCACGCTGGCGTTTCTCATAGCCGTAGTTGGGGGTTGCCAATGGGTCGTCTCCTGAATGAGCGGGCTCACTGTACCACCGCGCCGACCTCAGCCCGGCGCAGGCGCGCCCGTGGAGGCCAAGGCCGCCGGTTCACGCCACTGCACCGCACCGCGGTAGGCGTGCCAGCTGGCATGGCCCAGCAACGGGCCGATGACGATGAAGCCCAGCCCCCAGGTGGCCAGCGCCAGCCCGATCAGCACGGTGATCAGCAGGCCCCACCACAGCATGGTGATGGGATTGGCGAACATCACGCGGATGCTGGTGATGGCCGCGCCGATGGCGTCCGTGTCGCGGTCCAGGATCATGGGAATGGAAACCACGGCGGTGGAGTACACCAGCATGGCGAAGATGCCGCCCACCGCCAGGTAGACCAGCACGAAATCCAGGTTCTCGGGGTTGAAGATGGCCTGCAGCACGCCGGTGGTGGACGGCATGCCGGTGTTGAAGAACACCGCGAACACCACCAGCGAGGCACGGCCCCACAGCAGCTCCAGCACGATCAGCACCAGCACCAGCATGCCCATGCTGCGAAGGTGTTTGTCCCAGGCGGTCAGCGAGGCCCCCAGCTCGGGCGCGATGCCCTGCTCGCGCCGGCGGCTCACCTCGTACAGTCCCATGGCCAGAAACGGCCCGACCAGCAGGCAGCCGGAGGCGATGGACATCACGTACTCGGGCTTGCTGCGGAACACCAGGGTCAGCACCACGGCCATCAGCCAGAAGCAGATGCCGTAGAACACGCCAATGCCCGGCGCCGCCATGAAATCGCGCCAACCCGCGCCCAACCAACGGATCGGGTCGCCCAAGCCCAGCCGCACCATCACGGCCTGCGGCTGGTTCGAAACCGGCGCCACGTAGGGCTGGTAGCCGGCAGGGGCGGACACGGGCGGCTCAGCCGCGGGAGCTTCGGGTGGACGAGGCGAGGGGTCGGTCATGAGGCTGTGCGGGCCGTGCGGTCGAGTAGGTCCGCATGGTAACGCGCTGGCGCCGCGCGCGCAGGGCGCGTCCGATCACGGTAGCATCGCGGCCGGCGCGCCACGCGGGCGCACGTTCCGCCCCTTGCCCATGCCCCACTTGCTCCCCTACTTTCAGGTTTCCCGGGACCCCGCGGTCTGGCTGATGCAGTTGCTGGCCATCGTGCTGGTCAGCGCCGCCGTGGATGCCGTGCTGCAGCGCCTGCTGGCCGGCGCGGCGCATGCCGCGGACCGCCACCGTTCGGTCTGGGACGACGCCCTGCTGCAGGCCGCGCGCCTGCCCGCGCGCCTGCTGGTGTGGGGGCTGGGCCTGTCGGCCGCGCTGCGGCTGTGGCAGGCGGTGCAGCCGAGCCGGCTGTTCGACGCCGTGCCGGATGCCCAGCGCCTGGCGGTGATCGGCATCGCCGCCCTGCTGTCCATGCGCTTCATTCGCCACGCAGAGGTGAATCTGGCGGATCCGGCGCGCAGCGCCAAGGCGGTGGACGCGGCCACCGCCCGCTCCATCGGCAAGCTGCTGCGCCTGTGCGTGGCCATCGCCGCCGCGCTGATGGCCATGCAGACGCTGGGCATCTCGGTGTCGGGCCTGATGGCCATGGGCGGGGTGGGCGGCATCGCCATCGGCTTCGCGGCCAAGGACCTGCTGGCCAACTTCTTCGGCGGGCTGATGATCTACTGGGACAAGCCGTTCCGCGAGGGCGACTGGATCCGCTCGCCCGACCACGCCATCGAAGGCACGGTGGAAGACATCGGCTGGCGCCTGACGCGCATCCGCACCTTCGAGATGCGGCCGATCTACGTGCCCAACGCGCTGTTCAACAACATCGTGGTGGAGAACGCCTCGCGCATGACACACTGGCGCATCAGCACCGAGCTGGGCATCGACTACCGCGACGCCGCCAAGCTGCCGGCCATCTGCGAGGACCTGCGCCAGATGCTGCAGACGCACCCGGGCATCGACGCCCAGCAGACGCTGATCGTGCGCTTCAACCAGATGGCCGATTCGAGCCTGAACATCCTGCTGTACTGCTTCACCCACACCACCGACTGGGGCGAGTACCTGCGCGTGCAGGAGGACGTGTACCTGAAGGTGATGGACACCGTGGCCCGGCACGGCGCCGAGCTGCCCTTCCCAACCCAAACCGTCTACCTGCCCGACCTGGCGGCACGCCAGGCCGCGGCAGCTGCGGGGGCGGCCTCAGCCTGAAGGCAAGGCCCGGGCCAGGGCTTGCGCCAGGTCGGCCTGCAGGTCGGCCACCGCCTCCAGGCCCATGGAAAAGCGCACCACCGTGCCGCGCCGCAGGTGCGCCGGCCAGCCCGCTCGCATGCTGGCCAGTTCATAGGGCACGACCAGGCTGACCGGTCCGCCCCAGCTGTAGCCCAGCTTGAACAGCCGAAGCGCGTCGCAAAAAGCATCCACCTGGGCGCTCGAGAAGCGCTCATCCACGATCACGCTGAACAGGCCCGCCGCCGCGCCCTGGCCGCGCGCATCGGCCGCGCCGCACAGCTGGCGCCACTGCGCGTGCCCCGGCGCACCGGGCAGCGCCGGGTGCAGCACCTGGGCAAAGGCCGGCTGCTCGGCGCACCAGCGCGCCAGCGCGCGCCCCGCCTGGTCGGCCGCGCGGTAGCGCAAGGCGATGCTGGGCAGCGCGCGCAGCACGGCCTCGGCGTCGTTACCGCCCACGCCCAAGCCCAGGCGCATGTGCGTGAGCTTGACCTTCAGGTGCAGCGCCTCGTCGCGCGTGGTGACGGCGCCCATCAGCACGTCGCCACCGCCGCTGGGGTATTTGGTCAGAGCGTGCGCGGACAGGTCCACGCCCAGGCCTTGGCCGTCCAGATCGAAGGGATTGAAGGCCAGGCCAGCGCCCCAGGTGTTGTCGAGGGTGCTGAGCACGCCGCGCGCGCGGCAGATGCGCACCTGCTCGATCAGGTCCGGGAACTCCATGGTCACCGAGCCGGCGGCTTCCAGCCACACCAGGCGGGTGCGTGCGTTGATGCGCGCGGCCAGGTCGGCCGGGTCCATGGCGTCGTAGCACTGGTGCGTGATGCCGAAGGCGGCCAGCTCGCCCTCGGCCAACGCCTTGTTGGGGCCGTAGGCGTTGTCGGGAATCAGCAGCTCGTCGCCGCTTTTCAGCAGCGCCAGCGCCACGTTGGCGATCGCCGCCAGGCCGCTGGGCACCAGCACCGCCTGCAGGCCGCCCTCAAGCGTGGCGATGCGCTCTTCCAGGGTGAAGGTGGTGGGCGTGCCGTGCAGGCCGTAGGTGTAACCGTTCTTGTACCGCCAGTCGCGCGTGCGCATGGCGGCGACGCTGGGGAAAATGACGGTGGAGGCCTTGAACACGCCGGGCTGCGGGGCATCGAAGCCCGCCGGCGGCGTGTAGGGGTGGTGGATGAGCCGGGTCTGGGTGTCAGTCATCCGGCAATGGTATTGCAGCTCAGCCGGCGCCCAGCAATTCGTCCGCGCGCCGCTGGGCGGCGGCAAAGTCGAGATCGCCCGAGTAGATGGCGCGGCCGCAGATCACGCCTTCGACGCCCTCGCCCTGCACCGCCGACAGCGCCTCAATGTCGGCCATGCCCGACAGGCCGCCCGAGGCGATGACGGGAATGGTCAGCGCCTGCGCCAGCTTGACGGTGGCCTCGACGTTGATGCCGCTCAGCATGCCGTCGCGGCCGATGTCGGTGTAGATGATGCTTTCGACGCCCCAGTCCTGGAACTTCTTGGCCAGATCGACCACCTCGTGGCCGGTCAGCTTGCTCCAGCCGTCGGTGGCGACCTTGCCGTCCTTGGCGTCCAGGCCGACGATGACGTGGCCGCCAAAGGCGGTGCAGGCGTCGCGCAGAAAACCCGGGTTCTTCACCGCCGCAGTGCCGATGATGACGTAGCGCAGACCGGCGTCGATGTACTGCGCGATGGTGTCCAGATCACGGATGCCGCCGCCCAGCTGCACCGGAATGTCCTCGCCCACCTCGGCCAGGATGGCCTTGATGGCGCCCAGGTTCTGCGGCTTGCCGGCGAAAGCGCCGTTCAAGTCGACCAGGTGCAGGCGGCGCGCGCCCTGCGCCAGCCAATGCGCCGCCACCTGGGCGGGCGAGTCGCTGAACACGGTGGCCTGGTCCATGTCGCCCTGTTTCAGGCGCACGCACTGGCCGTCCTTGAGGTCGATGGCGGGAATGAGCTGCATGATGCGAGTGAGAGAGTTGAAAGTGCCGCTGGGGCAAGCCGATTCAGCGGAAATAGCTATGAACTTAAGAGCGAATACCGACGCACCGAAACCTCAGGAGGCCGCGGAGCAGGCCAAGCCAGGGGCCGCTGCGCACGGCCGCCCCGAAGCGGCCGGCCCGCCCCCCAGTGGGGGGTAGCGCCGCAGGCGCTTCGGGGGGCGTTCAAGGTCATGGGTTCCAGTGCAGAAAATTGCGGTACAGCGCCAGGCCCTGGTCGGCACTTTTTTCGGGGTGGAACTGGGTGGCGAAAATATTATCCCGCGCCACGGCCGAGGTAAAGCGCGCGCCGTACTCGGTTTCGCCCACGCTGTGCGCGGTGTCTTGCGGGCGGGCGTAGAAGCTGTGCACGAAGTAGAACCACTCGTCGTTCGGCACGTCGCCCCACACCGGGTGCGGGCGGGCCTGGCGCACGCGGTTCCAGCCCATCTGCGGCACCTTGTAGCGGCTGCCGTCGGGCGCCGACTGGCCGGCCAACTCGAAGCGCAGCACCTCGCCGGCAATCAGCCCCAGGCCGGGTGTGCCGGCGGCGTCGTGGCCTTCGGCACTGTGGTCCAGCAGCATCTGCATGCCCACGCAGACGCCAAACAGCGGTTTGCTGGCCGCCGCCTCCAGCACCGACTCCAGCAGGCCCGACTCGCGCAGCTCGCGCATGCAGTCGGCCATGGCGCCCTGGCCGGGCAGCACCACGCGGTGCGCGGCGCGCACCACCTTCGGGTCGGCGGTGATGACGGCGTTGACGTGGGTGTCGGTGGTGGCGTGGATCACCGCCTGGGCCACCGAGCGCAGATTGCCCATGCCGTAGTCGACCACGGCAACGGTCTGATTTACTCCTGAATTCATAGCTGCTTTGGCTTATTCTGTAAGCCTTGAGAACCGATTTTACTTACAGAGAGCCCTTGGTCGACGGAATTTGCCCGGCGGCGCGCGGATCGGGCGTGAGCGCCATGCGCAGCGCGCGCCCAAAGGCCTTGAAGATGGTCTCGGCCTGGTGGTGCGCGTTGACACCCTTCAGGTTATCGATATGCAGGGTGACGAAGGCGTGGTTGACGAAGCCCTGGAAGAATTCGTGCAGCAGCTGGGTGTCGAAGGTGCCGATCATGCCGCTGGTGAAGCGCACGTCGGTGACCAGCCCGGGCCGGCCAGAGAAATCGATCACCACGCGCGACAGCGCCTCGTCCAGCGGCACGTAGGCGTGGCCGTAGCGGCTGATGCCCCTTTTGTCGCCCACGGCCTGCTTGAGCGCCTGGCCGAAGGTGATGCCCACGTCTTCCACGGTGTGGTGGCCGTCGATGTGCAGATCGCCCTGCGCCTGCACGTCCAGGTCGATCATGCCGTGGCGGGCGATCTGATCCAGCATGTGGTCGAAAAAACCGATGCCGGTGGCCAGGCGCGACTGGCCTGTGCCGTCGAGGTTCAGTCGGACGGTGATCTGGGTCTCGGCGGTGTCGCGCGAGACTTCGGCGGTGCGTGCGGGGGTGGTCATAGCGAGGCTTTCAGTGCGGCCAGCATCTGCGCATTGTCGTCGGGAGTGCCCACCGTCAGGCGCAGGCATTGGGCCAGCAGCGGGTGCATTGTAGAAACGTTCTTGATCAGCACCTGGCGCGCCTTCATGCCGGCAAAGGTCTTGGCGGCGTCGGGCACGCGCACCAGCAGCATGTTGCCCTCGCTGGGGTAGGCGGTGACGCCAGGCAGCCCCGTCAACGCTTCCAAAATCAGAGCGCGCTCGGACCGAATGGCGCCGGCCTGCTCGGCGAACACCTCGGTATGCTGGAGCGCGAACAGGGCACACTCGGCGTTCAGCACGCTGATGTTGTAGGGCGGGCGCACCTTGTCGATCTCGGCCACCAGGGCGGCTTCGCCCAGCATGTAGCCGATGCGCACGCCGGCCAGGCCGAACTTGCTGAGGGTGCGCATGACCAGCACGTGGCGGTGCGCGGCCGGGTCGGCGCGTACGCTGTCGAGCCAGCTGCGGGCGGCAAAGGGCTGGTAGGCCTCGTCCATCACCACCAGGCCGCCCTGAGCGCCCTGCTCGGCCACCAGGCGGGCGATAACGCCCTCGTCCCACAGCGTGCCGGTGGGGTTGTTGGGGTAGGCCAGGTACAGGATGGCCGGGCGGTGCTGGCGGATGGCGGACCGCATGGCGGCCTCGTCCAGCTCAAAGTCGGCCGTCAACGGCACACCGTGAAAGGCCAGGCCCTGCAGCTGCGCGCTCATGGCGTACATCACAAAGCCCGGCACCGGCGCCACGATGGCGGCGCCCGGCACGTCGCAGGCCATGGCCAGCAGGCTGATCAGCTCGTCGGAGCCGTTGCCCAGCATCAGGCCCCAGCCCTCGGGCGGGGCGGCGTGGGCGTGCAACGCGGCCTTCAGATCATCGAGGCGCACACCCGGGTAGCGGTTGATGGCCACGGCCCCCAGGCGCCGGCCCAGTTCGGCCTGCAGCGTCGACGGCAGGGTGTAAGGGTTCTCCATCGCGTCCAGCTTGAGCAGGCCGGTGGACGGCTGCACGGCGTAAGCGTGCATCGACTGGACGTCGCCGCGGATGCGGGCCAGCGGGTTGGGGGATGCTTGGGCGTCAGCTTTCATCGGTGCTCGGCAATTCGTCCGGTAGTAACTCGAAGGGGTTGATGACCTGCACGGTCTCGAAGCGCTGCTGGTGCAAAAGCTCCTCGCTCAGCAGGTAGCGGCAGCCCTGCTGCTGGGCCGAGGAGACGATCAGCGCGTCCCAGTAGCTGAGGACGTAGCGGTCTTGCAGCGCCCAGGCGCCGTCGATGGTGTAGGTGTCCAGGTGCGGCGGCAGCCACTGGCGCAGGTTGCGCACCTGGGCACGCGCCTGCTGCACCGGCAGGGTGGCTCGAAAGCGCGTGATGGCCTGGTGGTAGAACTCGTTCAGCACCTGGGTGCTGATGCGCCCGGTCCGCGCCGTCCAGCACCAGCGCACCCAGTCGCGGGCGCGCGCCTGCTTGGCCGGCTCGCGCTCGTCCACGGTGGTCAGCAGGACGTGGGTGTCAACGAAAACGAGCGCGCTCATACAGTTGGTCGCGGGTCAGTTCAGGGCCAGCGCCGACGCCCCAGGATTCAAAGCGCAGCGCGCTGCGCATGGCCTGGACGTAGGCGTCCTCGGCCCGCATCTTCTCGGCCAGTATCTCGCCCACCATGCGCGAGACGCTGCTGCCGCGCTTGGCCGCCTCGATGCGCGCCCATTCGAGTACGGCGTCGTCGACGGTGATGGTGACGTTTTTCATGTCACACAGTTTACACGAAATTCGTGTTACACGAATTTCGTGTAACCCTAGATGATGTTCGTTTCCAGCAACGGCCGCCCTTGCAGCACCCGCGCTCAGCCCAGTGGTGATAAATCCAGCGTCTGGTAGGCCCCGCAAGCAATCCATTCGGCCACGCCGCGCCCCACGGCGGGCGACTGCTGCAGGCCGTGGCCCGAGAAACCGTTGGCGAAGACCAGGTTCTCGCACGCGGGGTGCGGGCCGACGATGGCGTTGTGGTCGAAGGTGTTCAGCTCGTAGTAGCCGGCCCAGGCACTGCGCAGGCGCAGCGCCTCGAAGGCGGGAATGCGCGCGGCCAGGGTGGGCCAGACGCGCGATTCGAAGGCGCCCAGCTCGGGCTCATGAAGCGGCAGGTCGTCCGCGTCCTGCGCCGGATCGGGGGCAAAGCCGGTGATGAAACCCTCGCCTTCGGGTCGCAGCCAGACGCCGGAAGGATCGATCAGCAGCGGGCAAGCGGGCAGCGGCGTCGGACAGTGGACATGAAACACCGTGCGCCGCCGCGCCGCCACCGGCAGGTCGATGCCGGCCCAGCCGGCCACGGCGCGCGCCCAGGGGCCAGCGGCGTTGACCACCACATCGGCCCGCAATCGCTCTCCATTCGATAGCAAAACACTGTGTATTCGCGCCGACATACCCGAGTTTTCGGTCACAAAGCCACTGGCCTCGGCCTGCCGGTAGCGCGCGCCCTGCGCCCGCGCCTGGGCGCGCAGGGCCTGCAACAGACCGTAGCCGTCGAACCAGCCCTCACCCGACAAGCCCAGCGCGCCCAGGGCGATGCCGTCCGGGTTCAGCCAGGCAAAGCGCGCCGCCAGCTCGGCGGGTGTCAGCAGCGCCACGTCGGCGCCGTGGGCGCGCTGCAGCCGGTGGTTGGCACGCAGCACGCCCTCGCCCGCCGGCGTGGCCAGGTACAGGTAGCCGCCCTCGTGCAGGCCGATCCGTGGTGGCGCCTGACCCGGCACGGCCAACTCGCGTGCCGCATCGCGCAGCAGCCCGATGCCGTACTGGCTGATGGCCAGGTTGATGGCGGTGGAGAACTGCTGCCGGATCGAGCTGGCCGACAGCGCCGAAGAGGCCCGCGCATAGGACGGATCGCGCTCCAGCACCGTCACGGCGCAGGGCCGCGCGGCCTGGAACTCGGGCCGCGTCAGGTGGCGCGCGATGCTGCTGCCGATGGCGCCGCCGCCGATGATGAGGACCTGCGCCGTCATGACCGGTGTCGGTCAACACACCCAAATACTCTGAAAATCATAGCTATTCAGGATTCATGGGCGCCGACCAGCCGCCTATTTCTATCTCAATCGAACTTCACCCGCGGGTCCACCCACACGTAGCAAAGGTCGCTGATGAGCTTGGTCACCAGGCCGATCAGGGTGAACAGGTACAGCGTGCCCAGCACCACCGGATAGTCGCGCCGGATCACGCTTTCGTAGCTCAGCAGGCCCAGGCCGTCGAGCGAGAACAGCGTCTCGATCAGCAGCGAGCCGGTGAAAAACGCGCCGATGAAGGCGGCCGGAAAGCCGGTGACCAGGGGAATCAGCGCATTGCGGAACACGTGCTTCCACAGCACCTGCCGCTCACCCAGGCCCTTGGCGCGCGCGGTCAGCACGTACTGCTTGCGGATTTCCTCCAGAAAGCTGTTCTTGGTCAGCATGGCCGTCACGGCAAAGCTGCCCAGCACCATGGCCGTGACCGGCAGCGTGATGTGCCACAGGTAGTCGACGATCTTGCCGCCCAGGCTCAGTTCGTCCCAGTTGGCCGAGGTCAGCCCGCGCAGCGGGAACCAGCCCAACTGCCCGCCAAAGACCACCAGCAGCGCCACGCCCAGCACAAAACCAGGAATGGCGTAGCCCACCAGCACGATCAGCGTGGTCACCAGGTCAAAGCGCGAACCGGCCCGCACCGCCTTGGCCACGCCCAGCGGCACGCTGATGAGGTAGCTGATGAAAAACGTCCACAGCCCCAGGCTGATCGACACCGGCAGCTTCTCCTTGACCAGTTGCCACACGTCCTTGTTCTGGAAAAAACTGCGCCCCAGGTCAAAGCGCGCAAACTGCCCCAGCATCTGCATGAAGCGCTCGGTGGGGGGCTTGTCAAAGCCGTAGAGCTTCTTGATCTCGGCCAGGCGCTTGTCGTCCACGCCCTGCGCGCCGCGGTAGCTCAGGCCCCCGCCCTCGGCCGACGCCCCGCCCGCCCCGGCCTTGGCCTCGGCCAGGTACTGCTCCACCGGCCCACCCGGCACGAACTGGATGACGACAAAGGTCAGCAGCAGCACGCCGAACAGCGTGGGCAGCATCAGCAGCAGGCGTTTCAGGATGTAGGCGAACATGGCGGTCCGCCCAGTCTAGCCGCTGCGGTGCTTGACTTGCCAACGAGGCTTGTTAACGTGTCCGCCATCTTCCGTGGCCGAACCCCGTCTGCGGCAAGAAGAAAAAGGAACCCATGCACCTCATCAACCGAACGCTCGACGAGCTGGCGCCGGGCGACAGCGCCGAACTGCGGCGCCTGATCACCGCCGACGACCTGTACGTGTTTGCCGTCGCCTCGGGCAACTACAACCCGATGCACCTGACCGACAGCGACCTGGACGGCGATGGCACCACCGAGCGCGTGGCGCCGGGCATGTTCATCGCCTCGCTGATTTCGGGCGTGCTGGGCACCCAGCTGCCCGGCGCCGGCACGCTGTACCTGCAGCAGTCGCTGGACTTTCATGCGCGCGCCCACGCGGGCGAGGAGCTGATCTGCCAGGTCACCGTGCGCGAGAAGCTGGCCGACGGCCGTGTGCGCCTGGACACCACGGTGCGCCGCGCGTCGGACGATGTGCTCGTGCTCTCCGGCCAGGCGCTGGTGCAGGCGCCGCGCGAAAAGATCGACCTGCCCGACGTCGAGGTGCCGGGCCTGATCGTGCAGCGCCACCGGCATTTCGAGGCGCTGATGGCCCGCACCCGCGACCTGCCCGCCATGCCCACCGCCGTGGTCTGCCCGGACGACCCCAACTCCCTGGGCGGCGCCGTGCTGGCTGCGCGCGAGGGCATCATCACCCCGATCCTGCTGGGCCAGACCGCCCTCATCCGCGCTGCGGCGGCCGAGTTGGGCGAGGACATTTCCGCTTTCGAGCTGATCGACGTGCCGGGCTCCGACGAGGCCGCTGCCGTCCTGGCCTGCACCCTGGTGCGCGAAGGCAAGGCCGCCGCCGTAATGAAGGGCCACCTGCACACCGACGACCTGCTGCGGCCCATGCTGGACAAGACCAACGGCCTGCGCATCGGGCGCCGGTTTACGCACGTGTTCGTGATGGACGTGCCGGGCCAGCCCGAGCCGGTGATGGTCACCGACGCCGCCATCAACATCGCCCCCGATCTGGCCACCAAGGTCGACATCTGCCAGAACGCCATCGACCTGGCGCTGGCGCTGGACCTGGAGCCTCGCGTGGGCGTTCTGAGCGCCGTTGAAACGGTGAACCCGGCCATCCAGTCGTCGATCGACGCGGCGCTGCTGTCCAAGATGGCCGAGCGTGGCCAGATCAAGGGCGGCCAGGTCGACGGCCCGCTGGCCATGGACAACGCCGTCGACATGAGCGCCGCGCGCACCAAGGGCCTGAAGGGCGGTGTGGCCGGCCGCGCCAACATCCTGGTGGTGCCGGACCTGGACGCCGGCAACATGCTGGCCAAGCAGCTGACCTTCATCAGCCACGCTGAAAGCGCCGGTCTGGTGCTGGGCGCGCGGGTGCCGGTGATCCTCAACTCGCGCTCCGACAGCCCCATTTCGCGGCTCGCGTCCTGCGCCGTGGCGGCGCTGCACCACACCAACACGCAGGGCCGTCGATGAGCGCGCCGACCCCAGCCGCGCCGCAGCGCTTTGTGCTCACGCTCAACGCCGGCTCGTCCTCGCTCAAGATGGGGCTGTATGGCTCCCAGAGCGACACGCCGCTGGTCGTTGGCCTGGCCGACCGCATTGGCCCCGAGGGCGTGCTCAAGCTCAAAAGCGGCACGGGCGACCCCTTGCCAGCCCCCGAAGGCGACCTGAGCACCCACGAACAGGTGCTGACCACCGTCATCGCCAGCCTGCGCAGCGCCTACCCCGGTCTGGACCCGGCCGCCATTGGCCACCGCGTGGTGCACGGCGGCATCCAGTACACCCAGCCCACGCTGCTGGACGATGCCGTCATTGCCGAGCTGGAGCGCCTGACCCCCTTTGCACCCCTGCACCAGCCGCACAACCTGGCCGGCATCCGCGCCGCCAGGCATGCGTTTCCGGGCGTGCCCCAGGTGGCTTGCTTTGACACCGCCTTCCACCGCCACCACCCCTGGGTCAACGACACCTTTGCCCTGCCGCGCGCGCTGTACGACGAGGGCGTGCGCCGCTACGGCTTTCACGGGCTCAGCTACGACTACATCTCCGGCGCGCTGGCCCAGCAGGCGCCGCACCTGGCCGCCGCCAACGTGGTGGTGGCCCACCTGGGCAACGGCGCCTCGATGTGCGCCATCCGCAACGGCAAATCGGTGGCCTCCAGCATGGGCTTTTCGGCGCTGGACGGCCTGCCCATGGGCACGCGCTGCGGCCAGGTCGACCCCGGCGTGCTGCTTTACCTGATGGACCAGAAAGCCATGAGCGCCGCCGAAATCACCGAGCTGCTGTACAAAAAATCCGGCCTGCTCGGCCTGTCGGGCCTGTCGAACGACATGCGCACCCTGGAGGCCGCCGACACGCCCGAGGCGGCCCAGGCCATCGACTACTTCGTCTTTCGCTGCCGGCGCGAGGTGGGCGCCATGGCCGCCGCCCTGGGCGGCATTGATGCGCTGGTGTTCACCGGCGGCATTGGCGAGAACTCGCGCCTGATCCGCGAGCGCATCTGCGAGCGCCTGGACTGGATGGGTATCGAGCTGGACCGCCAGCGCAACGCGCGGAACGCCCTGGTCATCTCAACCGAGCTGGCCCGCACCACGGTGATGGTGATGCCGACCGATGAGGAGCTGGTGATTGCGCGGGCGGCGCGCATGAACATGCGTGCGGGGCGTGATCCGCAGCACGCACGCTGTGCGCCCTACGCTTGAAGTGTTGCTATCGTAGCTACCATTTTGATAGCTTAAAGCGCTGGGGGGTTTTAACGTCAAAAGCCGATTTGACGCTAAAAAATCAGCGCCGCGGCTCCTTCGCCCACCAGGTGTCCACCGCCCACGTCTCCCCCCGGAAATACGGCGGTACCACCTTCGGCGGCTGCAACCGCCAGGCGTTGTAGGCCAGGCGGTGCACGGGTGAATACCACTGCGGCAGCAGGTAGTGGCTGTGGCTGACGACGCGCTCCAGCGCACGGCAGGCGGCCAGAAAACGCGGATGGGTGTTGGCGCCGACCATCTCGCTGATGAGCCGGTCCACGGCGGCGCTCTTGACGCCGGCCAGGTTGCCCGAATCCTCGGTGTCGGCGGCCTTGCTGCCGAACAGGTCGGCGTATTCCTGACCAGGGTTCAAGGTGCCAGGAAAGTTGATGGAGGTGATGTCGAAGTCGAATTTCTGCAAGCGCTGCTGGTACAGCGCAAAGTCCACCGGGCGGTAGATCAGGCGCACGCCCAGTTTTTCCAGGTTGCGCATCCAGGGCGCCACGACACGGGCGCCGCCTTCGTTGCTGTCCAGGTATTCCAGCACCAGCAGCTGACCCTCGGCGTTGCGCAACTGGCCGTCCTGCACGGTCCAGCCCGCGTCCGCCAGCAGTTTCCGCGCGCGGCGCAGGTTCTCACGCAGGCCGCCAACAGTGGGGTCGTGCGGCCGGTCGGTGCGCGGCGGCAGGTAGGCGGGGCCGAAGGCGGCGGGCGGAATCTGCCCGCGCAGCGGCTCCAGCAGGGCCAATTGGTCGGCATCGGGTTCACCCGTGGCTGCGCAGTCGGTGTTGCCAAAGACGCCTTTCACGCGCGTGTACGCACCGTAAAACATCTGGCGGTTCATCCACTCGTAGTCGATGGCCAGGCCCAGTGCTTCGCGCACACGCACGTCCTGCAGTTGCGCGCGCCGGCTGTTCAGCACGTAACTCTGAAAGCCGGTGGGCAATTGGTGGCGAAACTCCCCCTTCACCAGTTCGCCGCTCTTGAATTTGCGGCCCTCCACGCGCCGCGCCCAGTCGCCCGCGGAGTAAAACGCCATGACATCGAACTCGCCGGCTTTCAGGGCCTCCAGGCGAGCCGTGTTGTCCTTGTAGATCTTGACGGTGACGCTGTCGAAATTGGCGGTGCCGCGCTTGACGTTGAGCTCGCGCGCCCAGTAGTTTGGATCGCGCTCGTAGGTGATGTCCTTGCCGAATTTGACCGGGCCAATCTTGTACGGGCCCGAGCCGATGGGCATGTCCATCACCACCTGATCAAAGGGCTTGCCGGCGCCCCATTGGTGGCTGAACACGGGCAGTCCGCCGACGGTCAGCGGCAGCTCGCGGTTCGGGCGCTTGAAGCGGTAGCGCAAGGTGCGCGCGTCCAGCACGTCGAGGCCGGCCACATCGACCAGCAAGGTCTTGTAGGCGGGCGAGGTGTAGGGGCCCATCAAGGTGTCGAAGCTGTGTTTGACGTCGCGCGCGGTAACCGGCTCGCCGTTGTGAAAACGGGCCTGCGGCCGCAGCCGGAAGGTGGCCGACAGACGGTCTGGCGCCACCGTCACGTCCTCGGCCAGCAGGCCGTAGGCGGCGCCGGCTTCGTCGAGCGAGCCGGTGAGCAGGCTGTCGAACAGCATCTCGCCCAGAAAGGCCGGCGCGCTGCCCTTCATGGTGAAGGGGTTATACTTGTCAAAGTTGGAACTGCGCAAGCCGCTGACCAAGCGAATTTCGCCGCCCTTGGGCGCATCCGGATTGACGTAGTCGAAGTGAGCGAAGCCCACGGGGTATTTCAGTTCGTCCCACAGTGCGTAGCCGTGCGCGGCCCAGGCGGTGGCGACGGGAAGGGCAAGGAGCAGACCAGGCAGTACACGCATGCGACAATTCTGCCGCTATTTTCTAGAGGAGCATTCCACCCATGAGCGAACGCACCGGCTTCCTGGCGGGCAAGAAACTGCTGATCACCGGCGTGCTGTCCAACCGGTCCATTGCTTACGGCATCGCCAAGGCCTGCCACGCGCAAGGCGCCGAGCTGGCGTTCAGCTACGTGGGCGAGCGTTTCAAGGACCGCATCACCGACTTCGCCGCCGAATTCGACTCCAAGCTGGTGTTCGACTGCGACGTCGGCAGCGACGAACAGATCGAGCGCATGTTCAAGGACCTGTCGGCCGTGTGGCCGCAGTTCGACGGCTTTGTGCACGCCATCGGCTTTGCCCCGCGCGAGGCGATTGCGGGCAACTTCTTTGACGGCCTCTCCCGCGAGAACTACCGCATCGCCCACGACATCAGCGCCTACAGCTTTCCGGGCATGGCCAAGGCGGCACTGCCGTTCTTAAGCGACAAGGCCGCCCTGCTGACGCTGAGCTACCTGGGCGCGCTGCGCACCATCCCCAACTACAACACCATGGGCATGGCCAAGGCCAGCCTGGAGGCCAGCGTGCGCTACATGGCCGAGGCCCTGGGCGGGCGCGGCGTGCGGGTCAACGGCATCAGCGCCGGCCCGATCAAGACGCTGGCGGCCAGCGGCATCAAGGACTTTGGCAAGCTGCTAGGCTACGTGGCCAGCGCCTCGCCGCTGCGCCGCAACGTCACCATCGACGACGTGGGCAACGTGGCCGCCTTCATGATGAGCGACCTGGCCTCGGGCGTGACAGCCGAGATCACCTACGTGGACTGCGGCTTCAGCCAGACGGCGGGTTTGTCGGCCGACATGGTGGGCTGAGGCATCCAGTCGCCCGCCAAGGGTATAGCCACCAGCCCCGGCAGCTATGTTTCTTGAAGTATCTGCGGGCCGAAGAACCTGCCTGCGCGCCGCGCTGGCACTGCTGCCGGCGTCCCGCATCGGTGCATCGTGGGCCCAGGCTCCGGCGCTGCTTCTGGCCGGGCGCTACCGCCCCGGCATCGACCTGCGCGACTGGTGGGTCAGCGAAAAGTACGACGGTGTGCGTGCTTACTGGGACGGCCGCCAGCTGCGCACGCGCGGCGGCGAGGCGATTGCCGCGCCGGCCTGGTTCACCGCCCGCTGGCCCGCCACGCCGCTGGACGGCGAGCTGTGGGCCGGGCGCGGTCGCTTTGAGCAGGCGCAGTCCGCCGTGGCGCGCCAGCAACCCGACGACGCCCAGTGGCGCGGCCTGCGCTACATGGTGTTCGACCTGCCTACCCACCCCAGCAGCTTCGACGAACGCCTGGGCGAGCTGAACGGCTTGGTGGCCTCCATCGACGAGACCTGGGTGCAGGCGGTGCCGCAGCGCAAGGTGGGCAGCGACGCCGAGCTGCAGGCGCTGATGCGCCAGGTGGTGCGTGGCGGCGGCGAGGGGCTGATGCTGCACCGCGGCGATTCGCTGTACCGCGCGGGCCGCGGCGACGATCTGCTCAAGCTCAAACCGCACGAAGACGCCGAGGCGCGCGTCGTCGACCACCTGCCGGGCCAGGGCAAATACGCCGGCCGCCTGGGCGCGCTGCTGGTCGAAACACCCGAGGGCCAGCGCTTTGCCCTGGGCTCGGGCCTGACGGACGCCCTGCGACACAACCCGCCGCCGGTGGGCAGCTGGGTCACCTACCGCTACCGCGGCCTGCACCCGGGCAGCGGCCTGCCGCGCTTTGCCAGTTTTGTGCGGGTGCGCTTGGACGAAGCCCGATACCGCACCGAACGCTGAGCCCGCCAGATCGGCCGAAACTACGATTTTGATAGCTTCTGGGGCCGATGATTCTGGCCTCACCGACCCGAAACATCGGTAGCTTCAACCATGGGATGGACGTTGGGCACTGACCCATGAAAAAACCCGCGACATCGGCGCGGGTTTTTCAGGAACCGCTCGGGCTGGCACCGTCAGCCGGTGGTGGCCTCCTGTCGCAGGATGGTGTACAGCTCATCCTTGACGTGCAATTTTTCTTTCTTCAGCGTCTCGATTTCGGTGTGGATACCACCGGCGTCGTGACTTTCCATGGCCTGAATCTTGTGGTCGAGGTCGTTGTGCTTCTCGAACAGGTGCAAGAAGCGGTGGTTGGTGCCCTCGGCTTTCAGGCGGGTGATCAGGTCGCGGTACTCAGGGAACATTTTTTCTCCTTTCGAAGTTTCATCATAGCCCAGACGAAGGCGCTTGTTGAGCCTGTCGCGGTCCTTATTCTTGGGTGAAATACGGCGACTCGGTGTCGCGGCCCAGCATGTCCTGGATGTCGGTCAGGGGCAGCACCTGGGTCGGAGCATTTCCGTTCGCCACGCAGTCGGCGTAGTAGCGCAGCGTGCCGTCGTCCTCGCGGACTTCGACCAGGCCGTGGATGTCGGTCTCGAAGCCCGGCAGCATGCGGGCGAACTCCCGCGCGAACTTCAAGTAGTCGACTATTTTTCTGTTGAACACCTCGCCCGGGATCAGGAGCGGAATACCCGGCGGGTAAGGCGTGATCAGGCTGGTGGTGATGCGGCCTTCCAACTGGTCGATCTCCACCCGCTCGACGCGCCGGCGGGCGATGCAGGCGTAGGCGTCGGCCGGGGTCATGGCCGGGGTCAGCTCGGTCAGGTAGATGTCGGTGGTCAGGCGCGCGATGTCGTACTTGGCGTACAGCTCGTGCACCAGCTGGCACAGGTCGCGCAGACCCAGGCGCTCGTAGCGGCGGTGGTGGGTGCAGAACTCGGGCATGATGCGCCACATCGGCATGTTGCGGTCGTAGTCGTCCTTGAACTGCTGCAGCGCCGTCAACAGCGTGTTCCAGCGGCCCTTGGTGATGCCGATGGTGAACATGATGAAGAAGCTGTAGAGGCCGGTTTTTTCGACCACCACGCCGTGCTCGGCCAGGAACTTGGTGACGATGCTGGCGGGGATGCCGGTCTTGTCGAACTTGCCGTCGAGGTTGAGGCCTGGCGTGACCAGGGTGGCCTTGATCGGGTCGAGCATGTTGAAGCCCGGGGCCAGCTTGCCGAAGCCATGCCAGCTCTTGCCCCGGCCACCGTTCTTGATGATCCAGTTGTCCGCTCGGCCGATGCCCTCCTCGGCCAGGGCGTTTGGCCCCCACACCTTGAACCACCAGTCGCCGGCCCCGAATTCGTCCTCGACCTTGCGCATGGCGCGGCGGAAGTCCATGGCCTCGACGATGCTCTCTTCGACCATGGCGGTGCCGCCGGGCGGCTCCATCATGGCGGCGGCCACGTCGCAGCTGGCGATGATGCTGTACTGCGGGCTGGTCGAGGTGTGCATCAGGTACGCCTCGTTGAACAGGTAGCGGTCCAGTTTGACGTTCTGTGAGTCCTGCACCAACACATGGCTGGCCTGACTGATGCCGGCCAGCAGCTTGTGGATGGACTGGGTCGAGTACACCACCGACTGCTTCGGCCGCGGGCGCTTCTTGCCCATGGCGTGGTAGGTGCCATAGAAAGGGTGGAAGGCCGCGTGCGGCAGCCAAGCTTCGTCAAAGTGCAGGTTGTCGACGTAGCCGTCGAGCATGCCCTTGATGGCTTCGGTGTCGTACAACACACCGTCGTAGGTCGATTGCGTCAGCGTCAGGATGCGCGGCTTGACCTTGTCGGCGTCGACATGCTTTAAGAGCGGGTTGGCGCGGATCTTGGCCTTGATGGTCTCGGGCTCGAACTCCGACTTGTGGATCGGCCCGATGATGCCGAAGTGGTTGCGCGTGGGCTTGAGAAACACCGGGATGGCCCCGGTCATGATGATGGCGTGCAGATTGCTTTTGTGGCAATTGCGGTCCACCAGCACCACGTCGCCCGGCGCCACGGTGTGGTGCCACACCATCTTGTTGCTGGTGGAGGTGCCGTTCGTGACGAAGAAGCAGTGGTCGGCGTTGAAAATGCGCGCCGCATTGCGTTCGCTCTCGCCGATGGCGCCGTCGTGGTCGAGCAGTTGGCCCAGCTCCTCCACCGCGTTGCACACATCGGCACGCAGCATGTTTTCACCGTAGAACTGGTGGTACATCTGGCCAATGGGCGACTTCAGAAACGCCACGCCACCCGAATGCCCCGGGCAATGCCACGAGTACGAGCCGTCCTCGGCGTAGTCGAGCAAGGCCTTGAAGAACGGCGGCTGAATGCCCTCCAGGTAGCTCTTGGCCTCGCGCACGATGTGCTTGGCGACGAACTCCGGCGTGTCCTCGAACATGTGGATGAAACCGTGCAGCTCGCGCAGGATGTCGTTGGGCAGGTGCTGGCTGGTCTTGGTTTCACCGTAGATATACAACGGCACATCCAGGTTCTTGCGGCGCACCTCCTGGATGAAGTGACGCAGGTCCAGCACCACCGGGTCCAGCTCGGGGCCGGAAGTGAACTCTTCGTCGTCGATCGACAGGATGAAGGCGCTGGCGCGGCTTTGCTGCTGCGCGAACTGGCTCAAGTCGCCGTAGCTGGTGGCACCAACCACCTCGAAGCCCTCGGACGCGATGGCCTCGGCCAGGGCGCGAATGCCTAGGCCAGAGGTGTTCTCGGCGCGGTAATCTTCGTCGATGATGACAATGGGGAAACGGAATTTCATGCGGGCAGCCTCCGGCCTGGGTGCGGTGGGCGAAACTGACTTGGAGCGCGCAAGTGTACGGAATTGATGCGGCCAATCCGGGTCAAAGCCTCACTTGTCCCAGAATGTAGGGCGTTCGTCCTGTCCGCGGGACGGAAATTGGAGCAATCATGGCCGAATCGACAATGTGGTGGATCGTCACTGGGGTGCTGGTGGCCGCCGAGTTGCTGAGCGGCACTTTTTACCTGCTGATGTTGGCCATCGGCACCGTGGCCGGGGCGCTGGCGGCCCACCTGGGGGCCAGCCCGACCGTCCAGCTGACCCTGGGCGCCCTGGTGGGCGGCGTGGCCGCCGCGCTGGGGTACCTGGTGCGCCGTCGTCGTCCCGGCCAGCCTCCGGCGCGCGCCGAGCGCAGCGTCAATCTGGACGTGGGCGAGGTGGTGCAAGTCGAACACTGGCAGGCCGACGGCACGGCCCTCATCCGCTACCGCGGCGCGCCCTGGACCGCGATGCTGCGCCCGGGCGCCGAAGCGCGCCCTGGCCCGCAACGCGTGGTCGAGCTCGTGGGCAGCCGGCTGCTGGTCGAGCCGGTCTGAACCTCACCGGATATCAAGGAGAAGTACATGGAAATCGCCCTCGTCCTGGTCATCATCGCGGTGTTGTTCATCAGCCGCGCCGTCAAGGTCGTCCCGCAGCAAAACGCCTGGGTGGTCGAGCGCCTGGGCAAATACCACGCCTCGCTCTCCCCGGGCCTGAACTTCCTGGTGCCATTCGTCGATCGCGTGGCCTACAAGCACAGCCTGAAAGAGATCCCGCTCGACGTACCCAGCCAAGTCTGTATCACGCGCGACAACACCCAGCTGCAGGTGGACGGTATCCTGTACTTTCAGGTCACCGACCCGATGCGCGCCAGCTATGGCTCCAGCAACTACATCACCGCCATCACCCAACTGGCGCAGACCACGCTGCGCAGCGTGATTGGCAAGCTGGAGCTGGACAAGACCTTTGAAGAACGCGACATCATCAACGCCAAGGTGGTCGAGGCCATCGACGAAGCGGCGTTGAATTGGGGCGTGAAAGTGCTGCGCTACGAGATCAAGGACCTGACACCTCCGAACGAAATTCTGCACGCCATGCAGGCGCAGATCACGGCCGAACGGGAAAAACGGGCCGTGATCGCCACCTCGGAAGGCAAGCGCCAGGAGCAGATCAACCTGGCCGAAGGCATGAAGCAGGCCGCCATCGCCAAGTCAGAAGGCGAAAAGCAGGCCGCCATCAACACCGCCCAGGGTGAGGCCGCCGCCATTACCGAGGTGGCCAACGCCACCGCCCTGGCATTGGCGCGCGTGGGCGCGGCCATCGGCCAACCCGGCGGCGAGCAGGCCGTGCAGCTGAAAGTCGCCGAACAGGCCGTGCACGCCTACGGCAGGCTGGCCCAGGAATCCAGCACCACGCTGGTGGTGCCCAGCAACATGACCGAGGTGGCCACGCTGATCAGTTCGGCCATGAAGATGGTGCAGGTACAAAAGAACGAAGCGTGAGCCGCGCCCTACCGCGGTTGCCCAGAGATCCGTCCGCTCTCGCGCTACAATGCGCGACTCTCGGAGAGGTGGATGAGCGGTTTAAGTCGCACGCCTGGAAAGCGTGTGTGGGTTAATAGCCCACCGCGGGTTCGAATCCCGCCCTCTCCGCCACACATAAAACCCAAGTCATTTCGGTGACTTGGGTTTTTTCTTGCTGGGCTCACCTTGCGGACGACACTGCCCCATCGCGCCCGGTCTGTCTGTCAGACTGGCCGTTCAACCCTCACGCCGCTATCATCATAAATATTGCCTGATTTTCTTACCCAGTTGCCCAAGCCGTGGCCCTTTCACGTGACCTGATTCTTGTCGTGGACGACGAGCCGCAGTCCCTGGACGCCATTCGGCGCACCTTGGAGGAGGATTTCGACGTGGCACTGGCGAGTTCCGCCGACGAGGCGCGGCGCTGTCTGCAGGCGCGGGAAGTCAGCGTGGTCCTGTGCGACCAGCGCATGCCGGAGCAGACCGGGGTGGAGTTTCTCAAGGAAGTGCGCCAGACTTGGCCCGATTGCGTGCGGATCATCGTCTCGGGCTACACCGACAGTCAGGACATCATCGAAGGGGTCAACGAGGCCGGGCTGTACCAGTACCTGCTCAAGCCCTGGATGCCGGACCATCTGCTCAACGTGGTGCGCGAGGCGGCACAAGCCCGGCGGTTGCAGACCGGCATCGCGCACCTGGACATGGAGGTGCGGCGTGCACCCTCGGCCTTGCGCGAGCGTCTGTCCCAGCGCCGAGAGCGGACCGCCACCGCTTTTGCCTTCGAGCAGATTCTGCGCGCCGAGGGCAGCCCCCTTGACGCGGTGTGCGCCCTGGCCTCGCGCATCGCCGTGCACAACCTCTCGGTGCTGCTGCTGGGCGAATCGGGCTCCGGCAAGGAGCTGATGGCGCGCGCCATCCACTACGCCAGCCCACGCTTGCAAGGCCCCTTCGTGGTGGAAAACTGCGCGGCGCTGGCCGACACCCTGCTCGAAAGCGAGTTGTTCGGCCACCGACGTGGCGCCTTCACCGGCGCTTATGACGATCATGTCGGCCTGTTCCAACGCGCCGATGGTGGCACCATTTTCCTGGACGAGATCGGTGAAACCTCGCCCCTGTTCCAGGTCAAGTTGTTGCGCGTGCTGGAGGCGCGCGAAGTGCGCCCGGTGGGTTCCACACGGGCGATTCAGGTCGACGTGCGTGTGATCTGTGCCACGCACCGCAATCTGGAGGCCGAGGTGCAAAGCGGCCGTTTCCGCGAAGACCTGTACTACCGCATCGCCGAGTGCACGCTGCAGCTGCCCCCACTGCGCGAGCGCCTGGGCGACCTGGCGTTGATCGCCCAACGTCTGCTCGACGACGTGGCGCACGCCAACGGCAAGCCCGCCATGCGCTGGAGCGACGCGGCGCTGCGGTGTTTGCTGGCCTACCCCTGGCCGGGCAACATCCGAGAGCTGCGCAACGAGGTCGGCCGCGCCGTGGCCCTCAGCGACAGCCTGGTCATCGAGCCCGGAACCTTGTCGCCACGCACCTTGCAGGGCACGTTGGGCGCACCTCCAGCACCGGCCATGGCCCGCGGCGGGGAGGCACTGCAACTGCCCAGGACCGGCACGCTGCAGGAACGGCTGGACGCCATCGAGGCAGCGATCTTGAAGGAAACCCTGATCCGCCATCGCTGGAACAAAAGCCAGGCTGCGCTGGAACTGGGCGTCTCGCGCGTCGGCCTGCGTGCCAAGCTGCTGCGCTTCGGGTTGGAAACCAAAGAGGTGCCGACATGAACGTGTTGTGGATGCAGTCGGGCGGCTGTGGCGGTTGCACCATGTCGCTGCTGTGTGCCGACGCGCCGGACTTCGCGGCGCAGTTTTCCGCCGCCGGGCTCAGCTGGTTGTGGCACCCCTCGCTGTCGCCACAGTCGGGCGCCGAGGTCATCCGACTGCTGGAGCGCATTGACGCGGGCGAGCAGCCGCTGGACATTCTGTGCGTCGAAGGCGCGGTGCTGCGCGGCCCCAACCGCACGGGGCGCTTTCATCTGCTGGCCGGCACCCAGGTGCCCATGATGGATTGGCTGACCCGCCTGGCGCGCCGCGCACGCCATGTGGTGGCGGTGGGCAGTTGCGCGGCCTGGGGCGGCATCTCGGCCACCGGGGCCAACCTGACCCAGGCCTGCGGTCTGCAGTACGAGGACACGCGCCCAGGGGGCCTGCTGGGGCCCGACTTCACCTCGGCCAGTGGGCTGCCCGTGGTCAACGTCGCCGGCTGCCCCACGCACCCTGGCTGGGTGATGGACACGCTGATGGCCCTGGCCCTCGACCAGCTGCACCGGATTGACCTGGACGAACTGGGCCGCCCACGCTTTTACGCCGACCAGTTGGTGCACCATGGCTGCACGCGCAACGAGTTTTACGAATTCAAGGCCAGCGCCGAGAAGCCTTCCGACCTGGGCTGCATGATGGAGCACATGGGCTGCAAGGGCACGCAAGCACACGCCGACTGCAACACCCGCCTGTGGAATGGCGAGGGCTCGTGCACGCGCGGCGGCTTCGCCTGCATCAGTTGCACCGAACCGGGCTTTCAGGACCCAGGCCACGCCTACCACCAGACGCCCAAGCTGGCCGGTATTCCCATCGGCCTGCCCACCGACATGCCGAAAGCCTGGTTCGTGGCCCTGGCCTCGTTGTCCAAAAGCGCCACGCCGCGCCGCGTGCGCGAGAACGCCACCAGCGACCACCCCACCGTGGCACCCACCATCCGGCGCACCGGCTTGCGCCGCCCCTCCGAGTGAGCCCCTCCCCTCCTCCGCCCGCCGCCGCCCCCGACAGTCCGGCAGGGCGGCGCGTCATCGTCGGCCCGTTCAACCGGGTGGAAGGCGATCTGGAGGTGCGGCTCACCGTCGCCCAGGGCATGGTGGCCGCGGCCGAGGTCAACGCCACCATGTTCCGCGGCTTCGAAAGCATGCTGGTGGGGCGCCACCCGATGGACGCGCTGACCATCGTGCCGCGCATCTGCGGTATTTGCTCGGTATCGCAGTCCATCGCCGCCGCCCGTGCGCTGGCCGATGCGGCGGGCATCGCGCCGCCGCCCAATGGGCAGCGCATGCACAACCTGATGATCGCCTGCGAGAACCTGGCCGATCACCTGACGCATTTCTACCTGTTCTTCATGCCCGATTTCGCACGGGCCTGCTACGCCCACCGCCCGTGGCACGCCGAGGCCAGAAAGCGCTACGCCGCCTTGGCCGAGCCCGAACCCGGGGCGCGCAGCGTGGCCGCCACCGCGGCGCGCGCCCGCTGGTTCGAACTGATGGGCTTGATGGGCGGCCGTTGGCCGCACACCGGCTCGCTGGTGCCCAGCGGCAGCACACGCGCCGTCACGGCGTCCGAACGCCTGCGCCTGTGGGCCAAGCTGCGCGAAATGCGCGGCTTCCTGGAGTCGCACACCTTTGGCGCCCCGCTGGAGACCGTGGCCGCGCTGTCCGACGCCACCGCGCTGCTGGCCTGGGCCGACGGCGATGCGCGGCGCGCGCAGAGCGACCTGGCGCTGTGGCTGGAAATTGCCCAGGACCTGACCCTTGAACGACTCGGTCGCGGCGCCAAGCAGTTGATGAGTTACGGGGCGTTTGCCGCGCCGTCCGGTTTTGGGTTCTCATCCGGTCTTTTCGACCTTGCCACGCAGGCCGTGACACCGATCCCCCTGTCCGCCATCACCGAGGACGCGCGCTCGGCCTGGTTCGACAGCGCGACCGGTCCGCTGCACCCCAGCGTCGGCAGCACCGTGCCGGCACCCGACAAACCCGGCGCCTACACCTGGAACAAGGCGCCGCGTCTGGACGGCCAGGTGCTCGAGGTCGGCGCGCTGGCCCGTCAAGCCGTGGACGGCCACCCACTCGCGCGCGCCCTGCTGCAAGACGGCCCCGCCACGGTGTTCAGCCGGGTCGTCGCCCGTCTGCTGGAAACGGCACGGATTCTGCCCCTGATGGAGCGTTGGGTCGGTGCACTGGAGTTGGGCGCGCCCTTCGCCAAGCCGCTCCCCACTTTCGGCCGGGCGCATGGCGTGGGCCTGGCCGAGGCCGCGCGCGGCGCCCTGGGTCACTGGCTGTCCATCGAGGACGGCCGCATCAGCCATTACCAGATCATCGCACCCACCAGTTGGAACTTCTCGCCGCGCGACAGCCAGGGCAGCCCCGGCGCGCTGGAGTCCGCCCTGGTCGGCACGCCAGTGGACGAGCGGGCCAGCGACGACGCCCACGTGGCGGTGCAACACGTGGTGCGCTCCTTCGACCCCTGCATGGTCTGCACCGTGCACTGACCACCCTTTGCACCCATGGAACGCCTGACGATCTCGCTCGACGACCCACTGGCCGCCAGCTTCGACGAATGGCTGGCCGGGCGCGGCTACACCAACCGGTCCGAGGCCATGCGCGATTTGATCCGCGCCGAGCTGGAACGCTCGCGTCAGCAGGAAGCGCCGCGCCGCCAGGGCGTGGGCGTGCTGTCCTACGTGTTCCACCACCGTTACCGCGAGCTGGGCGAGCGCATCGTCGGGCTGGAACACGCCTACCACGACACCATCGTGTCGTCGATCCACGCCAACCTGGACGCCGAGCGCTCCATCGAGGCGGTGATCCTGCGCGGCGCCATGCGCGACGTGCGCCGCTTCTCCGACGCCGTGTGCGCCCACCGGGGCGTGCACCACGGTCAGCTCAATATCGTCAGCGCGCAAGACGAGCGCTGAACGCGCCGTGAACCCCAACACGCCGCCGCCGCCCGCTCCGCGCCCGCGCGCCTCCGCGCTGCCCGAGCACATCACGCACGAGCAGCTCACCCACATGGACGAATCCGTGTGGGTGGACGTGATCCAGCAGATGGACGCGGTGTACGCGCGTCTGGTCGAGGACGAGACCGCGCTGGAAGAGCGCAACACCCAGCTGGAAACCTCGCAGCAGTTCATCTACAGCCTGCTGTCGTCAATGACCGACGTGCTGGTGGCCTGCCGTGAGGACGGCGCCATCGAGCAGACCAACATGGCCCTGTGCCGCCTGGTCGGCCGCACCGACGACGAACTGCGCGACCAGCCCATCGACACCCTGCTGGCCGACGCCGAAAGCGCCGAACGTCTGCGCAACTGCATCGCCTCGCCCGAGGCGCAGCGTGGCGGTGCCTCGGCCGAGGTGAACATGCGCGACGGCCAGGGCCGCAAGGTGCCGGTGGACCTGAACTGCACGCTGCGGCGCAGCGCCAGCGGTCAGGTGGTCGGTCACGTGCTGGTGGGTCGCCCGATGGGCGAGCTCAAGCGCGCTTACCACGAACTGCGCGAGGCGCACGAAGCGCTCAAGCGCACGCAAGCGCAGCTGCTGCACTCGGAAAAGCTGGCCTCGTTGGGGCGTCTGGTGGCGGGCGTCGCGCATGAGCTGAACAACCCGATCAGCTTCGTGCTCGGCAACGTGCATGCGCTCAAGCGCTACGCCGAGCGCCTGGAGCGCTACCTGAACGCCGTGCACGCGCTGCCGCTCACGCCCGAGGTGCAGGCGCTGCGGCGCGAGCTGCGTGTCGACCACCTGCTGGCCGATCTGCCCTCGCTGATGGGCGGCACCATGGAGGGCGCGCAGCGCACCACCGACATCGTCAGTGGCCTGAAGCGCTTCTCGGCCGTGGATCGCGAGGAATACACCCGGTTCGACCTGTGCGTGGTGATCGAACGGGCCATCCATTGGGTGCAAAAAGGCACCGCGCCGCGCTTTCACATCGCTTTCGCGCCCGATGGACCGGCCGTGATCGTCGGCCATCCCGGCCAGATGCTGCAGGTGGCGATGAACCTGATCCAGAACGCCTACGACGCCGCCGCGCCCGAAGCCGCGCCACCACCGCGCCTGGATATCCGGCTGCTGCGCGAGACCGGCGGCCGCCACCTGACGGTCACCTTCGCCGACAACGGCAGCGGCATCGCGCCCGAGCACCTGGGCAGCATCTTCGATCCGTTTTTCACCACCAAGAGCGCCGGCAAGGGCACCGGCCTAGGCCTGTCGATCAGCTACGGCATCGTCGAGCGGCACGGCGGCACGCTGACGGGCGCCAACCGGCCCGAGGGCGGCGCCTGCTTCACGCTGCGACTCCCCCTCGCCTGAACGCGGCCTGGCACGGGCGTGCGACAACCATGGGCAGGGGATTGCCTTATTTTATGAATATTTTTATATTGTTCATACTCACGAATCAAACACCGACGTCGAGTTGACACGCACGATCCCTAAGAGTTCGATACCCACCCACATGCAGCGCGCCGTGCGCCACGCACGCGCATGGTCGGGCGTTTGGCTGCTTGGCGCTTGTTCGGGCTGGGTTTTGGCGCAGCCGGTACCCGACCATCTGTCCGAGGTGACCGTGCGTGCGCACTACGACAACGCCGTGGGCAGCACGGACGCGGCGTCACAAGGCCGGGTGCAAGCCGGCCTGCTGGCCGACCGACCTCTGCTCCGGCCGAGCGACGCGCTGGAAGCCGTGCCCGGCCTCGTCGTCACTCAGCACTCGGGCGATGGAAAGGCCAACCAATACTTCCTGCGCGGCTTCAACCTGGACCACGGCACCGATTTCGCCACCACCGTCAACGGCGTGCCGGTCAACATGCCCACACACGCGCATGGCCAGGGCTACAGCGACCTCAATTTCCTGATCCCCGAGCTGGTGGACCACATCGACTACCGCAAGGGGCCGTACTTCGCCCCCTATGGCGACTTTGCCAGCGCCGGGGCGGCCGACATCGCCTACGCCACGCGCCTTGAACGGCCCTTTGCCAGCCTGACGCTGGGTGCGCACAACTTTCGGCGCGCGCTGCTCGCCGGCTCGGGAGAGCGCTCGGACGGCACGCGCTGGCTGGGTGGACTGGAGCTGGCGGGCAACGACGGCCCGTGGACCGTGCCGGAGCGCTTGCGCAAGCTCAATGGCGTGCTCAACCTGTCGGGCGGCAGCGCACGCGAGGGTTGGACCGCCACCGCCATGGGCTACGACGCCCATTGGACGGCCACCGACCAGGTACCCGAGCGCCTGATCGGCCAAGCCTGGCAAGGCAGGCGCTTTGGTCGGTTCGACGCTGTGGACCTCACCGATGGCGGGCGCAGCGCGCGCTACAGCCTGTCCGGCGAATGGCACCGGAGCACCGGCAGCACAACCGACCGCCTGGCGGTCTGGGCGCTGCACAGCCGGCTGACGCTGTTCTCCAACTTCACCTACTTCACCCAAGGTCCACAAGGCGATCAGTTCTCACAGCGGGAGTCGCGCAATGCGCTGGGCTTTTCGGGCTCACGCAGCTGGGCGCACCGCATGGCCGGTGCGGATGCGCAAACCACTCTGGGCGTGCAGCTGCGCCACGACCAAGTGCAATTGGGCCTGCTGCGCAGCACCGCCCGCGCGATCACCGACACGGTGCGCGATGACCGCGTGGGGCAGACGCAGGCGGGCCTGTACGCCGAGAACGCCGCTCAATGGACGCCCTGGCTGCGCACCGTGCTGGGCCTGCGCGCCGACACGCTGATCGCCCGCGTGCGCAGCCACGTGCTGACCGCCAACTCGGGGCACAGCGACGACCTCACGCTCTCGCCCAAGGCCAGCCTGGTGCTCGAGCCCTGGGCCCACACCGAGTTTTTCGTCAACGCCGGACGCGGCTTTCACAGCAACGACGCACGCGGCACGACCATTCGTGTCGATCCGACAGCGCCCACCCGCGCGGCCGAGCAGGTGCCCGGATTGGTGCCCAACCTGGGTTACGAGCTGGGCCTGCGCGGCCAATGGTTACCGGGGCTGCAGACCTCACTCGCGCTGTGGTGGCTGCGTTCGCGCTCCGAGTTGGTCTACGTGGGCGATGCCGGTACGACCGAGCCCGGCCAAGCCAGCCGCCGCCGCGGCGTCGAATGGAACACGCGCTACACCCCCTGGCGCGGCGTGGTGCTGGACGCCGACCTGGCGTGGACGCACGCGCGCTTTGCCGATGGCTCGCACATCGACAACGCCGTCGATCGCGTGAGCGTGCTCTCGGTCACGTTGGGCCAGGGGCCGGGCTGGTCTGCCACGCTGGGTTGGCGTTACATCGGCTCGGCGACGCTCACCGGCGACAACAGCCAGCGCTCGCGCCCCAGCCGCACCGCCAACCTGCGCATCGGGTATGCGCCGCAAGGCGCACGCTGGTCGCTGACTTTGGATGTGTTCAACCTGTTCAACCGCCGCAACGACGACATCAGCTACTGGTACGCGTCGCGCCTGCCGGGCGAGGCCTCCGACGTCGAAGGCCTGCACGTGCACCCCGCAGAACCGCGCACCGCGCGCGTGGTCTGGCGCCTCGCGCTCTGAACCGATCGTTCCGATCCGGGCCGGCACAGGGCTATGGCGGTATCGGCTGGCCGAACTCGCGCGCCAAAAAACCCTCGCCCTGCTCCAGCACGAAATAGCGAAACGCCTCGGCCGCCGGCGACAGCAACTTCGAAAGCGTGTGCACGCAGTTCCAGGCCCGCACCACCGGTGCGCCATGCACGTCCAGCACCGCCAGCAGACCGTAGCGCAACTCCATGCCCACGGTGTGCAAGGACAGAAACGAGATCCCCATGCCCGCCATCACCGCCTGCTTGATGGTTTCGTTGCTGTCCATCTCCATGGCCGGCTGCACGCTGCTGTGGTGCTTGTCCAAAAACTGCTCCAGCGCCGCGCGCGTGCCCGAGCCCGGCTCGCGCATCACGAACGGTTGATCGCGCAGTTGCGTCGGCGCCAGCGTGCCTTCGCGCACGAGCGGATGATCGGGCGGCGCCACAAAGCCGTGCGGGTGCGCGGCAAAGGGCTCGGTGCGGGTGGCCAGCTCCTTGGGGGGGCGGCCCATGATGGCGATGTCGACCTCGCCGCCGTGCAGCATCCTGACCAGTTGCTCCCGGTTGCCCACCGCCAGGCGAATGTCCACCGCCGGGTGCTCCTCTCGAAAGCGCGCCAGCAGCTTGGGCAAAAAATACTTGGCGGTGCTGACCATGCCGATGGTCAGCTGCCCCGCTTCCAGCTTGCGCAGGCGCGCCACGGCGTCCTCGGCGTCCTTCAACCCGGCCAGGATGCGGCGCGCGTAGACCAGCACGTATTCGCCCGCGGTGGTCAGTTGCACCTGGCGCCCGTGACGCTCGAACAGCGGCAGGCCGACCTGCGACTCCAGCTCCTTCATCTGCATCGACACGGCCGGCGGCGTCAGATGCAAAGCCCGGGCGGCCTCGGCAAAGCTTTGGTGGCGCGCGGCCTCGCTGAACACACGCAGTTGCCGAAAGGTGGCGTTTTTCATTCAGAAAAATTTAACTGATCATGAATTAAATCTGACTTTACCTTAATTGATTCGTTTTTTACAGTGCACCTCAAGCCAGCCTACTTCCACGGAGAGCCCGCATGAACGCCACCACCCCGCAAGAGTCCGCCCAGATCACCGACGCCAAAAAGCGCTACAGCGCCGGCGTGCTCAAGTACAAGCAGATGGGCTACTGGATGCCCGACTACCAGCCCAAGGACACCGACACCATCTGCCTGTTCCGCATCACCCCACAGGACGGCGTGGACCCCGAGGAAGCCGCCGCCGCCGTGGCGGGTGAAAGCTCCACCGCCACCTGGACGGTGGTCTGGACCGACCGCCTGACGGCCTGCGACAGCTACCGCGCCAAGGCCTACCGGGTCGAGCCCGTGCCCGGCACGCCCGGCCAGTACTTCGCCTGGGTGGCCTACGACCTGATCCTGTTCGAAGAAGGCTCCATCGCCAACATGACGGCCAGCCTGATCGGCAACGTGTTCAGCTTCAAGCCGCTGAAGGCCGCGCGCCTGGAAGACATGCGCATCCCGGTGGCCTACATCAAGACCTTCAAGGGCCCGCCCACCGGCCTGGTGGTGGAGCGCGAACGGCTTGAAAAATACGGCCGCCCCCTGCTCGGCGCCACCACCAAGCCCAAGCTGGGCCTGTCGGGCCGCAACTACGGCCGGGTGATCTACGAGGGCTTGAAGGGTGGCTTGGACTTCATGAAGGACGACGAGAACATCAACTCGCAGCCCTTCATGCACTGGCGCGATCGCTTTCTGTACGTGATGGACGGCGTCAACAAGGCCAGCGCCGCCACTGGTGAAGTGAAGGGCAGCTACCTGAACATCACCGGCGCCACCATGGAAGACATGTACGAGCGCGCCGAGTTCGCCAAGGAACTGGGCAGCATCGTGGTCATGGTCGATCTGGTGATTGGCTGGACGGCCATCCAGTCCATGGCCAACTGGTGCCGCAAGAACGACATGCTGATGCACATGCACCGCGCCGGTCACGGCACCTACACGCGGCAAAAGAACCACGGCGTCAGCTTTCGGGTCATCGCCAAATGGCTGCGCCTGGCCGGCTGCGACCACCTGCACACCGGCACCGCCGTGGGCAAGCTGGAGGGCGACCCGCTCACCGTGCAGGGCTACTACAACGTCTGCCGCGACAGCTACACCAAGCAAGACCTGCCGCGCGGCCTGTTCTTCGACATGGACTGGGCCGACACCAAGAAGGTCATGCCGGTGGCCTCGGGCGGCATCCACGCCGGGCAGATGCACCAGTTGCTGGATCTGTTTGGCGACGACGTGATCCTGCAATTTGGCGGCGGCACCATCGGCCACCCGCAGGGCATCCAGGCCGGCGCCGTGGCCAACCGGGTGGCGCTGGAAGCCATGGTCAAGGCGCGCAACGAAGGCAAGGACATCAAGGTGGAGGGCCCCGAAATCCTCAAAACCGCCGCCAAGCAGTGCGGGCCTCTGAAGGCGGCGCTGGATACCTGGGGCGACATCAGCTTCAACTACGCCTCGACCGACACCAGCGACTACGCCGTCACGCCAAACGCGGCATAAAAACAGCCACATGCCGGCGCCAACAAACAGCATACAGCTATTGATTGAGTAGCAATTCAGAAGGAACCGATGCCATGATGACCAACCCCACCGGCCGCCTGACGCAGGGCCAGTTCAGCTTTCTGCCCGATCTGAGCGACGCCGAAATCACCGCCCAGATCGCCTACGGCCTGGCCAAGGGCTACGCCTGGAGCGTGGAATACACCGACGACCCGCACCCGCGCAACAGCTACTGGGAGATGTACGGCATGCCCATGTTCGACCTGCGCGACGCCGCCGGCGTGCTGGCCGAGCTGAACGACTGCCGCAAGGCCTTTCCCGGCCACTACATCCGCCTGATGGCTTTTGATTCGACCCGTGGGGTGGAAAGCGTGGCCATGAGCTTCATCGTCAACCGCCCGGCCAAGGAACCCGGCTTTGGCCTGGTGCGCCAAGAGATCGATGGCCGCCGCATGCGCTACACGGTGCACAGCTACGCCACCGACCAGCCGGAAGGCGAGCGGTACTGATTTCACTTTAATTTCGATAGCACACTTCTATTTGTTCACGCCGGCATAAGCCTATTTTTGTCATGAACGCCCCGCTCTACCGCATCCCCGGTGTGCCTGCGGCCGCTGCGCCCGCCGACACGCCCGCCCCCCAGGCCCCCGTGGCCACGGACGGCGCGCGCAGCATGGGCGAGGTGCTGGCCCAGTCGCAGGTCGAGCCGGTGCTGGCCGAGTTGGAGCGCGATCTGGTGGGTCTGGCGCCAATCAAAGCCCGCATCCGCGACATCGCCGCCCTGCTGGTGATCGACAAGCTGCGTGCCAACCTGGGGCTGACCTCGCAGGCGCCTCCGCTGCACATGTCGTTCACAGGCAACCCCGGCACCGGCAAAACTACGGTGGCGCTGCGCATGGCGCAGATCCTGCATCGGCTGGGCTATGTGCGCCAAGGCCATCTGGTGGCCGTGACGCGCGACGACCTGGTGGGCCAGTACATCGGCCACACGGCGCCGAAAACCAAGGAAGTGCTGAAAAAAGCCATGGGCGGCGTGCTGTTCATTGACGAGGCCTACTACCTCTACCGCCCGGACAACGAGCGCGACTACGGCCAGGAAGCCATCGAAATCCTGCTGCAGGTGATGGAAAACCAGCGTGACGACCTGGTGGTGATCGTGGCCGGCTACAAAGACCGCATGGACACCTTCTTTCAGTCCAATCCGGGTTTGAGCAGCCGCATCGCGCACCACCTGGATTTTCCCGATTACAGCGAGGGTGAGCTGATGCAGATCGCCCAAAAGATGCTGACCGAGCAGCACTACCGCTTTGGCGACGGCACGCATGAGGCCTTTGAGCGCTACCTGGCGCAGCGCCTGACCCAGCCACATTTCGCCAACGCGCGCAGCGTGCGCAACGCCCTCGACCGCGCCCGCCTGCGCCAGGCCAGCCGCCTGTTTGCCGACCGCGAGCGCGAACTCACGGCGGACGATCTGTGCACACTGGCCCCGCAAGACATTCTGGCCAGCCGCGTGTTTCGGCAAGGGGGCGCAGCATGAGCCTGCACGCCCTGATCTTTGACGTGGACGGCACCCTGGCCGACACCGAGGCCGCGCACCTGGCCGCCTTCAACCACGCGTTTGACGAGGCCGGCATGGGCTGGCATTGGGACGTGCCGCAGTACACCCGACTGCTCGACATCTCTGGCGGCAAAGAGCGCATCCTGCACCACTGGCGCCAGGTGCAACCCGATCTCACCGACCTGGGTGGCGGCGTGACCGACACCGTGGCGCGCCTGCACGAGTTGAAAACCGCCGCCTACGAACGCGCCGTGCGCGACGGCGCGGTGCAATTGCGCCCCGGCGTGCTGGCGCTGATCGACGCCGCCAGCGGCGCCGGTCTGCAGCTGGCAATTGCCACCACCACCTCGCCCGTCAACATCGCCGCGCTGCTGCGCCAAGCCATTGGGCCCGACTGGCGGCTGCTGTTCACCGTGGTCGAAGACGCCTCCACCGCCCCGCGCAAAAAACCCGACCCCATGGTCTATCAGCAAACCCTGGCCCGCATGGGGCTGGCCACGGCCGATGCCCTGGCGTTTGAAGACTCGGCCAACGGCCTGGCTGCCGCGCGTGCGGCCGGCTTGCTGACGCTGGTGACGCCCAACGGCTTCACGGCCCACCACAACTTTGCCGGGGCCCTGCGCGTGCTGCCCGACCTCGGCGGCATCACCTTGGCCCAACTGCGCGGCTGGCACGCCCAGGCCTTGGCCAGCGCCGGAGCCCAGGCATGAGCGCGACCACCAACGCCCTGCGCATCGCGCCGTCCATCCTCTCGGCCGACTTCGCTCGCCTGGGCGAGGAGGTGCGCGCCATCGAAGCCGCGGGCGCCGATTTGGTGCATTTCGACGTGATGGACAACCACTATGTGCCCAACCTCACCATCGGCCCGCTGGTCTGCGAGGCGATTCGCCCGCATGTGCAGATACCGATTGACGTGCACCTGATGGTCGAGCCGGTGGACGCGCTGGTGCCCTTGTTTGCCAAGGCCGGCGCCAAGCTGATCACCTTTCACCCCGAAGCCAGCCGCCACGTCGACCGCACCCTGCAGCTGATCCGCGACCACGGCTGCAAGGCCGGCATCGTGCTCAACCCCGCCACCCCGCTGGGCTGGATGGACCACGTGATGGACAAGCTCGACGTGCTGCTGCTGATGAGCGTCAACCCCGGCTTTGGCGGTCAGGCCTTCATCCCCGCCACGCTGGACAAGCTGCGCGCCGCGCGCCAACGCATCGACGCCCACCAGGCCGCCGGCGGCCAGCCGATCTGGCTGGAAGTGGACGGCGGCGTGAAGGTGGACAACATCGCCCGCATCGTGGCCGCCGGCGCCGACACGCTGGTGGCCGGCAGCGCCGTGTTTGGCGCGCCCGACCCAAGTGGCGGTTACCGCGGCGTGATGAACGCCCTGCGCCAAGCCGCCGCACCCGCTTGAAACAGATTTCATTTTTCTCGAAAGCCCGCCATGCCCTTGCCACGCCGCTACACCCTCACCCAGTACCTGATCGAACAGCGCCGCCGTTTTCCCGGCGCCAGCGGCGACTTCAACGCGCTGCTGCTCGACGTGGCCCTGGCCTGCAAGGCCATTGCGCGCTCGGTCGCCTTTGGCGAGCTGGGGGGTGTGCTGGGCCACCCCAGCGCCGACGTCGCCACCGCCGTCAACGTGCAGGGCGAGCAGCAAAAAAAGCTGGACGTGGTCAGCAACGAGTACTTCACGCAGATGACCGAATGGGGCGGCCACCTGGCGGGCATGGCTTCGGAAGAGATGGACGCGCCCTACCAGATCGCCGCCCCGCACCAGCGCGGCAAGTACCTGCTGGTGTTCGACCCGCTGGACGGTTCCAGCAACATCGACGTCAACGTCACCGTGGGCAGTATTTTTTCGATTCTGCGCGCCCCGCAAGAGGTGATCGACTCGGGCCGCGACGTGGTCGAGGCCGATTTTCTGCAACCCGGCACCCGCCAGCTGGCCGCCGGCTACGCACTGTACGGGCCCACCACCATGCTGGTGCTGAGCGTGGGCAATGGCGTGGCCGGCTTCACGCTCGACCCGAACCTGGGCCAGTTCATGCTCACCCACCCCGACATCCAGGTGCCGCCGGATACGCAGGAGTTCGCCATCAACGCCTCCAACGCGCGCTTTTGGGAAGCGCCCGTCAAGCGCTACGTGGACGAATGCCTGGCCGGCCAGACCGGCCCGCGCGGCAAGGACTTCAACATGCGCTGGATCGCCTCGATGGTGGCCGAGGCGCACCGCATCCTGATGCGCGGCGGCGTGTTCATGTACCCGCGCGACAGCAAGGACCCGGCCAAGCCCGGCCGCTTGCGCCTGCTGTACGAAGCCAACCCGATCGGCTTTTTGATGGAGCAGGCCGGCGCGCGTGTATCGACCGGGCGCGAGCCGCTGCTCGGCGTGGCGCCCACCGCGCTGCACCAGCGCATCGGCCTGATCTTTGGCTCGCGCCACGAGGTCGAGCGCATCGAGCGCTACCACGCCGAGCCCAGCCGCACCGAGGAACCCGTGCACCCGCTGTTCGGCGAGCGCGGTTTGTTCCGCGCCGAGGCGCTTTCTTGACGCTATTGAGTTGATAGCTATTCAGGAAGTACCCATGCCGACATACCGCAGATTTCATTGATATTCCCACCCGGGACAGAGTGAAGAGAGAGCCCCATGTCCGAACGCCACCCCATCATCGCCATCACCGGCTCGTCCGGCGCCGGCACCTCCACGGTGACCCGCACCTTCCAGAACATCTTTCGGCGCGAGGGCGTCATCGCCGCCATCGTCGAAGGCGACAGTTTTCACCGCTACGACCGCACCGAGATGAAGCAGCGCCAGGCCGAGGCCGAAGCGCAAGGCAACAAGCACTTCAGTCACTTTGGCGCCGACAACAACCTGTTTGGCGAACTGGAAGCTCTGTTCAAGGGCTACGGTGACACCGGCCAGGGCCGCGCCCGCAAATACCTGCACAACGACGAAGAGGCCGCGCCCTACAAGCAACAACCCGGCACCTTCACCCCCTGGGAGCCGCTGCCCGAGGGCACCGACATGCTGTTTTACGAAGGCCTGCACGGCGCGGTGGTCACGCCCGAGCACAACATCGCCCAGCACGCCGACCTGCGCATCGGGGTGGTGCCGGTGGTGAATCTGGAATGGATTCAAAAGCTCTGGCGCGACAAGCACCAGCGCGGCTACAGCACCGAGGCGGTGACCGACACCATCTTGCGCCGCATGCCGGATTACGTGAACTACATCGTGCCGCAGTTCGCGCACACGCACGTCAACTTTCAGCGTGTGCCGGTGGTGGACACCAGCAACCCCTTCATCGCGCGCGACATCCCCAGCGCCGACGAAAGCATGGTGGTGATCCGCTTCGCCACCCCCAAGGGCATCGACTTTCAGTACCTGCTGAACATGATCCACGACTCGTGGATGAGCCGCGCCAACACCATCGTGGTGCCGGGCGGCAAGATGGAACTGGCGATGCAGCTGATCTTCACGCCGTTTGTGTGGCGGATGCTGGAAAGGCAAAAGAGATCACCCCCCTGAGGCGCTGACGCGCCTTCCCCCCTCTCTCTTCGGGAGGGGGGACAACGCCAGTGGGCGGGCCAAGCCCTTCCACGGCGTTCTCTGAATTGGCCTGCTCCGCGGCCGTCTGACCGATTGATGTTGCGCTCAAGGATTGAGCGTGATGGAGGAACTTTGCATGAACGCGCCTTTGTCACACCTTGCCGCGCCCGCCACCGACGCGCGGGCCATGGCCAACGCCATCCGCATGCTGGCGGTGGACGCGGTGCAAGCCGCCAACTCCGGCCACCCGGGTGCGCCCATGGGCATGGCCGACATGGCCCAGGCGCTGTGGCACCGCCACCTCAAGCACAACCCGGCCAACCCGCAATGGGCCGACCGCGACCGCTTTGTGCTGTCCAACGGCCACGCCTCCATGCTGCTGTACGCCCTGCTGCACCTGACGGGCTACGCCTTGCCCACCGAGCAGTTGCAACGCTTTCGCCAACTGCACAGCCTGACCCCCGGTCACCCAGAGGTCGGGGTCACCCCCGGCGTCGAGACCACCACCGGCCCGCTCGGCCAAGGCCTGGCCAACGCCGTGGGCATGGCGCTGGCTGAAAAACTGCTGGCGGCCGAGTTCAACCGGCCCGACCACACCGTGGTCGACCACCACACCTACGTGTTCATGGGCGACGGTTGCCTGATGGAAGGCATCAGCCACGAAGCCTGTTCGCTGGCCGGTACGCTGCGGCTGTCCAAGCTGATCGCGCTGTACGACGACAACGGCATCAGCATCGACGGCCACGTCGAGGGCTGGTTCACCGACGACACCCCGGCGCGCTTTGCGGCCTATGGCTGGAACGTGGTGGCCAGCGTGGACGGGCACGACGCCGACGCGGTGGACCGCGCCATCACCGCCGCGCGCGCGCAAGGTCAGCAAGCCGACGGCCAACCCACCCTGATCTGCTGCAAAACCGTCATCGGGCAAGGCGCGCCCCACAAGGCCGGTGGGCACGAGGTGCACGGCGCGCCCTTGGGCCAGACCGAAGTTGCCGCCACCCGCGCAGTGCTCGGCTGGACCGCCGCGCCCTTTGAGGTGCCCGAACCGCTGCGCACCGCCTGGGACGCCCGCAAGCGCGGGCAAGCTGCCGAGCGCGACTGGCGCACCCGCTTCGAGGCGTACCGCACGGCCTACCCGGGTGAAGCCGCTGAATTCGAGCGGCGCATGGCAGGCGAGCTGCCCGCTGCCTGGGCCGAGCGCCTGCCGAGCCTGCTGCAAGCCATCGCCGCGCGTCCCGAGGCCGTGGCCACGCGCAAAGCCAGCCAAGGGGCGCTGGACGCTTTGGCGCCGCTGCTGCCCGAGTTGTTTGGAGGCTCGGCCGACCTCACCGGCTCCAACCTGACCAACTTCAAAGGCTGCGTCGTGGCCGGGCGCGACCGCGCCGGCAACCACCTGAGCTGGGGCGTGCGCGAATTCGGCATGGCCGCCGCGCTGAATGGCATGGCGCTGCACGGCGGCTTCATTCCCTACGGCGGTACCTTTCTGACCTTCAGCGACTACAGCCGCAACGCCATCCGCATGGCCGCGCTGATGAAGCTGCGCGTGATCCACGTCTTCACGCACGATTCGATTGGTCTGGGCGAGGACGGCCCCACCCACCAAAGCGTGGAGCAGGTACCCAGCCTGCGCCTGATTCCCGGCCTGGACGTGTGGCGCCCGGCCGACGCGCTGGAAACCGCCGTGGCCTGGATCGCTGCGCTGGAGCGCCAGGACGGCCCAAGCGCGCTGGCCTTGTCGCGGCAAAACCTGCCCAGCGTGACCGACGGCAGCGTCTGCGCCGCCACCATCCGCCACGGCGGCTACGTGCTGCGCGACATGGAAGGCGCTGCCGCCGTCATTCTCGCCACCGGCTCGGAAGTGGCTCTGGCCCTGACAGCGCAGGCGCTGCTGGCCGGCCAGGGGGTGGCCACGCGGGTGGTGTCGATGCCTTCCACCACCGTGTTCGATCGGCAAGGCACGGCCTACCAGGATTCGGTGCTGCCGCCCGAACTGCCGGCCGTGGCGGTGGAAGCCGCGCACCCCGACTTCTGGCGCAAGTACGTGGGCCGCACCGGGGCCGTGGTCGGCATCGCCAGTTTTGGCGAATCGGCCCCCGCGCCGGAGCTGTTTGCCCACTTCGGGCTGGTGCCCGAGCGCGTGGCCGACGCGGTGCGCAACGTGCTGGTCCGCCACACCGGTCGCGGGCTGCCGGCATGAGCCGTTTTGATCTGATCTGTTTCGACCTGGACGGCACCCTGGTGGAAACCGCGCCAGAGATTCTGGACGCCGTCAACGACACCCTGGCTGCGCTGCATCTGCCGGCGGTGACTCAAGCCCAGGTGGAGCGCTGGATCGGCCACGGCACGCGCGAGCTGCTGCTGCACGCCCTGGCAGATGCCTGCGGGTGCAGCGCCGCCGAGGTTCGGGCGCGCCCCGATCTGGCCGACATCGCGCACCGTTTCGACGGCCATTACGCACGCCGCTGCGGCACGCGCAGCCGGCTTTACCCCGGCGCGCGCGAAGCGCTGGACCGGCTGCGCGACCACGGCGTACGTCTGGCGTTGGTCACCAACAAGGAATGGCGCCACGCCCAAGGCCTGCTGCACGCGCACCAACTGGAAACCCGTTTCGACTGCGTGATCGGCGGCGACACCTTGCCCAGCAAGAAGCCCGACCCGGCCGGGGTCGCGCGCTGCATGCGCACCTGCTCGGTAGCGCCCCGCCGCACGCTGTTTGTCGGCGACTCGTCCATCGACGCCGCCACCGCCCGCAACGCCGGGGTGAGCGTGTGGCTCTTGTCCCACGGCTACAACATGGGCCGCCCGCTGGCGGAATGCGCGCCCGACCGAATCATCGACAACTTTGCAGCGCTGACCGAGTCGCTGCTGGCCCAACCCACGGTAAGCACATGACCATCAAAATCGGCATCAACGGCTTCGGCCGCATCGGGCGCATGGTGTTTCGCGCGGCCATCGCCAACTACTCGGACATCGAAGTGGTCGGCATCAACGACCTGCTG
>Ga0209572_1000570_pt1 | contig 49622 bp, 38 predicted proteins | sample EBPBio232012_DNA_FD_185867 | JGI IMG/M metagenome (GOLD analysis project Ga0209572, IMG submission 185867) | Wastewater treatment Type I Accumulibacter community from EBPR Bioreactor in Madison, WI, USA - Reactor 1_1/23/2012_ DNA (SPAdes)... | ecosystem: Engineered > Bioreactor > EBPR >...
TATGATTTATCGTTTAATAGCGTTTCAAATTCAGACTTAAACGACTCAGGAACATTTTCAATTGATTGTGCCACGAATCTTCTTACAGCAATATCGTTAGATTTCATTGCTAAATCATATAATTCAGAAACTTTTTCAAAAGGCTCGTTTCTAATTTGATAAACCGCTTCAACTTTTAATGCCGAATAACTATCGGATGTTAAAATTACTTTTAACAAATTATACTTGTCTTCCAATTTGGATTTCCTTTCATATTGCAATTTCAGTAAATCACGCATGAATCCATTTTTAGTCAAAAGAAAATTAATATCATCTGCAGGATATTTATAATCCTCCAACCAAACTTTCTTAAATTTTTCGGTATCAAAATCAGATACTTTTCTAATTTCGGCTAGAAAGTCGTCTGTTTCAACATTTTTATATTGGTATTTCTTTAAATAACTTTTTACTGCTTTTCTAAACTTCTTTTCTCCAATTGATTCTCTTATAAAATGTAAAGCCCAAGCACCTTTTTGATAAAAACTTAATGAACTAGCCTTTTCATTCATTATAGGAATTGTATCGGTTTTAGCTGCAACTTTCAAACGATTAGCGTAACTAAATAATTGGTTATAAAAATAATCGTCACCAAAAACTTCACGCTCAGCAAGCGAAGCATAATAGGTTGCGAATCCTTCTTGAAGCCAATGATGCTTTCCTGATTTTGCTGTAACCAAATCGCCAAACCATTGATGTGCCAACTCATGTGCGTTAACATTCAAATAATTTCTATCATTAAATCCGCTTTCATCAACTACATAATCTTGTGAGAAAATCGTTGCTGAAGTATTTTCCATTCCAGCATAAAGAAAATCTTCTACTGGAACTTGACGATAAACTTTCCAAGGATACTTCACTCCTATTTCTTTTTCAAGGAAATCAAAAATGGTTTTAGAATCTTTATAAGTATATTGGTATTTAACTTCATCAATAGGTTTATAATAGTTTTCTAATGGAATACCACTTTGAGAAGTTTCTGTTTTATGAAAAAAATCACCAATCGCCAACATCACTAAATAGGATGACATTGGTTTTTGCATTTTAAACGAAACCGTTTTATAATCAGATGAAGCATCTTTATTTATCAAAATTCCATTAGAAATTATTTCAAAATCAGCATTATACGTTACTTTCATATTAAAAATAACCTTTTCGTTAACATCATCAAAACTTGGTAACCAATGACTTGTATATTTACCTTGACCTTGCGTCCAAATTTGTTGTCCTTTGTCAACTCCTGTAAAATATATAGTTTGCTTTGGATTAGCTGAAAATTCAAAATATAATTTATTTTTACCTTTTTTAAATCCTTCAAACAATTGTAATTCTTTTTTTGTCACTTTATATTCAACTGCTTTGTTATTAATAAATAAAGTGCAAAAACCCATATTTACAGCATCAATTCTAATGGTGTCAATTGATGAATTTACAACAAACTCATAAGTCATTTTTCCTGAAACTCGTTTTTCCTTTGAATCAATTGTAATATCTGTAAAAGCTCTTTTAAAATCAACTTTTGTAGTTTGTTGACTGTAAGAAAGAAAGGAAAGGAAAAAAAGAATTAAATATTTCATAGCATTATAATTGAATTACAAATATACAGAGTTTTCAAATCATACATTTTCAATTTATCTAATAAAAATCTATCTTCGCATAAATCTAAAATCTAAGAAGTCTAAAAATCTAAATGTCCAATAATCCATTACAAACTCCTATCGAATATCTAAAAGGTATTGGTCCTTCTCGTGGCGAATTGCTTCGAAAAGAACTCAATATTCATCGCTATGGAGATTTAATGAATTTATTTCCAAATAGATACATTGACCGAACTCGTTATTACAAAATCAATCAATTGCAAGGAACAACTGCCGAAGTACAAATTATTGGCAAAATAATTCATTTAAAAACGGTTGAATTTGGTAAAAACCAAAAACGATTGGTAGCTACATTTACTGACGAAACCGGACAAATGGATTTAACTTGGTTTCAAGGTGTAAAATGGATTCGTGAAAGCATAAAACTCAACGAAGTTTATGTGATTTTTGGAAAAATAGCCGATTTTAAAGGACAATTCTCAATGGCACATCCAGAAATGGAATTGTTGGCTGAACATAAAGCTAGTTTAAGAAGTGCCATGCAACCGGTTTATCCAAGTACTGAAAAACTGACGCAACGTGGCATTACCAATAGAGTTGTAAACAAAGCCATGCAACAACTTTTTATTGAAACCAAAGCCCAATTTATAGAAACATTACCTACCAATATTTTAGAAAACTTGAAATTGACATCTAAAAATGAGGCGATGTTCAACATACATTTTCCGAAGAGTCAAGAACTTTTGGCAAAAGCGCAATTTCGATTAAAATTTGAAGAACTGTTTTTTATTCAATTACAGTTAATTACCAAAAACTTAATTCGGAAACATAAAATAAAAGGGCATCCTTTTGATAAAGTTGGGACAAATTTTACCGATTTCTACAACAATCATTTACCATTTGAATTGACTAATGCTCAAAAAAGAGTAATTAAAGAAATTAGAAACGATATGGGAAGCAATGCCCAAATGAATCGTTTGCTCCAAGGCGATGTTGGATCAGGAAAGACGATTGTAGCTTTAATGTGTATGCTTTTGGCTAAGGATAATGGTTTTCAAAGTTGCCTAATGGCTCCAACAGAAATTCTTGCCAATCAACATTTTATTGGATTATCTGAATTAGCTAAAGATTTGAATATTAATATAAAAATATTGACTGGTTCAAGTAAAACTTCAGAAAGAAAAATCATTCATGAAGAACTTGAAAATGGCAGTTTAGATATTATTATTGGAACACATGCGTTGCTTGAAGATAAAGTAAAATTTCATAATTTAGGATTAGCTGTTATAGATGAACAACATCGTTTTGGTGTAGAACAACGATCGAAATTATGGAAGAAAAACGAAATTCCACCACACGTTCTTGTAATGACTGCTACTCCTATTCCGAGAACTTTGGCGATGAGTTTATATGGTGATTTGGATATTTCAGTAATAGACGAATTGCCTCCGGGAAGAAAACCAATTCAAACGGTGCATCGATTTGATTCGAACCGATTGAAAGTATGGAAATTCTTGAAAGATGAAATCGCAAAAGGAAGACAAGTTTATATTGTTTATCCATTGATTAATGAAAGTTCAACTCAGGATTATAAAGACTTGATGGATGGTTATGAGAGTATTTCAAGAGATTTTCCTTTGCCACACTATTCCATTTCAATTGTTCATGGACAAATGAAACCTGCCGAAAAAGAATCCGAAATGCAACGATTTGTAGCTGGAAAAACCAATATTATGGTTGCAACAACGGTTATTGAAGTTGGTGTTAACGTTCCCAATGCAAGTGTTATGGTTATTGAAAGTGCCGAACGATTTGGATTATCTCAGTTACATCAATTGCGAGGTCGTGTTGGTCGTGGTGCGGATCAAAGTTATTGTATTTTGATAACTGGATTCAAATTAAGCAACGATAGTAAAACCAGACTAGAAACCATGTGCAAAACCAACGATGGATTTGAAATAGCTGAAGTCGATTTGAAACTTCGTGGTCCAGGAGATATTTTAGGAACACAACAAAGTGGGATTTTAAACTTACAAATAGCCGATTTAGTCAAAGACAGAGATATCTTAATGGTTGCACGCGAATACGCTATAAAACTTTTAAAAGACGATGCATCGATGGAAAAACCGGAACATCAAAATCTTAGAAATATTTTTATAGAAATGAGTGCTAAGAAAAATATTTGGAATTATATTAGTTAGACAACATGAAAAAAACAAAATTAATTCTGATACTTTTTTTATTCATTTACTCTAAATTATTTTCTCAAGAATTTAGTTTTGGAATAATAAATGATGATGATGGATTTGTGAATGTTAGAAAAGAAAAAAGTACTAATAGTAAAATAATTGACAAACTTTCAAATGGTGAAATCGTATATTTTTTCTATGAAAAGGAATATGATAAAAATTGGTTAACAATTAGTTATATTAAAAATAATAAAGAAATAACTGGTGAAGTTTATATCGATAGAGTGACTCCTATTTCTGATTTTCCAAATTTAAAACTTAAAAACAATACTGATGAATTTGCTCAATATCAAAATGATACCATCACCATTGATATTAAATTAGAAAAATTCATTTCAAAAGATCATATAATCACCTATAGCAGAACCTATAAAAATGTAATTGATAAGGTTGATGGAGAAGAATATTTTGGTTGCGATGGAACAATGCCTAAAAATCAATTTAAGTCTATAACCTTGAATAGCAAGAATTTCAAGTTAGAAATTCCGAAAAAACATTTAAAAAATTTATATCAAATTGATTTCTCTATATTTGAAATTTATGTTGATAATAAAAACAATTCAATTTACATTTATTTTCTTGGTGGCGATGGTGCTGGTGGATATGCATCATTAATAACTATAAAAAACAATAAAAAAGTTTCTCGATTTATAACAATTCCTTTTTAAAAATTATGGTACAATACAACCCAAAAGACTGGTTAACTTTTATTTTTAAATTTCACAAATCAGATACATTTCGACAATTGTTTCCTATGATGATTTTTATTGGAATTTATTCAGGAATAATTGGTTATTTAGAAATGGAATATTGGAAATTATCTGATGATAGTCATGTAAAAAACATTACGATAATGCACGGAATGTTGGGATTTGTAATTTCGTTGTTACTAGCCTACAGAACCAATACAGCCTACGATCGTTGGTGGGAAGGACGAAAACTTTGGGGTTCATTAGTCAATAATTCTAGGAATTTAGCAATTAAACTTTCTGCTATATTAAAAGATGAAAATGATCGCAATTATTTTAAACGAATGATTCCAGGTTTTGCCTCTGTTTTGCAAAAACATTTGAGTAATGAAGAAACAAGTCAGATGCTTTTTGAAGGATTAGATCTAGAAATAGATCATCATAAGCATCGTCCAAATCAAGTAGCAAGAATGATTTTTCATAAAGTAAATGACTTGCATAAATCAGGAAAAATTTCTGGTGAACAACTAATAATTTTAAACTCAGAACTTCAATCATTTACCGATGTTTGTGGAGCATGTGAGCGAATTAAAAACACACCTATTCCCTATTCTTACAGTGCTTTTATAAAGAAATTCATCTTCTTTTACGTAATGACTTTGCCATTCGGTTATGTCTTCAGTTTAGGATATTATACTATTCCTGTCGTGATATTTATTTTCTATGTATTGGCAAGTTTAGAATTAATTGCTGAAGAAATTGAAGATCCATTTGGTGGCGATGCAAATGATTTGCCAACTGCAAAAATAGCTTCAAATATTAAAAAACATGTTGAAGAATTATTGTAAAGTTATTAATTCTACTTTGTTAATAAACCTTATAAATTAAACATCAAGCAAATTGGCACTTTGCCCAATTAATTTTATCTTTGCGACTCAAAAAAATTACACGTACAAAATGAAGATTTCATACAACTGGATAAAACAATTCTTAAAAATCGATTTGCCTTCTGCTGAAGTATCAGATATATTGACCGATTTAGGTCTTGAAGTAGAAATAGTTGAAAAATATCAATCCGTAAAAGGAGGATTGGAAGGCGTTGTTGTTGGTCATGTTTTAACTTGTGAAAAACATCCAGATGCTGACAGACTTAATATTACAACTGTCGATTTAGGCGAAGGAACTCCTGTTCAAATTGTTTGTGGTGCAACTAATGTAGCTGCTGGACAAAAAGTACCAGTTGCAACTATTGGTACAAAACTTTTTGACAAAGAAGGAAATGAATTTGAAATCAAAAAAGGAAAAATTCGTGGACAAGAAAGTCACGGAATGATTTGTGCCGAAGACGAGTTAGGTTTGGGAACAAGTCACGACGGAATTATGGTTCTAGATTCTAATTTAAAACCAGGAACACCAGCTGCAAAAGTATTCAATATTGAAAATGACGAAGTTTTTGAAATTGGTTTAACACCAAATCGTGCCGATGCGATGTCTCATATGGGAGTTGCTCGTGATTTACGTGCTGCTTTAATTCAGAAAAATGCTTCTTTAGAATTAATCACTCCTTCAGTTTCAAAATTTAAAGTTGATAAACGTACTTTAAAAATCGATGTTGATGTTAAAGATTCTTCTTTAGCTCCGAGATATTGTGGTGTTACCATTTCTGGTGTTACAATAAAACCATCTCCAAGTTGGTTACAAAACAGATTGAAAGCCATTGGATTAACACCAAAAAACAACGTGATTGACGTTACTAATTATGTATTACACGAATTAGGTCAGCCACTTCATGCCTTTGATGCAGCAAAAATAAATGGAAAAGTAACTGTGAAAACTGTAGATGCAGGAACAAAATTTGTAACTCTTGATGATGTTGAACGTACTTTACACGAAGAAGATTTATTAATTTGTGATGATAAAGGTCCAATGTGTTTGGCAGGAGTTTTTGGTGGAAAAAATTCAGGTGTTTCTGAAAATACAACTACTATATTTTTAGAAAGTGCTTACTTCAATCCTGTAACTATTCGTAAAACTGCTAAACGTCACACATTAAGTACGGATGCTTCTTTCCGTTTTGAAAGAGGAATTGATCCAACTATTACAGAGTATGCTTTAAAACGTGCAGCATTATTAATTCAAGAAGTTGCTGGTGGAGAAATTACCTCAGATATTATTGATGTTTATCCAAAGAAAATTGAAGATTTTACTGTTTTCTTAAACTATGAGAAAGCATTCAAATTAATTGGTCAAGAACTTCCAAAAGAAACTATCAAGAAAATTGTAGCATCACTAGATATCAAAGTAAATAATTCATCTGATGCAGGTTTGGGATTAATTATTCCTGCCTATCGAGTGGATGTTCAAAGAGAAGTGGATGTCATTGAAGAAATTTTGAGAGTTTATGGATATAACAACATTACTTTCTCTAAAAAATTAAATGCTACTGTAGCAAAATCTGCTAGAACAGAAGATTATAAGGTTCAAAATATCATTGCTTCACAGTTGAATTCTTTTGGATTTCACGAAATGATGGCCAATTCATTAACTACTCCAGATTATGTTCAGCTTTCAGAACTGTTGAAAGAAGAATATAATGTAACTATGTTGAATCCGTTGAGCAGCGAATTATCTGTTATGAGACAATCGATGTTGTATTCTGGATTGGAGGCAATTTCTTATAACATCAATAGAAAAAATAGCGATTTAAAATTATTTGAATTCGGAAAAAGTTACCGCAAATTATTATCTGGATACAACGAAAAGAAACATTTAACTTTATTTGTTTCAGGAAATCGAATTTCAGAAAGTTGGACAAATGTTCAAAAACCTACAGACTTCTTTTTATTTAAAGGATATGTAAACTCAATTTTAACGCGATTAGGATTTGATAAAACTCAGAATTTACCAGTGGAAAACGATATTTTTTCAGAAGGAATTGCATTTGCTTTAGGAAATGATACTTTGGTTGAAATGGGAACCGTTAAAAAATCCATTTTGAAACATTTTGACATTAAGCAAGAAGTTTTTTATGCAGAATTCAACTGGGATTTGGTAATTAAATTGCTTTCAAATAAAATCAAGTTTACAGCAATTCCTAAATATCCTGAAGTTAGAAGAGATTTTGCTTTGCTAGTAGATACTAATGTAGCATTTGAATCTATATACAAAATAGCACGTCAAACAGAGAAATCACTTCTAAAAGAAATCAATTTATTTGATGTTTATGAAGGTAAGAATTTGCCAGAAGGAAAAAAATCTTATGCTGTAAGTTTTACAATTCAAGATACTACCAAAACATTGACTGATGTTCAAATTGATAAAATCATGAGCAAACTTCAATCTAATTTTGAAAGTGAATTAGGTGCACAATTAAGATAACAGAAAATGATATTAATAAAGAAACCCATCTCAATTGAGATGGGTTTCTTCTTTTAACCAAACAAAATAACAACCTTATGCTTTTGGTGTTACAACGCTATCTACAACGTGAATAACTCCATTAGATTGATTTACATCTGCAATAGTAACTTTAGAACTGTTTCCATTTTCGTCAGTTAGATAAATATCTTTTCCTTTCATCCAAGCTGTTAAAGTTCCACCTGAAACTGTTTTTAGTACAGCTTTCCCATTTCCTTTTTTAATCAAATTCATTAAATCTGAAGCATTCAATTTACCTGCAACTACGTGATAAGTCAAAATAGTTTGTAATGTTTTTAAATTTTCTGGCTTCAATAAAGTTTCAACCGTTCCTTTTGGTAATTTATCAAATGCTGCATTGGTTGGGGCAAAAACGGTGAATGGTCCTTTTGATTGTAATGTTTCAACCAAACCAGCAGCTTTTACAGCCGCAACTAAAGTGGTATGGTCTTTTGAATTTACAGCATTTTCAACAATATTTTTTGAAGGATACATTGGTGCTCCACCTACATTAACTGTTTTTTCTTTTTGAGCAAAAGTCAATGTTGTTGCAAAAAGAGATAAGGACAATACGACAGCTGAAAAAATGTTTCTAGTTTTCATAATAATTTATTTTTTAAAAGTTTATACAAGCATTTACGGAATAGAATTACTTATGGTTTTATAAACTCTAAAAAAATAAAAAAGCTCCCAATTTCTTGAGAGCTTTTAAAGTATTTTAGAAAATTAGAGAATTATTTTCCTCCTTTTTCCATTTTAGCTTTTAATTCAGCTAAGATATCATTGTTATCTCCTAAAGTTGAAGCTTGGTTATTATTGTTAGAAGCAGCAACAGATTCAGACGCAGCTTTAACATTTTTCTCTTCTTCTTCTCTAAAGATAGCAGTGTGAGAAGCAACAACTCTTTTGAATTCTTTATTGAACTCAATTACTTTGAATTCAGCTTCGTCACCTTTTTTCAATTTTTTACCATCTTCTTTTTCTAAGTGACGTGTTGGAATAAATGCAACAACATCATCTCCGAAATCTACAGTAGCTCCTTTGTCAACGATTTCAGCAATTGTTCCTGTGTGGATAGTTCCAACAGCAAATGCATCTTCATGTTTATCCCAAGGATTAGCTGTAGTTTGTTTGTGACCTAAAGATAATTTACGTCCTTCAACATCTAATTCTAATACTACTACATCAAGTTTGTCACCAACGTTAACAAATTCTGATGGATGTTTGATTTTCTTAGTCCAAGATAAGTCAGAGATGTAAACTAATCCATCAATTCCTTCTTCAAGTTCTACGAAAATACCAAAGTTTGTAAAGTTTCTAACGATACCTGTATGTTTAGAACCTACTGGGTATTTAGCCGTGATATCAGTCCATGGATCTTGAGTCATTTGTTTGATACCTAATGACATTTTTCTTTCGTCTCTGTCAAGAGTTAAAACAACTGCTTCAACAACATCACCAACTTTTACGAAATCTTGAGCACTTCTTAAGTGAGTAGACCAAGACATTTCAGAAACGTGGATTAAACCTTCAACACCTTCAGCAACTTCAATGAAAGCACCGTAATCAGCGATAACTACTACTTTACCTTTCACTTTGTCACCAACTTTAAGTTCAGCACCAAGTGCATCCCATGGGTGAGCGTTTAATTGTTTCAATCCTAATTGGATTCTTGTTTTTTCGTCATCGAAATCAAGGATAACTACGTTCAATTTTTGATCTAATTCAAGAACTTCACTTGGGTGATTGATTCTAGACCAAGAAAGGTCAGTAATGTGGATTAATCCATCAACACCACCTAAGTCAATAAACACACCATAAGAAGTAATGTTTTTAACAACACCTTCTAATACTTGTCCTTTTTCTAATTGACCAATAATTTCTTTTTTCTGAACTTCGATATCTGCTTCGATAAGCGCTTTGTGTGATACAACAACATTTTTGAATTCGTGGTTAATTTTCACAACTTTAAATTCCATGTTTTTGTTTACGTATACATCGTAATCACGGATTGGTTTCACATCAATTTGTGAACCTGGTAAGAATGCTTCAATTCCGAAAACATCTACAATCATACCACCTTTAGTTCTACATTTAACAAAACCTGTAACAATTTCACCTGTTTCGTTAGCAGAAATAACTCTATCCCATGATTTGATAGTTCTTGCTTTTCTGTGAGATAATACTAATTGACCTGTTTTGTCCTCACGAACGTCGATTAATACTTCTACTTTGTCACCCACTTTTAAGTTTGGGTTGTAACGGAATTCGTTTAATGAGATAACACCTTCCGATTTTGCATTAATGTCAACAATAGCGTCACGATCTGTGATTCTAACTACAACACCTTCAACTACTTCTTCTTGATCAGTAGAGATAAAAGTTTTAGTAACTAAATCTTCAAATTCTTGTAAGTTTTTTTGATCTACTGCATCAATTCCTTCTGCGTAATTGTGCCAGTTAAATTCGTTTAAAAACGCTTGTTGTTCTTTGTTTAATTCAGACATGCTGATAAAAAATTTGTATGCCGTGCTTCATGAGTTTATTATCGAATAGAAAACAGCAGCAGTGTTTTACATAAATAGTTGATACCTAAAGGAAACTCTTCTTCGCCAAAAGGTTTGCAAAAGTACTACTTTTTTGTGTATTTGCAAATAAAGATCAAAGAAAAAGACAATTGAATGAAGGATTTAGTTTAAAAAATCATATTTAAGAATATTATTGTTTATTGAACTCTCGCTTTTCCATTCAATTACTCAAATAATTACTAAAAAATTGCATTCTATTTAGAGTTGGAGAATATTTGTATTGAGGATTTTATTTATTACTTTTATAAAAAATGATGAGTGAAAAATTTTTTCCAAATATTTAAATCAGATAATAAAACATTTCATTGGGACATTAATAATTTTCTATTAATTTTATTAATTCTAATGGGTTTAATTAGCATTCTTAGAATTAATTCTATTTCAAAAATTGCAGAAAATATCGCGATTGGTATTATACTATTTACATTCATATTAGGATTTGCAAATATTTTTAGAAAAAAACCATTAAACGGAACATTAGATGGTACAATAATTTTTAATCCTGAAAATTTAGTCATAAATGATTTAAAAATAGAATTACATGAGATTAATAAAATATTTCTACGTGTCAACGACTATGAAGGTAAAACGCAAACAATAATTAGAATATCATTATTTCCAAGAATATCAAATGGAACTAACAATTTGTTGGATTTAGAATTAAAAAATGGTGAAAAAATTAAACTATTTTTTCAAATTGAATATGAAAGTCAAGTTGAAGAACTAAAACCATTTGTATTTTCATTAATCAAAAATGAAATTATAAATTTTGAAAAAGGTATTGAATGGTTACAAATTGATAGTGAAACCGAAATTAAAAAATAGAAAATAGTTAAACAAAAAAGAGCTTTAAATTACTAAAGCTCTTTTTTAATTAATATAAATATTATTTCTCAGATAAAATTTTTGATAACTGACCATCAATCAATATGTACTCGACAAATTCATCGGATTTGAATTCTACTTTTCCTTTACTATCAAGTGAAGATGTCTTATTGTCAATAGTTAAATAATTCTTCCCTGACTTTGATTTATACAAGGTAAAAACACTGTGACTATCAGATTCTTTATTAACTTCTTTATTTAAAAAATCAAAACCTGAATGATTATTAGAAGTTATATCTGCTATTAATTGTTCTTTATTTTCAATAAAACTTAATGCTGGTAAAGTAATTTCTTCATACCAAGAATTTGTAGATTCTGAAAAAGGTTTTTTAGATTCTAAATAAGGTAAAAAACTAGATACTCCAACAACTATAACAAACTCTATTGCCCAAATTACCCACAAAAATGCACCACTAACAGTTGCTCCTCTAATACCCCAAGTACCAAACTCATTAACCATACCTATATATTCGAAAACCATACTTGGTTGAAATATCAAGGAGAAAACTTGGAAAAATTCAATATTACTAACCGTTACACCTATTCTCTCTGAACCATAAGACTCACCAGCATTGATAACAAGATCAATCCAAACGGACCAGTGAAAATATAAAGCAACAATCCCTGCAAAAAAGCCAATAAATAATGCTAAAATCGGGTTTCTTACTTTTCCTTTTCTAATCACTACTTTATTTACACACAATGCAACTAAAAATCCAAAACCAAGCGTAATAAAAAAGTTGATGTATATAAAAGGAATATACCAAATACAATAAGCATAAATCAATCCGAGTAACGGAAATGCAATCAAACTTACTAAGAGAAAAAATAAAATAAATGAAGGAGAAAATTTCCCAGAAGGCTTATAATATTGTGTCATTTAATTAATGATTTATAGATTCAACATCATTTGGATTGTGTTTGTGCTTGAAGAAAATTGCGAATAGAATTGCTATTACTAATGCATATCCAGCAAAAGCAAGCCAGATGTTGTGCCAATCTCTTGCTCCATCAATAGTAAAATATTTATCTATTACAATTCCGCTAATTAAGCCTCCAAAAAAAGCACCAAATCCGTTAGACATCATCATAAATAAACCTTGAGCAGAAGAACGAATTTTTGAATCTGTAGTAGTTTCAACAAATAAGGAACCTGAAATGTTGAAAAAGTCAAATGCCATTCCGTATACAATACACGATACAATAATCATCCATAAACCATCGGCTGGATTTCCATAAGCAAACAATCCAAAACGTAAAACCCAAGCAATCATTGATATTAACATCACTTGTTTGATACCAAATCTTTTTAAGAAAAAAGGTATTGCTAAAATAAACAACGTTTCTGAAATTTGAGAAATAGACATAATGATTGTTGAATATTTAACAACAAATGAATCTGCATATTTAGGAACATTGGCAAATTCTGATAAATAAACATCACCATACATATTTGTTAATTGCAAAGCGCCACCTAAAAACATTGAAAATATAAAAAACAATGCCATTTTATAGGTTCCAAATAATTTAAATGCACTTAATCCAAATTTTTCTGTGAAAGAAGCATCATTAGAAATTAAATTTTGTGGAGGACATTTAGGTAATGTAAAAGAGTAAATTCCTAGTGCAAAAGCGGCAAATGCAGAAATGTAAAACATATTTGCAGAAGCTTTATTATCTGTTAAATTGGTAATCCACATAGCAGCAATAAAACCTATAGTACCCCAAACTCTGATAGGTGGAAATACTTTTACAACATCATAATTATTATTCTTTAAAATATTATAAGCAACTGAATTTGATAAAGATATCGTTGGCATGTAGCAAATCATTGCAGCAAAAATTACATAATAAAATGTAGTTGGATTATCAACTTGTGGAATATATAATAATGCTAAACCACCAAGAATATGTAACACTCCGTAAAGTTTTTCAGCATTTATCCATTTATCTGCTATGATTCCTGTAATTGCAGGCATAACTATTGAAGATAATCCTAAAGTAGAAAATATTGCTCCAAATTCAGCACCACTCCATTGCTTAGTTCCAAACCAATAATTTGCGACAGTGATTAACCATGCACCCCATACGAAAAATTGAAGAAAACTCATTAGAGTTAATCTAAACTTTATACTCATAATAAATATGTTTTTGTAATGTAAATAGATTGTAAATCTACTATTAAAATTGAGATTTGCAAAAAATTACAACGTTTTAGTAATTTCATCAACCAATTCTAATACTGCTGCAAATTGTTCTTCTCTTGAAAGGTAAGAATTGTCAATTTCTATAGCATCATCAGCTATTACTAAAGGCGAGTCATCTCTATGAGTATCAATGTAATCTCTTTCTTGAACGTTCTTTAAAACCTCTTCATAAGAAACAGTGTCACCTTTGGCTTGAAGTTCGTCAAAGCGACGTTGTGCTCTGGTTTCGGCACTTGCAGTCATAAAAATCTTTAATTCAGCATCAGGAAAAACTACCGTTCCAATGTCACGTCCATCCATAACTATAGCTTTGTTTTTACCCATCTCCTTTTGTTGTTCCACTAACTTAGCACGAACTTCTGAAACTTCTGCCACTTTACTTACAAAACTAGATACTTCAATAGTTCTAATTTCTTTTTCAACATTTACATCATTCAAAAACATTTCAGCAAAGCCTAAATCTGCATTGAATTCAAAATGCAACTTGATATTTGGAATATCATTAATAAGTGCTTGCTTATCAAAATTTGAAGAGGAAATGTATCCTTTTTGCATTGCAAATAAAGCTACTGCGCGATACATAGCACCTGTATCAACGTATACGTATCCTAAATGTTTAGCAAGTTGTTTGGCTAAAGTACTTTTTCCTGTTGAAGAAAAACCGTCGATAGCAATAGTAATTTTTTTCAATGTATATCTGTTTAATAACTGTTGTCTGAAAAATCAATTGTTAGTCCGAAAAGACTTGTGTTTCCTGCGAGTGTATATCTTGAGTAGGAATAGTTAAATTTCATTTTACCCATTTTTAATCCCAATCCAAGTGAAATTCCCGAAAAATTTCTTTGATCTACAATTCGCAATTCTTCTGCTCTTCTAAAATTATATCCAAGCCTTACGTTAATTCCTTTAGTTGGAAACAATTCGGCACCTAAAACTACATGTCGCAAGGCATTATTTAAAAAACCAACTTTCTCTTGAGTAGCTTCTCCATCAATACTTCCAATAGCACGATTAGGATTAGAAAAACCTATTTTCCATTGTTGCAAATTTTCTAAAGTTAGATGCCATCGCAAAGGTACATTTTCGACTTCTTGAGAAACACCAATCAAAACTTCAAGTGGTAATTTCTCTTGAGTTCCAGCATAAGTTGTAAATTGTGTTCCAACATTTCTGACAACCAATCCCCAATTGACATCATTAGGCTCGTCGATAAATAAAAACCCGAAATCGGCAGCACCACCAAACGAATTATAACTTTCTAAAGTGGAAGAAATCAATTTGGCATTGGCTCCTAAATAAAAACTTGTAAATGGAATATTATAAGCATAACCAAAAGAAAGTGCAATTTCACTTCCTGTGAATGAAGATGTGGCTAGACCATTTTCGTCGTAACCATCAAAATTTCCGTAGTTGACGTAATTTACTCCAGCGTGAAATGTTTGCAAATGTCGGTCATAAGTATAAGCATAAGCTGCAGTTCCGTAGGTAACTTCACCAAAATAACTTCCGTAATTTAAAGACAAATGATTATCCATTTCAGGATTAATTGTTGCAGGATTAAAATGCACTTGATTAACGTCATTATCATAAATAGTAATGACTTTACCTCCCAATGCAGCCTGCCTTGGAGAAGTAACTAAATTTAAAAATTGATAAACTGACTTACCTCCTATTTGACTGTAACTAACAGTGCAAAAAAGTAAAAAAAAGGAGATAAATAATTTTTTAAACATACAAAAAATAGCAATTTACTTTACCTATAACGGAAATGCGAAGATATTATTTTTAAAGTTATACTAAAAATAAAAAGGCATGAGGTTTTTATCTCATGCCTTGAACTATTTTTTTAATGAAATTAATCTAAAACTTTGGCATTTTTTACCTTTTGATTCGTTAATGCTATATCAATAACTTCACTCATTTCTTTCACATAATGAAAAGTTAATCCTTCTAAATAATTTGCTTTAATTTCTTCAATATCACTTTTATTATCATGACAAAGAATGATTTCTTTTATATTAGCTCTTTTAGCCGCTAGAATTTTTTCTTTAATTCCGCCAACTGGCAAAACTTTTCCTCTCAAAGTAATTTCACCTGTCATGGCTAAACCTTTTTTGATTTTGCGTTGAGTTAGTAATGAAACTAATGATGTTAACATTGCAATTCCAGCACTTGGTCCGTCTTTTGGTGTTGCACCTTCTGGAACGTGTAAGTGAATGTTATATTTTGTTAAAATATCTTGGTCTAATCCGAAAAGTTCAGCATTTGCTTTGATGTACTCTAAGGCAATTGTAGCAGATTCTTTCATTACAGTACCTAAATTTCCAGTTAAAGTAAGAGTTCCTTTTCCTTTAGAAATCAAGGATTCAATAAAAAGAATATCTCCTCCAACAGAAGTCCAAGCCAATCCTGTTACTACTCCAGCAACATCGTTTCCTTCTGCTTTATCACGTTCTAATTTTGGCGAACCCAAAACTTTTACGATATCTTCTGAAGTAACTTTTTTGTTGTATTCTTCTTCCATTGCTACAGATTTAGCAGCATTTCTTATTACTTGCGCAATTTTTTGCTCCAAACTTCTCACACCCGATTCACGAGTATATCCTTCAACGATTTTCTCTAATTCTTTTTTACCAATTGTCAAATCTTTTGAAGTCAATCCGTGCTCCTTCAACTGCTTTGGAAACAAATGTTGGCGTGCTATTTCAACCTTTTCTTCTGTTGTATATCCAGCCATTTTTATTACTTCCATTCTGTCTTTTAATGCCGGTTGAATGGTTGACATTGTATTAGAAGTCGCAATGAACATTACTTTAGATAAATCATATCCCATTTCAAGAAAATTATCATAAAAAGCATTGTTTTGCTCAGGATCTAGAACTTCCAAAAGCGCTGATGAAGGATCACCTTGATTGCTTACAGACAACTTATCAATTTCATCCAAAATAAATACTGGATTTGAAGTAGTTGCTTTTTTTATGCTTTGTATAATTCTTCCTGGCATTGCGCCTATGTAGGTCTTTCTGTGTCCACGAATTTCAGCTTCGTCTCTTAAACCACCTAAAGAAATTCTAACATACTCTCTTCCTAATGCTTCAGCAACAGATTTTCCAATCGATGTTTTTCCGACACCTGGAGGTCCTGTCAAACATATAATTGGTGATTTCATATCATTTCGCAATTTTAAAACCGCCAAATGCTCAATCATTCGTTTCTTTACATCTTCTAATCCAAAATGATCTCTGTCTAAAACTTTTTGAGCATGTTTTAAATCAAAGTTATCTTTTGAAAATTTATTCCAAGGCAAATCTAAAAATAAGTCAAGATAATTTCTTTGAATACCAAAATCAGGTGCTTGCGGATTCATGCGTTGCAACTTAGAAAACTCTTTTTCAAAGTGTTTGCTTGTTTTTTCATCCCAGCTTTTGGTTTTGGCACGTTGACGCATTTCTTCAAATTCTTGCTCATTAGAAACACCACCCAATTCTTCTTGAATGGTTTTCATTTGTTGGTGCAAGAAATATTCACGTTGCTGTTGGTCTAAATCGAAACGAACTTTAGATTGAATATCATTTTTAAGTTCAAGTTTTTGCAACTCTACATTCATGTAACGTAAAGTTTCAAGAGCTCTTTCTTTTAGAACATTCATCATTAATAAATTCTGTTTCTCCTCAACCGAAAGATTCATGTTGGAAGAAACAAAATTGATTAAGAAGGATTGACTCTCAATATTTTTGATAGCAAATGTCGCTTCAGTAGGAATATTTGGACTTTCTTTTATTATTTCTATTGCTGATTCTTTAATTGAATCAATAATTGTAGTAAACTCAGTATCGTGCTTTCCTGGTCTTTTTTCTGGTACTTCTTTGATGTTGGCCGTAATAAAAGGAAGTTCAGAAACTATAGAGTCAATTTCGAATCGTTTTTTACCTTGAAGGATAACCGTTATATTACCATCAGGCATTTTTAAAACTCTAAGAATTCTGGCAACTGTTCCTATATGGTGAATATCATCTTTAGAAGGATCTTCATCTTCTTCATTTTTTTGAGCAACGACACCAATTATTTTATTACCGGCATTGGCTTCATTGATAAGTTTAATAGATTTATCTCTTCCGGCTGTAATTGGAATTACAACTCCTGGAAATAAAACCGTATTTCTTAATGGCAGAATTGGTAATGAAGAAGGTAATTCTTCATTAGTCATTTCTTCTTCATCTTCTGGTGTTAAAAGAGGAATCAATTCGGCTTCAGAATCGAATTCTTGAAGTGACAAATTGTCAAAGGCGATTATTTTATGATTTGACATAGTATATATTGAGTCAATATGACATTTAATTATTTACAATTTGGTAACAAATATAGACTATGCAATACACATACTAAATTAAAATCGATGTATTGCATTGAAATGGTGCTGAAAAATATAATTTGAACATTTAAACAGCAACTTTCTCTATAAAACAATGATTGTGCCACAAAAAAAATCCGCCATTTCGACGGATTTTTAAATTTTAAATGTGAATTATTTATGGCAATTCGACATCGAATGAGCCTTGTGTAATATTTTTTGTTTGTAATGTTATAGGATTTTTCACTACTAAACTAAAAGTTCCTTTAATTCTTGTTGCTGTTTTTTCTGAAATAGTTAATGCACCGGTATCAGAGTTGTACAATACACCATTTGACTCGCAAGTTGCTGTTAAATCTAGATTAAAAGGACCATTAAAATTGTAATTTCCTACACCAAGCGTTTTAGAAAATCTTAATCCAACGGTATCGTTATTAGTTTTAGAACCAACTATACTATATGAAGGTGGATATCCTGAACCTGTAACCTCTGTAACATCTATTTGGTCTTCGATAAATTCAGTTCCATCAACTTTTGCTGAAAAGAAATCGGTTGGCGTAGTGGTGCCAATAGTGTAAGGAATATTTGTAAAAACACCATTAGTAAAACTAATTGGTGTAATATTAGAAACTGATAAATCAGACCAATAACCTGTAAAACTGAATGTTCCAGATATTTTTTTGTTTACAGTATCTATATTCGTAATGGTAACTGTTCCTGCCGAAACTGATGGATTAGTTGGATTAACCGCCCAATATACATCGCCATTGGAGTTATTGTTTGCATCATAAGCAATCAAGTTGGATGTTGAATCATAAGTCCCAACGGTATTACCATTTAAAGCAAATCCAAATGTTTGTCCATTTGATGTTTTAAGTCCAGCAATTTGAATGGAGTTTGTATACATTAATGCTTCAGTACTATTAGCTACCCATGTTTGACCTCCAAAATCTACTTTAAAAACACCACTTGTAGGATTGCCTCCATTTCCTCCTCCTCCATTATTTCCGTTGTTATTATTAACTTGCTGTAACAATGTTGGGTCTATTGGTTCATTATCACAAGAAATAAAAGAAAATACTAAGAACAGAAATGTAAAAATTGAAAATATTTTATTCTTTTTCATCTTTATTAATTATTTGTTCAAATATAATTATTTTTTAGAAAGAGAAAATTATATTCCTTTAAATTAGTTTAGAAAAATATAAAACACTTCAATTTAAATTTATGATATTATTAAAATCAGAAATGTTAAATTAATTTAATGTATACGAAGAAATGTTAATTACAGTGTCAGAAAATGAACCTTTTATGCAACCAATATCTTTTGAAAACCAATAATATTCAGTTATTGGTGGCGACATGGATGAACTTGTAATTATCAATTTAAAATGTAAAACATTAGTGTAAGTTACATTATTAATTATAATTGAAGAGTTATTACTTAACATAATACCAGAAACTGTTTTAACAATACTCAATGTACTTGAAGCGTATGGAGGACTTAAATTAGTATTAGTTTGAGTATAAGTGTAATCACTTGTCCAAGTCTCTCCAACATTTTTATTGTGATTGAATAACAAATATTCTATTGAATCTACTTGTGTTGTGTATTGACCCTGAACGTTGATAAATTTATCAGGATAACGTAAATAGTAATTACCGTTAGATTTTCTCATTTGAAGTTGAATACTATTATCTAACATATCAAATTGACCAAAAATATTTGTAAAATTATAATAGGTAAAACCATTTACATTTGATATTGAAACTATTTTAAATGGTGATTGATATGGAACTCCTTGATTATAATTCCAAACATAATTGACATTAGAAGGCCAATAATCTATTGTTGATAAATTACTTTGTGGTGCTGTTAGATTACTCAATAAAATTGAATCTATAGGCTCGTTATCACACGAAGTAAAAAGAGTGATTAAAATTGATAGAAATAAATAGTCTTTTATCTTTCTCATAAATTTTTCTTAAAAAATTAACAAATTTTATGCCAAAAAATAAATAAAAAAACATTTGATTACTTTCTTGGAACTCTGGTCAATAAAATTAATCCTACTACAAAAAATACACCTAAAAATACGATTGCATTTCTCATAGAACCAGTAATTAAATCTATTGTTCCATAAATTGTCATTCCTATTACTATTCCAACTTTTTCTGTAACATCATAAAAACTAAAGAATGATGCAGTGTCTTCTGTTTCTGGTAAAAGTTTAGAATAGGTTGATCGTGCAATAGATTGTATTCCTCCCATGACTAAGCCCACAAAACCAGCAGTAGCATAAAATTGAATAGGAGTTTCAACAAAATAAGCAAAAGCACAAAGAACTGCCCAAATACCATTTAATACCATTAAAGTATTGATATTACCATATTTTTCAGAAATTCTTGAAGTTATAAAAGCTCCACCAATCGCAACCAATTGTATTAAAAGTATACTAATAATCAAACCCATGGTTTTGTCATCTGAACCCCAATTGACTTCGGTTGCTCCAAAATAAGTTGCGACCAACATAACCGTTTGAACAGCCATGATAAAAACAAAATAACTATATAAATATCTTTTAAGTGCTAGGTTTTGTTTTAACTGTTTCCAAACTAAATTTAGTTCGTGGAAACCTTTAAAGATAAAATCTTTTGTTAGCGGAACATTGTTTCTATTTCCTTTTGGCAAATAATAATAGGTTATATGACTAAATCCAATCCACCAAACACCAACCATTACAAAAGAAATTTTCATTGCTTCTTTAGAGGATTCAATTGCAAAAAAATCTGGAAACATTACCATGCCTAGATTAATCAACAATAGAAGAGTACTACCAAAGTATCCCATAGAAAAACCTCTGGCACTAACTCTATCTTGTTGTTCAGGGAAAGCAATATCAGGCAAATAAGAATTATAAAAAACCAAACTTGACCAGAAACCAATTAATCCAAAAAAGTAGGCCGTATAACTCCAAAATAAATTATCAACGTCAAACCAATATAAGCAAATACAAGACAAACCACCGAGGTAACAAAAGAATCTCATAAAAGCTTTTTTATTTCCAAGATAATCAGAAATTCCTGAAAGTATAGGTGAACAAATTGCTACAATCAAAAAAGCAAAAGCTGTAACAAAACTAATCATTGCTGTAGCTTTAATATCTTGACCGAATAAGTTTATACTTTCTTTTTTAGCATCACTAAAAATCATTTCGTAAAAAATTGGAAAAACTGCTGATGCAATTACTAAACTATAAACGGAATTTGCCCAATCGTAAAAAGCCCAAGCATTTAATAATTTAGGATGCCCTTTAGGAAGATTTGCCATAATGTAATTTTAAATAAAAAAAGCTGCCAAAAATTGACAGCTTCAAATATACTCTTTTTTTATTACTCGAATATTATTTAAATGTTACTCCGAATTTAGCAGCTTCAGCTTTTGCTTGTGGTAACAATGATTTTAAGTGATCAATTCTTGTTTGATTACTTGGATGTGTACTTAAGAATTCTGGTGGTGCTTGACCATTTGATTGGGCTGACATACGTTCCCAAACAGAAACTGCATTTTGTGGGTCATAACCAGCAATTGCCATTAAAGTCAATCCAATCATATCAGCTTCGCTTTCGTGTTTTCTACTAAAAGGTAACATCCCTAATACTTGTGAACCAACTCCATAAGCTTGCATAACCTGTTGTTGTGTTTGAGGATCTTGATTTCCTACTGCTACAGCAGCACCAACTTGTCCAAGTTGTTGAAGCATACCTGCACTCATCCTTTGTTGTCCATGATTTGCAAGAGCGTGAGCAACTTCATGTCCCATAACTGCTGCAATTCCTGCATCATCTTTACAGATTGGTAATATTCCTGTATAAAAAACAATTTTTCCTCCTGGCATACACCAAGCATTTACATCTTTACTTTCAACTAAATTGTACTCCCAATTGTAACCATTTAAATAATCTGAATGATTATTGGCAGCTAACCATCGTTCTGCGGCAACCTTTATTTTTGTGCCAACTGTTTCAATTTTTTTAGCTTCTGCAGTATTTTTAACTACTTTATTTTCAGTCAAAAACTGATTGTATTGCTGAAAAGCCATTGGAAATATTTGACTATTTGGCACCAAAGCCATTGTACTTTTACCTGTAAAAGGATTCTTAGCACAAGAAATTATTAAGGCTACTGCCAAAAAACCGATTGTGTATTTTTTATAACTCATAATTATTTTTAATTAAACTCAAATTTACAAAATTTAAACACCAATGAAGTGTAATTCTGTAAAATCTTTATCAACAATTAAGCCATTTTCAAGAATTAAAGACTCTTTATCGAATATGATTTTCTCATTATCAATTTCAATTCCTTTAATTTTGAATGGTAATCCTTTCAAATTAATCTTAATAGTTTGATATTGGGTTTCAAAAGTTCCTTCTTTATGTTGTGTAATGAAAAGCTCATTTTCTTTACCATTAAGAGTAAACGTTTTATAACTAAATCTACCTTTATTATAGTCATATCCATCTTGTGCATCTTCATATACATAAGATTTTTCTTTTCCTAGTTTGAAATAAGCTTCAAGAGACAATTCTGGAGATTCAATTTGACCAACATATTGCTGAACTGGATATTTAGGAATAATAGCACCTTCTTTAATAAATATCGGAATCTGATCAAAATCAGTAGCAACCCAAAGCTCTTTTTTACCTTTTACTAGTTCATTTGTCCAGTAATTATACCAATTTCCATCTGGTAAATACATTCTTCTTCCTAATGCATTTGGTTCTAAAATTGGGCAAACTAATATTTGATTTCCAAAGATAAATTCGTCAGTTCTGTAATGTGTTTGAGCATCGTCTTGGTCAAAGTATACTAATGGTTTCAACATTGGAACTCCATCGTTTACATATTGCCAGAACATGGTATATAAATAAGGTAGCAATTGGTAGCGCAATTCAACGAATTTTCGTGTGATATCAATTACTTCTTCACCAAAACTCCAAGGTTCTTGTTCTCCATGATGTCCTGATGAATGTGTTCTACAAAATGGATGAAAAACACCTAATTGAATCCAACGTGCATATAATTCTGCAGATGGTTGTTCGGCAAATCCACCAATATCTGAACCTGTGAAACCCATTCCTGAGATTGACATACGCTGCATTTGAACGTTTGCAATCCATAAATGTTCCCAAGTTGCTACGTTATCGCCTGTCCAAGATGAAGTATATCTTTGTGCTCCTGAATAAGCAGAACGAGTAATTACAAAAGGTCTTTTCGGATATGCAAATCGTTTCACTCCTTCATATGTAGCGCGCGCCATTTGAGTTCCGTATACATTGTGCGCTTTTCTGTGACTGCAATTATTCCCATCGTAATTGTGACGCACATCTAATGGGAATGTTTTTGTTGGAACTTCCATAACTGCTGGTTCGTTCATATCATTCCAAACACCTTTTACTCCTATTTCAGCAATTAATTCTTTGAATAATCCTGCCCACCATTCTCTAACTTCTGGATTGGTATAATCTGGAAAATTACATTCGCCAGGCCAAACTTTTCCTTTCATATAAGGTCCATCAGCTCTTTTACAGAAATAATCTTTTTCAAGAGCTTCTTGATAAACCGAATAATCTTTGTCAATTTTAATACCTGGATCAATAATTACAACGGTTTTGAATCCGTCTTTTGCTAAGTCGGCAACCATTTGTTTTGGATCCGGAAAATAGTCTTTATTCCAAGTGAAACAACGGAAACCATCCATATAATCGATATCCAAATAAATAGCATCACATGGAATTTGAAGTTCTCTAAATCTTCCTGCTATTTCCTTTACTTTCGATTCTGGAAAATAACTCCATTTACATTGTTGGTAACCTAATGTCCAAAGTGGTGGCAATTCTGGTTTTCCTGTTAAATGAGTATAAGTTGTAACTACATCACTCATTTTTGGACCATAAATAAAATAGTAATTCATTTCGCCACCATCAGCCCAAAAACTGGTTACTCCTTTTCTTTCATGACTAAAATCAAAAAACGAACGGAAGGTATTATCAAAGAAAATTCCGTAAGCTTTGTTATGGTGTAGACCTATGTAAAAAGGAACTACTTTGTATAAAGGTTCTTGATCTTTTGCGAAAGCATATTGGTCAGTAGCCCAATTTTCGACACGTTTTCCTTTTAAATTGAAATTGGTTGGCTTATCACCTAATCCATAAAAACTTTCACCATCGTGAGATGTTTTACTCATTTTTACAATGTTTCCACCATATTCATAACATTCTTCCCAATGAAAACCAATTTCATCTTCAAGAATTGTTGTTCCATCTAATTCATAAATTCCAACTCGGCAATCGTGTTTTTGAACAACAACATAAACTTTTGAAGTTTTAATTCTGTAATGGTCACTTTCTTCAGTTACTTCAAGAACATTATAACCATGAGATTGGGTTTTATCAATAGCATAAGAAAAATCATTGCTGAAATATCCTTTGGCAGTAAAACGAAAACGAATCATGCTGTCGCGTAAAACAGTAACTCGAAGAATCACATTATTATCAGTATGGAAATCTATAGAATCTACTTCGTGTTTGTAAGATATAATTTGTGACGGAAATAAATCGCCTTTGTACTCAAGCTCGGTATTAATAATCATAGGATTAATTTTAAGACAAGTTGCGAAAATACGAATGTAGTATCGAATTTTCAAAAGTAATTAAAGTAGTTTTTAACGATAACGTTTGCGATTACTGATAAATCTAAAATAGATGTAAAAAGACGCAAGGAATTTTGATTTTCTTTGCGTCCTTATGTTAAATTAGGAAATTTTAAAAACAGAAATTCCTAATGGAGCGAGAATAATTTCAGCTGAAAACTCTCTACCATTCCAAGGAGTTGCTTCTATTTTTATTGGTTTTGAGTTACTAACTCCGCTTCCATTATATTCTTCATTGTCAGAATTGAAAACCTCAGTTAGTTTTCCTTTTTTAGGAAGACCAATGCAATAATTATCATGAACAACAGGTGTCATGTTACAAACAACAATTAAGTTTTCCTTTTCTTTATTTCCTTTACGAATATAAGCTAAAACTGAATTTTCATTATCTGAATAATTAATCCATTCAAAACCTTCAGCTGAAAATTGTTTTTCATACAATGCAGGATAACTTTTATACAATGCATTTAAGTCGGTAATACATTTTTTAATTCCATCGTGGAAACCATATTGCAATAAATGCCAGTCTAAACTTCCTTCAAAATTCCATTCAGATGTTTGCCCAAATTCACTTCCCATAAACAATAATTTTGCTCCTGGATGCGTGAACATATATCCGTAAAGTAATCGAAGATTTGCAAATCGTTGCCATTCATCGCCTGGCATTCTACCTTGTATGGAATGCTTGCCATAAACCACTTCGTCGTGAGAAAGTGGCAACATAAAATTCTCTGTAAATGCATAAGTCATAGAAAAAGTTATGTCGTTTTGATGGTATTTTCTATAGACACTTTCTTTGGCAAAATATTGTAATGTATCGTGCATCCAACCCATCATCCATTTCATTCCGAAGCCTAAACCACCAAGGAATGTTGGTCGCGAAACCATTGGAAAACTAGTACTTTCTTCTGCAATAGTTTGAACATCTGGAAAGTTAGCATAAACGGCTTCATTAAAATCAATTAAAAAACTGATGGTATCTAAGTTTTCTCTTCCTCCAAAAATGTTGGGTTCCCACTCGCCTTCCTTTCTAGAATAATCTAAATATAACATTGACGCAACAGCATCTACTCGAAGACCATCAACATGATATTGTTTTAGCCAAAAAATAGCATTACTTATCAAGAAGGAACGCACTTCATTACGTCCGTAATTGAAAACTAAACTTTTCCAATCGGGATGATATCCTTTTCTTCTGTCTGGATGTTCGTATAAGTTGGAACCATCGAAAAATCCTAATCCATGAGCATCATCTGGAAAATGTGATGGTACCCAATCCAAGATTACCCCAATTCCAGCTTGGTGCAATTTATCTACCAAAAGCATAAAATCTTGTGGTTTTCCAAAACGTGAGGTTGGTGCAAAATAACCTACCAATTGATAACCCCAAGATGGATCGTAAGGATATTCCATAATTGGCATAAATTCTACGTGTGTAAAACCTGTTTCTTTTACATAAGAAACCAATTGGTCTGCCAATTCAATATAAGTCAAAAACTTCCCATCACCATTCCTTTTCCACGAACCTAAATGCACTTCGTAAACCGAAAATGGTTTGTCCAATCCGTTCTTCTCTTTTCGGATTTCCATCCATTTAGAATCTTTCCATTTATAATCTAAATCCCAAATTACGGAAGCTGTATGTGGTGGATGTTCACAGTATAAAGCAAATGGGTCGGCTTTTTCAGTGATTAAACCACCATTGTTGGACTGAATTTTGTATTTATAGGTTGTTCCTTTATCTATTCCTGGAATGAAACCTTCCCAAATTCCAGATTCGTCCCAACGAACGTTCAATTGGTGCTCGCCTTGTACCCAAAAATTAAAATCACCCACAACAGAAACCGAGCGAGCTGATGGTGCCCAAACGGCAAAATAAACGCCTTTAACTCCATCTAATTCAATAAGATGCGCTCCTAATTTTTCGTATAGTTGAAAATGTTTTCCTGCTTTGAATAAATCGATGTCGAAATCAGTAAATAAGGAATGTGGTTGTACTTGGTTCATTTTTATTGTTTGTATTTTTTATTGAATCCTAAAAGAATTTTAAAAATTTTTAAAGTTTATAAACTATTAATATCCCATAATCGTTTGAATGCCTCGCAATGGAATTACTGCCCAACGTGGACGAGAATTTAGTTCATAACCCAACTCATAAACTGCTTTTTCAAGGATGCAATATTTTAGTAAAAAGTTGATTTCGTGACTGTAACCAATGTTTAAATTTCCAGATTGAGCTTTTTCGATATAGGTTTCTAGGAAAGCTCCGACAAGGTATTTGAATAATAATTCGCCAGCTTTGAACAATTCTTCTTGCTCAAATGGGTATTTATCGGCGTTGTTGAAAATGGTTGCGTAAATAGCGTAATGAAAAGAACGGAACATTCCGGCAACGTCTTTTAATGGTGGTTGTTTTACTTTTCTATCACGAATGGTGCTTTCTGGTTCACCTTCAAAATCGAGCAGATAGAAATCATCACCGTTTACTAAAACTTGTCCAAGATGGAAATCTCCGTGAATTCGGATGCGTTCCGATTTCATTTTTGTCCAATCAAAATCTACGAAATGTTTACGAATTAGTTTTTTATTTTCGAGGAATTGATGTGCTAAATCTAGTGCCATTCCGTCGAGTTTGTGCAAACTATTTTCGATGATATTCAAACGGTTTTGAAATTGGTAAAGCAAACGATTTTTTAACCAAACGGTATAATCACCATTGTAAGTTGTTGGTGTAAAAGCAGTTTCGTGAATGTCACTACCAAGTGCGATGTGCATTTCGGCAGTTCGTAAAGCTAAAGTTTGGACTCTTAAAAATAAACTCAAACCAACCCAATCAATAATTTCGGGTGGAATTTCATTGATTTTTAATCTTTTGAACAAATCTACATTTGGAAGTTTGTCGATTTTGATTTTCTTTCTGGAAAGATTATCAAAAACACCATCCATTTGTTCTAACATGAATTTCCAGGCATCACCTTGATTTGGAACTAATTCTTGCATTAATCCCAAAGTAATATTTCCTTCAGGCAAAGCTAAATTGATACTTCCAGTATAGGCTGGCGTGTTCTCGTAATGCATTCGTTCGGTTAGAAAACGACTCAACTCGTAATCAGGATTTGTACTAACATAAATTCGTCGGAATATCTTTAAAACAAAAGCATCGTTGTAAACTATTGAAGTATTACTTTGCTCCACACCCATGAATTTGGACGATTTGTATTCTTTATCAACCAAATGCGAACCTTTATGAAAAATCAGCTTTAATTCTTTGTTCTCAGTAGATTGTGCGATGTTGTCGAACATCAATTTTCTAAAATCGTCTTGGTGCAAGGCGTCAACCAAATAACCATCAATATTTCCAAATTTTGCAGGAGCGATAATGGTGTTAGTATCTAGCTCATCAGTAGTCATAAAAGCTACTGGCATAAAATAATGTTGGAAAAATGCTTCTTTGAAATTCACTTCTAATAAAACACCATAATAAGTATTCTTTTTAGAAGTAATTTTGAAATGATCTACGACTTCAATGTATTTTAACGTGCTTGCTTTTCCTCCATACCACCTTTTATTAATGATATAGTTTTCTAAAATATCAGACGAAAAAATTTTAATGAATTCATCATCTTTGAAAGCATCTTTCCATTCGTTTTTAAACTTGAATGTGGTTGTGAAAGTATCTTGATTGTCGTTTTTCATGACAGTAAATTTATCATTAATAATTACTTCTGAATTTTAAATAAGTGAAAAGGTAAAACTGGATGCAACTCAACAAAATTCCATTCTTTATCCCAATTATAGCTGTTTCCTGTAATTAAATCTATAACTGTAATAGATTGTCCTTCATGAATTCCTAATGATTTTAATGGCAATTTTACCCAAGCTTGTTTAGCATAATAAGCATCTAAACTTGCAATCATTAAGGTTTCATTTTCTTTGTTATCATCAAACTTGTAATACGCTATTATTTGATCATTATCAGTATCACAAAACTCGATATTGTTGGTTTGTTGTAATGATTTTTGCTCATTTCTAATTTGATTTATTTTAGAAATAAGTAAAGTTATTTTGTTTTCTTTTTGCCAATCCCAAAGACGAATTTGGTATTTTTCACTATCCATATATTCTTCTTTTCCCGGAATAGCATCTGAAACCATATATTCAAATATTGGTCCGTAAATACCCACAGATGAAGACAATGTGGCTGCTAAAAAATATTTTTGTAAGTGCGTACTTTCATTAGCACCTTGCAATGGAAACGGATTGATATCTGGAGTATTTGGCCAAAAATTTGGACGGAAGAATTCTTTTTGATTAGTTTGAGTAAGTTCGGTTAAATACTCTTGCAATTCTGCTTTTGTATTTCGCCAAGTGTAATAGGAATAGGATTGTGTGAAACCTTGTTTAGCTAGTTCATGCATGATTTTTGGACGCGTAAAAGCTTCTGCTAAAAACAATACATCTGGGTGTTTTTTCTTAACTTCAGCAATCAGCCAACCCCAAAAATAAAATGGCTTTGTGTGCGGATTATCAACTCTGAAAACACGAATTCCGCATTCTTCAACCCAAAACATTGCACAATCTAAAAGTTCTTTCCAAAGGTTTTTCCAATCGCCACTTTCAAAGTAAATTGGTAGAATATCTTGGTACTTTTTTGGTGGATTTTCAGCATATTGAACCGTTCCATCTGGACGCCATTTGAACCATTGTGGAAATTCTTTAACATAAGGATGATCTGGTGCAGCTTGAAGCGCAAAGTCCATTGCAATCTCAATATTTAATGATTTTGCTTTTTTGACTAATGATTTAAAATCATCAATAGTTCCTAATTCAGGATGAATTGATTTGTGACCACCGTATTGCGAACCAATTCCCCAAGGCGAACCAACATCTCCAGGTTGTGCATCGGTTGCATTATTTTTTCCCTTACGATTTACTTCTCCAATTGGATGCACTGGTGGAAAATACAAAGTATCAAATCCCATTTTAGCAACTTTAGGTAAAATCTGCTCACAATCTTTAAAAGTTCCATGTTTACCTTCCTCTTTTGAAGCAGAACGTGGAAAAAATTCATACCAAGTACTGAATAATGCCTTTTGTCTATCAACGTAAACTCTTAATTCTTGAGATTGATTTGCTAAAAATTTAGTTGGATTTTCTTTGAATATGGTTTTTAATTTGTCTGAAACTGCTTCGATGATAGCTTTGTCATAATTAGCTTCATTTGAAAATAAATCAACAACATCATTTAAATATTTTTTATCAGAAGCTGAAACTTTTGACAATAATGGTTTGATGTACTCTACTCCTTCTAATAATTCCGATTTTACATGTTGGTTATCATTGATTTTTTTACCAATTCCGTATTGCCAATTCAAGGCATAATCAATCCAAGCTTCTACAAAATAGGAATAATAACCTTGTTTTTCAACTGAAAAAGTAGCTTCAAAAGCATCATTTGGCAAAGCATTCATTCTAACTTCTGACCATTTTTTGTCCTTTTCATATTTATATTGAACAACCGCTTCCATTACATCATGTCCATCTGAAATAATATCGGCAGTTACAGTAACTTTTTGTCCAACAATTCTTTTTATAAAAAATGCCCCATTGTCTAATTGAGGCAATACATTTTCAATTATTACGCGTTTTTGATTTAACATTTTTATTATTAATTTATTGATGTCTAAATTTAAGAAAAAAACATAAAAAAAAGTAACTTGCATTAAAATTTATTGAAATGTCAAAAAATAAAGAAATACAAGCCCAAACTTTGAAAATTCCTAGGATAATATTGCTTACAGCTAAATTTTTAGAGGTAATTTCGACAAAATTAGTTATAAAGTTTGTCGCTAAATTATTTACAACTCCCATAAAACATAAAATTCCGAAACGTGAATTTCATATGGATAAAAATAGTATTCAAAAGAATCTTTTTATTCCATCGATTAAAAAAGACATCGTTGTTTATCATTACGGAAAAAGCGAGAAGAAAATTTTATTAGTTCACGGTTGGTCTGGCAGAGGAACTCAATTAGTTAAGATTGCTGATGAGTTATTAAATTTGGGGTATTCGTCAATAAGTTTTGATGCACCAGCACATGGAAAATCCAAAGGAAATTCATCGATAATGGTCGAATTCATTGCTTCTATTTTAGAATTGGAAAAACATTTTGGACCATTTGAATTTGCGATTGGTCATTCACTTGGTGGAATGTCTATTTTAAATTCCATTAGAGAAAAACTGAAGGTAAGAAAAGTAGTTATTATTGGAAGCGGAGATATTATTCAAGACATAATTGATGATTTTATTAAGAAGTTGGAATTAAATCCTGAAATTGGAATTAAATTAAGAGAGCATTTTGAAAAAAAATATAGAGTTGAAATGAATTATTATTCTGCTTCAAATGCAGCAAAAGAAGTTTTAATTCCTGTTTTAATAATTCATGATGAGAATGATGTTGATGTAAATGTTAAAGCAGCTTATAACATTAAAGAAAACTTGAATATTTCAGAATTGATGATTACTAAAAACTTAGGTCATCGAAAAATTTTAGGAAATACAGAAGTAATAAAACGAATTGTTGAATTTATAAAAGAATAATTATGGAGTTGTATGAAAACACAAATGATTGGGCTAAAAAATTACAACCACTAATCGATAAATATAAAGGCAAAAGACATCCTTTAAATTATGAAAATTTATATCAATTGATGGTAGCCGTTATTTTATCTGCTCAAGATTCTGATGCAAATATTAATAAAATTGCGCCTGATTTTTTTGCCCAGTTTCCAAATTTAGAAACATTATCAACTGCAACAATTGAAGATTTATTTCCTTATGTAAATAAAGTTAGAAACTTCAATACCAAATCAAGTTGGTTAATTGAAATTGCTCAAACATTAAAAAGCAATAAAAATATTCCAACTAATCTTAACGATTTAACTGCCTTAAAAGGAATTGGAAGAAAATCCGCAAATGTGATTATGCGAGAAATGAAAGTTACAGCTGAAGGTATAATTGCAGATTTACATGTTATAAGAGTTGCACCAAGAATTGGTCTTTGTGAGGAAGCGAAAGATGGTAACAAAGTTGAAAAACAGTTAATGCAATTACTACCAAAGGAAATTTGGGGCGAAATTGGAATGGCTATTTCATTTTTAGGAAGAGAAACTTGTCGACCAACCAATCCTAAATGTTCAGAGTGTCCAATTCAAAATGATTGTCAATACTCTTTGAAAACAATTTAATGATTTTAAATCTTGAGAACAATTCCACTATATTCTTTAGTTATTATTCCAACTATAGAACAACGAAATTTAATAAAATCATTTAAGAAATCCTTAAAAGAAACTATTGGTTGGTTTGGTAGTGCAAATTCTGATGCGCATATTACAATAATAAATCTTGAAAACGAATTGACATTAGGGCTTTACATAAACCAAATAAAAGATTTTTGTAAAACTATCATTCCTCAAAAAGTTAGATTTGATTCTTTAGATTCTTTTAGTCACCATACCTTTTTTATTTCACCAGATGAAAAATCGCAACTATATCTTAACAATATTATTATTGATATGCATAAATCAATAGGTTTTGATATTAAAAATACTCATGCTCACATGACTATAGCTAGAGGGTTAGATTCTGAAAAAATGAAAAAAGCTCAAGAACAATTTAATACTACAGAAATTAATTTTTAACTCATCTGTGATTCTTTATACATTAGAAAATTCAATCAGAAAACAAAACAATATTCAGATATTATAGAAACAATCTATTTTGATAAATAATAGAGTGTATTTTTCCTAAAACTTTTTATAAAACAAAAAACCCTATCCGATTGGATAGGGTTTTAAAAAGAAGGCGGCGACATACTCTCCCACAGTTATGCAGTACCATCTGCGCAATCGGGCTTAACTTCTCTGTTCGGAATGGGAAGAGGTGAGCCCCGACGCAATAACCACCTTAAGAGGTTTTGCAAGGGTGATTTCGTGTTTTAACGAACCAACAATACATAATATCTTAACATACTGAGATAAAGAAAATTTAAAAGAAAGTTCCCTCCTGCCTAGTTATAAATAACTAGGCAGGATTCGTTTGCACATAAACTTACGGGTTATTAGTACTACTCGACTATGACATTACTGCCTTTACATCTATAGCCTATCAACGTTGTCATCTCCAACGACCCTTAAAAGAAATCTCATCTTGTGGTGGGTTTCGCGCTTATATGCTTTCAGCGCTTATCCCTTCCAAACGTAGCTACTCTGCGGTGCTCCTGGCGGAACAACAGATACACCAGAGGTTTGTCCAATTCGGTCCTCTCGTACTAGAATCAGATCCACTCAAATTTCTAACGCCCACAGTAGATAGAGACCGAACTGTCTCACGACGTTCTGAACCCAGCTCGCGTGCCACTTTAATGGGCGAACAGCCCAACCCTTGGGACCTTCTCCAGCCCCAGGATGTGACGAGCCGACATCGAGGTGCCAAACCCCCCCGTCGATATGAGCTCTTGGGGGAGATCAGCCTGTTATCCCCGGCGTACCTTTTATCCTTTGAGCGATGGCCCTTCCATGCGGAACCACCGGATCACTATGCTCTACTTTCGTACCTGATCGACCTGTATGTCTCTCAGTCAAGCTCCCTTATGCCATTGCACTCTACGCACGGTTACCAAGCGTGCTGAGGGAACCTTTAGAAGCCTCCGTTACTCTTTTGGAGGCGACCACCCCAGTCAAACTACCCACCAAGCAATGTCCTCTCGAAAGAGAGTTAGGCCTCAGATAAGCAAAGGGTGGTATTTCAACAATGACTCCACAACGCCTAGCGACGCCACTTCATAGTCTCCCACCTATCCTACACATCACTTATCCAAGGTCAATACTAAGCTATAGTAAAGGTGCACAGGGTCTTTTCGTCCCACTGCGGGTAATCGGCATCTTCACCGATACTACAATTTCACCGAGCTCATGGCTGAGACAGTGTCCAGATCGTTACACCATTCGTGCAGGTCGGAACTTACCCGACAAGGAATTTCGCTACCTTAGGACCGTTATAGTTACGGCCGCCGTTTACTGGGGCTTCAATTCAATGCTTCTCCGAAGATAACATCTCCTCTTAACCTTCCAGCACCGGGCAGGTGTCAGGCCCTATACTTCATCTTACGATTTTGCAGAGCCCTGTGTTTTTGATAAACAGTCGCCTGGACCTTTTCACTGCGGCCAGCATTGCTGCTGGCGACCTTTCTCCCGAAGTTACAGGTCTATTTTGCCTAATTCCTTAGCCATGAATCTCTCGAGCACCTTAGGATTCTCTCCTCGACTACCTGTGTCGGTTTACGGTACGGGTTCTTATAATCTAAGTTTAGAGGTTTTTCTTGGAAGCCCTTAGGCACACTATCTCTTTGTCCGAAGACTCCGAGTACTATCGTATTTCCCCAAGCCGCGTGGATTTGCCTGCGCAGCTTATAGGTAGGTACTTCAACGAACTATTCCGTCAGTTCGCGGTGCTTTCATCACTCCGTCACCCCATCACAATTATAAGAAGTACGGGAATATTAACCCGTTGGCCATCGACTGTCCCTTTCGGGTTCGCCTTAGGACCCGACTAACCCTCAGCTGATTAGCATAGCTGAGGAAACCTTAGTCTTTCGGTGTGCGGGTTTCTCGCCCGCATTATCGTTACTTATGCCTACATTTTCTTTTCTAACCAGTCCAGCATACCTTACGATACACCTTCAACCCTGTTAGAATGCTCCCCTACCACTTATACTTACGTATAAATCCATAGCTTCGGTAATATGCTTATGCCCGATTATTATCCATGCTCGTCCGCTCGACTAGTGAGCTGTTACGCACTCTTTAAATGAATGGCTGCTTCCAAGCCAACATCCTAGCTGTCTGGGCAGACAAACCTCGTTTTTTCAACTTAGCATATATTTGGGGACCTTAGCTGATGGTCTGGGTTCTTTCCCTCTCGGACATGGACCTTAGCACCCATGCCCTCACTGTTGGTAAACATTATATAGCATTCGGAGTTTGTCAGGAATTGGTAGGCGGTGAAGCCCCCGCATCCAATCAGTAGCTCTACCTCTATATAACTTTATGACCAACGCTGCACCTAAATGCATTTCGGGGAGTACGAGCTATTTCCGAGTTTGATTGGCCTTTCACCCCTACCCACAGGTCATCCGAAGACTTTTCAACGTCAACCGGTTCGGACCTCCACTATGTGTTACCACAGCTTCATCCTGCCCATGGGTAGATCACACGGTTTCGCGTCTAACACTACTGACTAAAGCGCCCTATTCAGACTCGCTTTCGCTACGGATCCGTGACTTAATCACTTAACCTTGCCAGCAACGTTAACTCGTAGGCTCATTATGCAAAAGGCACGCCGTCACCCCACGAAAGGGCTCCGACCGCTTGTAAGCGTATGGTTTCAGGATCTATTTCACTCCGTTATTCACGGTTCTTTTCACCTTTCCCTCACGGTACTGGTTCACTATCGGTCTCTCAGGAGTATTTAGCCTTAGCGGATGGTCCCGCCAAATTCAGACAGGGTTTCACGTGCCCCGCCCTACTCAGGATACCACTATCGTTATCTTCTCTTACTTATACGGGACTATCACCCTCTATGGTTAACCTTTCCAGGTTATTCTAATTCAATCCGCAACAAATGTCGTGGTCCTACAACCCCAATATTGCCGTAACAACATTGGTTTGGGCTAATCCGTGTTCGCTCGCCACTACTTACGGAATCACTTTTGTTTTCTTCTCCTCCGCCTACTTAGATGTTTCAGTTCAGCGGGTTTGCCCACCTATCGGTGTACTATGTCTTCAACATAGTGGGTTGCCCCATTCGGATATCTACGGATCAATTCGTGTGTGCCAATCCCCGTAGCTTTTCGCAGCTTATCACGTCCTTCTTCGCCTCTGAGAGCCTAGGCATCCCCCATACGCCCTTATTTTGCTTATGCGCCGCCTAAATAATAAATTATTTAGGACTTATAATAAATACGCGATGAATCGCGCATCTACTGTGCTTTCTATTTCTTATTATTTTCTTATCTCAATATGTCAATGAACTTTTCTTCTTATCGAAGTAGTGGAGAATAACGGAGTCGAACCGTTGACCTCCTGCGTGCAAGGCAGGCGCTCTAGCCAGCTGAGCTAATCCCCCGATTTTTTAGTCGGCAGTTAACAGTTTTCAGTTAACAGACTTCAAACGGCTCACTCAACCTCTAAAATTTCCTCTAAGCGTAAACAAAGTAGTCCCGCCCAGACTCGAACTGGGGACCCCTACATTATCAGTGTAGTACTCTAACCAGCTGAGCTACGAGACTCTGTATTTTGCTTTTGTATTATTTGAATTAACAGCAGAAAGTAAAACCTATCTCCTAGATATTGTCTATTATCATTCTCTAGAAAGGAGGTGTTCCAGCCGCACCTTCCGGTACGGCTACCTTGTTACGACTTAGCCCTAGTTACCAGTTTTACCCTAGGCAGCTCCTTGCGGTCACCGACTTCAGGTACCCCCAGCTTCCATGGCTTGACGGGCGGTGTGTACAAGGCCCGGGAACGTATTCACCGGATCATGGCTGATATCCGATTACTAGCGATTCCAGCTTCACGGAGTCGAGTTGCAGACTCCGATCCGAACTGAGAACGGTTTTGTAGATTCGCTCCTACTTGCGTAGTGGCTGCTCTCTGTACCGTCCATTGTAGCACGTGTGTAGCCCAAGGCGTAAGGGCCGTGATGATTTGACGTCATCCCCACCTTCCTCACAGTTTACACTGGCAGTCTTGTTAGAGTTCCCGACTTGACTCGCTGGCAACTAACAACAGGGGTTGCGCTCGTTATAGGACTTAACCTGACACCTCACGGCACGAGCTGACGACAACCATGCAGCACCTTGTAAATTGTCCGAAGAAAAGTCTGTTTCCAAACCTGTCAATCTACATTTAAGCCTTGGTAAGGTTCCTCGCGTATCATCGAATTAAACCACATGCTCCACCGCTTGTGCGGGCCCCCGTCAATTCCTTTGAGTTTCATTCTTGCGAACGTACTCCCCAGGTGGGATACTTATCACTTTCGCTTAGCCACTGAACTTGCGCCCAACAGCTAGTATCCATCGTTTACGGCGTGGACTACCAGGGTATCTAATCCTGTTCGCTCCCCACGCTTTCGTCCATCAGCGTCAATCCACTAGTAGTAACCTGCCTTCGCAATTGGTATTCCATGTAATATCTAAGCATTTCACCGCTACACTACATATTCTAGTTACTTCCTAGTAATTCAAGTCTGACAGTATCAATGGCCGTTCCATCGTTGAGCGATGGGCTTTCACCACTGACTTATCAAACCGCCTACGGACCCTTTAAACCCAATGATTCCGGATAACGCTTGGATCCTCCGTATTACCGCGGCTGCTGGCACGGAGTTAGCCGATCCTTATTCTTACGGTACCGTCAAGCTCCTTCACGAAGGAGTGTTTCTTCCCGTACAAAAGCAGTTTACACACCATAGATGCTTCTTCCTGCACGCGGCATGGCTGGATCAGGCTTGCGCCCATTGTCCAATATTCCTCACTGCTGCCTCCCGTAGGAGTCTGGTCCGTGTCTCAGTACCAGTGTGGGGGATCTCCCTCTCAGGACCCCTACCCATCATCGTCTTGGTAAGCCGTTACCTTACCAACTAACTAATGGGACGCATGCTCATCTTTTACCGTTGGAACTTTAATGTATAAACCATGCGATTCATACATACTATGGGGCATTAATCCAAATTTCTCTGGGCTATTCCCCTGTAAAAGGTAGATTGCATACGCGTTACGCACCCGTGCGCCGGTCTCATTACCCGAAAGTAACTACCCCTCGACTTGCATGTGTTAGGCCTGCCGCTAGCGTTCATCCTGAGCCAGGATCAAACTCTTCATCGTATATTTTAATATTGTCGATAATTCAATAATATCTATTTCCGATTTGCCTTACTTTCTTTTTCTTTGTCTCGTTTAAAACGAGACGGCTGTCAATTCAATATGTCTATGAACGTGTCATTCTTTTTGTGTCGCCATTCTCTCGTTTAGCGGGTGCAAAAGTACATCTTTTTTCTTAACTCGCAAGTAAATCGAAAAAAAATATTTTTTTTCTTTTTCCTTACTCAATTTTATCAAAAAACTTCATCGTTTTGCGGAGGGCAAAGGTAAAACCTTTATCTATTCCGTGCAAATCTTTTTTAAAGTTTTTTTTCAGTATTTATTAAAGAACGTCTGCCTTATTGCGGGTGCAAAAGTAGCCATCTTTTTCATTCTCGCAAACTTATTTATACCCTTTTTTGAAACTATTTTTTAATACACTGGTTTTGTGATTGTTGTTAAACAAAGTTTTTTTTTAATCTCTAAAGAAAACAACTGAAGTAAACAAAAACATCTTTTGAAATACTACATCTATTCAATACAAAAACAACCTAGCCCTGATTGAAGCAGTTACCTTGTAACGCGTAAAGCAGGAATATCGACCGCAAGAAAGAGCTGATGGTTCGCTTCTAATTAATCAAAACGAATGGTTTTGGCAGGAGATATTTTAGTAATTAAGTAGGAAGGTATTAATAAAACCAACAAACAGACGAGGACTGTACCTACATTAAGAGCAAGGATATAGAGTATATTAATTTCTACAGACGCTACATTTACATAGTAACTTTCTGGATTGAGTTTAATTATTTCAAATTTTTTCTGAATAAGCAATAATCCTATACCTATAGTATTACCCCAAAACAAGCCTCTTAGTATTAGATATAACGAATTGTATAGAAATATTTTTCTTATTGACCAATTGTCTGAACCAAGTGATTTTAGAATTCCTATCATTTGAGTTCTTTCTAATATCAAGACAAGTAATGCTACTACCATATTAATAGTAGATACGATTACCATTATGATAAGAATAACGATGATATTAAAATCGAAGAGTTTTAACCAGTCGAAAATATAATAATATTTTTCTACAATAGTTTGTGCATTTAGTGTTGAAGGGATTTCTTTGTAAACTTGCTTGCCTTTTTCGTCTATTTTGGTGAAATCATCAACAAAAATCTCAAACGAACCCACTTGATTTGAGTTCCATTTATTTAGTCGTTGAATGTGACGGATATCTCCGATAATAAATGCCGCATCAAATTCTTGAAAGCCTGAATTATAAATGCCTACAATTTTAAATCTTCTGCTTTTTGGCAACTTACTATCTCCTTCGTTTAGAAAAAAAGTATTGAAACTATCGTTTAATTTCAATTTTAATCTGTTGGCTAAATATTGTGAAATTAAAACTTCTTCGTTTAAACTACTTTTCAGTTTGGGCAATCTACCATCAATTAAATACTCTTCTAAGTATTCCCATTTATAGTCTTTACCAACTCCTTTGAAAGTTATTCCTTCAAAATCTGTTTCGGTTCGTATTATTCCTAATTTGGTTGCAACTGCTTGAATATGATTTACACCTTCAACAGCATTGAACTTTGGGTAAAACTTTTGGTTTGTAGAAACAGGTTCTATACTTCCGTCGGACTCATTTCCGTTAAAATTAGAAATTATTATGTGTCCGTTAAATGCTGAGACTTTTTGGCGTATTTTTTGTTGTAAACCTATTCCAGTCGCTATTGAAACAATCATCATAACAATACCAATTGCAATAGCAGCTATAGCAATTTTTATTATTGGAGCAGAAATACTACTTTTATGGTCTTTAGCAGTAATTAGTCTTTTGGCAATGAAATGTTCTAAATTCAAAAGTTTTGGTTTTGTTGCAAAGATATTTCTTTTTAGGACAAAGAGACAAAGTTAATTTAAATTATAAAGTGATGAAATACTTATTATCGACTTGTATTATTTGTTTGGGTTACCTTACCATATCATCCTCATGCGGATTAAATAGACATTTTGAAAATTCAAGAAGAAATACTGAAAAAGAAGTTACTATTTCATTAATAAAAACTGGAGCCGATAGATATTCTTTTTATTTGCCTTTGTTAAAAGACAAAAAAGTTGGTGTGATTACAAACCAAACTGGAATTTTATCAAATAATGTTCATTTAGTTGATTTTCTTATCGAGAATAAAATTAGCATTCAAAAAATATTTGCTCCAGAGCATGGTTTTAGAGGAACTGCAGATGCAGGTGAACATATTATAGATGGAAAGGATTCTAAAACAGGTTTACCCATAATTTCACTTTATGGAAATAACAAAAAACCAAAACCTGAACAATTAGCAGGAATTGATATAATAGTTTTTGATTTGCAAGATGTTGGAGCACGATTTTACACTTATATATCCTCTTTACATTATATAATGGAAGCTTGTGCTGAAAACAATATAGAATTAATGATTTTGGACAGACCAAATCCTAACGGAACTATTGTTGACGGACCGATTTTGGAAAAAGAATTCACTAGTTTTGTTGGAATGCATCCAATTCCATTGCTTCATGGAATGACTATTGGCGAATATGGAAGAATGATAAATGGTGAAAAATGGTTGAAAAATGGAATTCAATGCAACTTAAAAGTTATACACTGTATTGATTACAATAGAGAAATGACTTATAGTTTACCCGTGAAACCTTCTCCTAATTTACCAAATGACCAATCTATAAACTTATATGCAAGTTTGTGTTTGTTTGAAGGAACAAATGTAAGTGTTGGAAGAGGAACTGAAATGCAATTTCAAATTTATGGCTCGCCTTTTTTGCCAAAAAGTGATTTTAGCTTTACACCTATTCCAAATTTTGGAGCTAAAGAACCTGTTTATAAAAATCAATTGTGCTTTGGTGAAAATTTAACTTCGATTCCAAAAGTAAATCAATTGGAGCTAAAATGGTTGATTAAAGCCTACAATTCGACATCTGATAAATCTAAATTCTTTAATGACTTCTTTACTAAATTAGCTGGAACTAAAAAACTACAACAGCAAATAATTGATGGTGTTTCAGAAATTGAAATCAGAAAATCTTGGAAGAAAGGCTTGAATGATTTTAAGGAAATGAGAAAGAAGTATTTGATTTATAATTAGAAAAAAGAGAATAGAGAATAGAACATAGAAGTTTTACATGAAAAAAAGAGCAATCAAAGTTTTAATATCTATCAGTTTAATAATAATTGGAATATTATTAACGGGATTAGGATTTACTACAAAATTAGGTCATCCTTTTAGTACAATCTGTTATTCTTTAGGACTGGTAATAATCTTATTAGGATTTATATATTTCATTATAGTTGCTTCATCAAAAGATTAAAAAACAATACTACAAAACTATTTTCTCTTTCATTTTTTCCACAATATTATAAGCAGCAGGACAGATTTCAACATTCTTCAAAGTTAAATCAGATATCTGTTGGAACTTTTTTCTATCAGTATGTGGGAATTCTCTACAGGCTTTTGGTCGCACATCATAAATAAAACATTTGTTATCTGCTTCTAAAAAAGTACACGGAACACTTTTCAAAACATAATCTTTGTCTTCGTCAATACGCAAATATTGCTCTATAAATTGTTGTGGCTTTTGTTTGAAATGCTTTGAAATTCTCTCAATATCTGCAGATGTAAATAGTGGTCCGGTCGTTTTGCAACAATTAGCACATTCTAAACAATCGGTTTTTTTGAATTCGGCATCGTGTAAATCTTGCATTACATAATCTAAATTTTTAGGTGCTTTCTTTTTCAGCTTATCAAAATACTTTTTGTTTTCGTTATGCTTATCTTTGGCAAGTTTTCCGAGTTCGTTTAATTGTGGCTTTAGCATTTTATTTTATTTCTGATGCAAATTTAAACAACTTGAAACGTTAAACCTGAAACTTTATAAAAATGTTAGATTTATTCGGAAAAGCCATTCTCGATTTTCAAACCAATAATTCACCTGAAGATATTATTACAGAAACTAATATTTCGGAAACTGATAAAATGGATGTTGCCTATCTTTTTCGTTCGTATAAAGAAATGCCAAAACTAGAAAAGAAAGCCCTTCAACTCTCAAAAGGCAAAGTTCTTGACGTTGGTTGTGGCGCTGGAAGTCATAGCTTATATCTTCAAAATAACAAAAATCTAGAGGTAACTTCCATCGATATTTCTGAAAACGCTATTCAAGCGTGTCAACTTCGTGGTTTAAAAAATGCTAAAGTTCAAAATATTTTGGATTTGGGAAACGAGAAATTCGACACCATTTTATTATTAATGAACGGCACAGGAATATTCGGAACCTTAGCGGACACCTCTAAATATTTGCAAAAGCTAAAAAGTTTGCTATCATCAAATGGTCAAATTCTAATAGATTCTTCCGATATTATTTATATGTTTGATGAAGATGACGATGGCTCTAAATGGATTCCTGCAGATGGTTATTACGGCGAACTAACATTTACTATTTCATATAAAAATCAAACCGAAGAACCATTTACGTGGTTGTATTTGGATTATAATACGTTACAAAATGCAGCTTTTGCTAATGGTTTGCAATGCGAATTGATTGAAGAAGGAAAACATTTTGATTATTTGGCTCGTCTTTTTTAGGAGCTATTTCCAGCTTTCCACTATATCTTTTCCTTGTTAAAGAAACAAGAAAAAGGATGCCGTTCCAATCTTAAACTATCAGTTAACTTTAATCAAATCGGTAGTTTCAATAATATCAGTAATTGCTCGATATAAAATATCTAAATCTTCCTGAGAATTATACACATTCATCGAATAACGCATATAAATCTTGTCGTTCAAAGGCATAATCGGAATTTGGATTTTATATTTTGAATACAATAACTCTTTCAACTCCATAGGTTTTTCAGTTCTTATTGGAATACTTGCCATTTGACCTAGAAATTCTTCCGAAATTGGACAAATTGGTTTAGTATTTACCAAATCACAAAAACGTTGGTAATTTTCTAAAACTATTTTTTTACAAGCTTTCGACTTTTCTTTCCAATTATTTTGTTCTAAAAACTCAATCACTTTTGGTGTACACAAATAAGCCGAATGGTCATTTGTACCTTGATATTCGTGATAATCTAGAAACTGACTATCACTTGGAGCCAAACTTTCATAACCCCAACTTACTACTAATGGATCAATATCAGCTTGAAATTCTTTTTTTACATATAAAAACGAACTTCCTTTTGGAGCCAACATCCACTTATGCAACGTTCCTGTATAAAAATCGGGATTCAATTCTTGAATATTCAAATCTATATGACCTGGAACATGAGCGCCGTCAACAATGGTAATTAATCCAAGTTGTTGTGCTTTATCGCAAATTTCTTTCACTGGAAAAATCAAAGCCGTTGAACTCGAAATTTGATTCAGGAAAATTACTTTGGTGTTTTCATTATAACCTTTCCAAAATTCCTCTAAAATCTGTTCTTTAGAAATAATTGGCAACGAAATTTCTTGACGAATATATTTCGCACCTGACTTTTTGCAATAGAAATTCCAAGTTCTGTCCATTGCACCATATTCGTGATTGGTTGTTAGAATTTCATCACCTTTTTGAAGATTTAAACTTCTCATGATGGTATTAACTGCAAAAGTTGGATTTGGTGTAAAAAAGAAATCTTCTGCATCACAACCTATAAATTTTGCCAAGGGTTTTTTGGCTTCTTTTAAATAAACTGGCAATTTTTTCTGAATAAAATGCACAGGTTCTTGCTCTAATTCCAAGTGCAATCGTTGAAATTCTTCAAAAATAGGTTTTGGACAAGATCCAAACGAACCGTGATTTAAAAAAGTAATTTTATTATCTAAAAGAAATACCGATTTCATAAATTATATTTTTTGTAAAAATAAAAAATCCCACTAACAATATTGCTAATGGGATTCTTGTTTTTTTTGCATTTTGATTATTGCATATATTTCATCATCATCGATTGAATTTCTCCTTGCAATTCCATCATTGATGCTTGAGATTTTTCCATGATTGCTGGAGCTTTCTCAGACATTTTTTTTCCTACTGGGCTTTCATAAAATGCTAACATTGCTTTAATATCCTCTTTTGAATATTCTTCCATGTAAATTTTTGCAGTTAAATCATTAGCTTTTGCAATAAGTCCATCAAACTCAACCGAAAAAGCTGCTTGTTTATCTTCAGGAATATTTGCTAAAATTTGTTTTTTATAAGAACTAAGCCCAGAGCCACTTCTTTCGATAACTTTCAATACATCTTTTTTGAAAGCTTCATCAACAGCTTGAGAGAAACCAAATTGAGCTACTAGTAGCAAGGCGAATGTTAAAATAAGTTTTTTCATTTTTGTTTGTGGTTTTAAATTTTTTATAAATATATAATTTTCAATTATTGTGCCAAAATAAATTCGATTAATTCTACACAATTTATAAGTTGTTTAAATATAATAAATGTTACAAATAAGGTTCTTTTATTTAAAAAAAGAAAAATAAGATTACTCTTTCTTTGAAAATTTAAAATCTAATGGAAACTTTATTTCAACACTTATGGGTTTTCCACCGCGTGTTGCTGGCTCCCATTTTGGTGCACTTCTTAAGACTCTTACAATTTCGGCAGCTGTCTCAACATCTACAAATTGAACAACTTTAATATTTTTAATTTCTCCAAGTTCATTAACTGTAAAAGCAGTGACCATTCTTCCTGGCTTGCTAACTTTAGAAAAATTAAAGTTTGCGTTTATATAATCATAAAATTTATCTAAACCACCTCCATTGAACTTAGCTTCTATTCTATCTCCATTCAAATAGACTTCATCTTCTCCTCCAATTTGAGCAAAAAGACTTGATGAAAACAGTAAAAAAAGTACAATCCATTTCATTTTTATGGAATATTTAAATATTTGTGAGTTTGCAATGAAACCCTCCATTTTGGATTCTTCATTACATAATCTACAATAAGTGGTGTCATTTCATCTTTTTTACTCCATTCTGGTTGAAGAAAAAGAATTGCATTTGGATTAACTTTTTCTGCTTGTTCTTCGGCAAAAATAAAATCGTGCTTGTTGTAGATAATTACTTTAAGTTCATTAGCAATTTCATAAGCGCTTTCAACTGGAAGTTTATTTTTCTTAGGAGAAAGGCAAAACCAATCCCAAGTTCCTGTAACTGGATAGCATCCTGAAGTTTCAATATGAACACGAAGATCTTGTGATCTTAATTTTTGAGTAAGCGGATTCATATCCCAAGTTAATGGTTCTCCTCCTGTAATCACAACTGTATCTGCATACTTTTTGGCATTAGCAACAATGACATCTGTTGCTGTTGGAGGATGAAGTTCTGCATTCCAACTTTCTTTTACATCGCACCAATGACAACCTACATCGCAACCGCCAATTCTTATGAAATAAGCTGCGGTTCCTGTGTGAAACCCTTCGCCTTGAATAGTATAAAACTCTTCCATAAGCGGAAGCATTTCACCTTTATCGACAGCTATTTGTATATTTTTTTCTAACATCTTTTTCTATTGCCACTAAGGCGCTAAGTCACAAAGTTTTTTTTTAAACCATTAAGTGATTTAAGTTCATTAAAGAATTATTATTTTTAAAATGTTATTTTTTCTATTGTAAGAGCTAATTTATATTTACTGAATTTTTGTTTAGAACATTGAATAAACAATAAAATGGAAAACCATCTAGCCCTGATGTAAGGGAATCTCGTCTTTTGGGACGAGATGGAAAGGCAGCAGGAATTGCCATTACAGATAAAACCCAAGCCATTCGCTCCTTACTCAATTAAGAGCAACAAAAATTATTTTTCTCTTATATAAATATCTATCGGAACTCCTGAAAAATCCCAGTTTTCACGAATTTTATTTTCAAGGAAACGTTTGTATGCTTCTTTTACATATTGCGGTAAGTTGGCAAAAAACACAAACTGAGGCGTTGGTGTTGGTAATTGCATACAATATTTAATTTTTACATATTTCCCTTTCAATGCTGGTGGCGGATGATTTTCTATAATTTTCAACATATAATCGTTGAATTTTGAAGTAGAAATACGTTGTGCTCTGTTTTCATATACTTTTACTGTTTCTTCTAATGCTTTCAGTAAACGTTGTTTTGTTAATGCTGATACAAAAATAATTGGCACGTCGGTAAAAGGTTGTAATTGTTCACGGATTTTGGCCTCATAATCGCGAGTTGACATGGTATCTTTTTCAACCAAATCCCATTTGTTTACAAGAATCACAACGCCTTTTCTGTTTTTCTCAGCCAACCAAAAAATACTTTGATCTTGACCTTCGAATCCTCGTGTTGCATCTATAATCAAAATACACACATCTGAATGTTCAATTGCACGAACTGAACGCATTACTGAATAAAACTCTAAATCTTCTTTAACTTTGGTTTTTCTTCTAATTCCGGCTGTATCAACAAGGTTGAATTCAAATCCGAAACGGTCAAACTTTGTGTCAATTGCATCACGAGTTGTTCCTGCAATATCTGTAACAATATATCTATCCTCGCCTATTAATGCATTTATGAAACTAGATTTTCCAGCATTTGGACGACCAACTACACAAAAACGTGGTAAAACAATTTCTTCTTTAGTTGGCTCAGGTTTTACTGGAAAAGCTTCGATCAATGCGTCTAACAAATCACCAGTTCCACTTCCTGAAATACTTGCAAATGTGTAATATTCGCCCAATCCTAGGTTATAGAATTCAACAGCGTCTTTTTCACGCATGGAGTTATCTACTTTATTTACGGCTAATAAAACTGGTTTTGTAACCTTACGAAGTAATTTTGCAACAGCATCATCCATTGGAGTAATTCCTTCTTCTACATCTACAACAAAAATGATAACATCTGCTTCATCAATGGCTAGTTCTACTTGTTTTCTAATTTCACCTTCAAATACGTCGTCACTTCCTCTAACGTATCCACCTGTATCAATTACGGAAAACTCTTTTCCGTTCCATTCGCTTTTACCATAGTTTCTATCTCTGGTTACACCAGAAACTGAATCTACAATAGCTTCTCTTCTTTGTATCAGCCTATTGAAAAGGGTTGATTTCCCTACATTAGGTCTTCCTACTATCGCAACAATGTTATTCATAATGATTTTAAAATAAGCTACAAAGGTACTACTAATTTTATTTTTTCTTACCTTAGTATGGTAGTAATACTAAAAAAACTATGTTTTAATGAATTTGAATGTTAAAATTTAAGTAATGGAATTGGATAATACTATCGTGCTTCGTCCACGATTTCAAAAAGATGTTTCTATGTCAATGAATGAAATTATTGAACATGCAACAAAAATTAAAGAAGAAGTCAAAAATGATTATCGAGTAAAAATATCAGATCATCATATATTTTTATTCATCACCTTAGCCAAACGAAAGTACTATTCTCCACATTTACATTTGGAATTAGAAGAAAACGAAGATAAAACAACACATGTAAAAGGACTTTTTGGACCAGACCAAACTGTTTGGACTTTCTTTATGTTCCTACATTTCTTTATTGCTGGTGTTTTTTTAGTTTTTATGATGATGGCCTATTCACATTGGACATTAAAACAATCCACTACTACTGACTTTGTAATTATGGGATTGATGGTAGTTTTTTGGTTTGCATTGTATTTTCAAGCTAGAGTTAATAGAAAAAAATGCCAACCTCAAATGCACAAACTTGAAGAATTAACTAATAGAATTTTGAAAGATAAAATTTAAGACTACTTTTGATTATACCCGAAACGTCTTAATTGAAATTGACTATTTCTCCAGTCTTTATTGACTTTCACGAACATTTCTATGTGAATTTGTTTCCCGAAGAATTTTTCTAAATCTTCACGAGCTTGCATTCCGACACGCTTTAGTGCCGCACCTTTATGACCGATAATAATACCTTTTTGAGTATCGCGTTCTACCATAATAACGGATCTAATTCGAATGATTTTATCATCTTCAATAAATTCTTCAGTTTCAATTTCTACAGCGTATGGGATTTCTTTATCGTAGTTTAAAAGGATTTTCTCGCGAATGGTTTCGTTAACAAAAAAACGTTCAGGTTTGTCTGTCAAAGCATCTTTAGGATAGTATGCTGGAGATTCTGGAAGAAGTTCTAAAATTCTTGCAAAAACTTCTTTTACATTGAAATTTTCTAAAGCTGAGATTGGATAGATTTCAGCATTTGGTACTTTCTCTTTCCAAAGATCGATTTGCTCTTCTAATTGCTCTTGATCAGATTTATCTATTTTATTTAGCAGCAGTAAAACTGGGATTTTGGCATGGATAATTTTATTGAAAAAAGCTTCATCTTTAAGTTCTTTTTCTCCAATTTCAACCATATAAATTAAAACGTCGGCATCTTCAAAGGCAGATTTAACAAAATCCATCATTGATTTTTGCATTTCATAAGCAGGCTTGATAATTCCGGGAGTATCAGAGAGTATTACTTGAAAGTCATCACCATTAACAATTCCGAGAATTCTATGACGAGTAGTTTGAGCTTTTGAAGTAATAATTGACAATCTTTCACCAACGAAAGCATTCATTAATGTTGATTTTCCAACGTTTGGATTTCCTATAATGTTTACAAAACCGGCTTTATGCGACATTTATTTAATTTTAATTTGTTGCAAAGGTAGTTATATCAAGCGAATAGTAGAAATAAAAGATTTTTTTAATTTTTTTGTTGCGAGTATCGATATTCGTTGTATATTTGCACTCGAAACATCGCGGGATAGAGCAGTAGGCAGCTCGTCGGGCTCATAACCCGAAGGTCACAGGTTCGAGTCCTGTTCCCGCTACTAAGAGAAGCCATTCTGAAAAGAGTGGCTTTTATTTTTTAGCAAAAATTTATTTATGAAAAGAGTTGTTGAGTACAGAAAGTTACTTGAAGTTGACAAAAATGTAACTTTAAAAGAATTAAAAACCATTTATAGAAACAGTATGAAGGATTCGCATCCTGACAAGTTTGTAAATGACGAAGAAGGAAAATTAGCTGCAGAAGAAAAAAGTAAAAACATCATTAATGCTTATCACTTTTTGGTAAGTATCTCTAATGAAACTGTTGAAAAAAACCTTCCTGAATACCAAGACACTATCAATAATCATAATATTCTTGATTATTATTTAGAGAAACAAACTCTTTTTGTAACTCACGTTAATGGTGTTTCTTACGAATATATTGGTGTTCCAAAAAACGTTTACATCAAAATGGTAAATTCTGAATCACCAAATCGTTTTGCAAAACGTCACATTTATGGAAAATTCATTTACAGAAAAGCTGGAGAAGGAACTGAAGATTAATCAGTAAATCATATAAAATAAAAAAATCCACCAATTGGTGGATTTTTTTATTTATATACCTTATTACAATTTAGTAATAATAAATTCTGATCTTCTGTTGGCTTGGTGTTGCTCTTCAGTACAGTTTGATTGGTTTGTTGGTTCACATCCACAATCGTTTACTAATTGCGACTCACCATATCCCTTTCCTGTCAGTCTTGATTTGGCGATGCCTTTTTCTACTAACCATGCAATAGTTGATTTAGCTCTTCTGTCTGATAATGCCATGTTGTATTTGGCTGTTTGACGACAATCTGTATGTGAACGAACATCAATCTCCATCGTTGGGTTTTGTTCCATTACATCTAAGATTTTAGCCAATTCTACTGCTGCATCTGGTCGGATGAATGACTTGTCTAAATCGAAGTAAATGATTTTGATTCCAAAAGCTTTGGCTAAATCGTCTCCAGGTTGTACTGGTTTTTGTGCTTTCTCAAGTTCTACTGGTACAAATGATTTTCCTGATTCGTCTTTTGTAATGGTTGAAGTCTCTAAAGTGTTGTACTCTGGTTTTTCTGTTTTGATGTAGTATTTTGTTCCACAATCAACTTTTCCAAAGTCAAACTTACCGTCTTTATCTGAGATTACTT
>Ga0209572_1000579_pt1 | contig 48769 bp, 49 predicted proteins | sample EBPBio232012_DNA_FD_185867 | JGI IMG/M metagenome (GOLD analysis project Ga0209572, IMG submission 185867) | Wastewater treatment Type I Accumulibacter community from EBPR Bioreactor in Madison, WI, USA - Reactor 1_1/23/2012_ DNA (SPAdes)... | ecosystem: Engineered > Bioreactor > EBPR >...
GGCGCTGAGCCACCACACGCACAGAGACCCCAACGCCAGAGTCATCACCACACCCGTCGATGCATCGCCTTTCTCCCCTTGAGAACAAGCGAGTCCGTCGTAGTGGCTTTGGAGCAGTCGGGTGAGTTCGCGGTCGGTCATTCGGTGATCTCCCATTGCGCGCGGAAGGCGGCCTTGGCGGCATGGAGCCGGCTCGCCACGGTCCCCATCGGGATCTCCATTGCAGCGGCGATTTCCTTGTAGCTCAGCTCCTCGCCGATCGCAAGGGCCAAGATGGTCTGATGTTCGGGAGAGAGTCGGGCCAGGGCGTCGCGCACTTCCAGGCGCTCCTGCGTTCGGCTGGGCGTGCTTGGCTCGGTGAGGGTTTCCCACTCATACTTACGCTGGAGCGCGTCCATCGCGCTGCGGATCACCGCTCGCCGAATATAAGCTGTCACCAGCGGGGCCAGTTGGGGCACGTTGGGAGCCTGCAGGATCTTGACGAATGCCGTCTGAACCGCGTCTTCCGCCGTCGAGCGGTTGCCCGTGATGCGCAGAGCGAGCCGCAAGGATTCCGCTCGGAACGATTCCAGTTCCGCAATCCTCCCGTTCTCCAGCCTCATCGTCGTCGCGTCCGTCATTGCCTGACTCTCTGATGACTATGACCGGAGCGGGGCACCATTTCTTCGGCGGCCGTTTCAAAAACTCTTCGGATCAAGGAATCGCGTTCGACTGGACATCTGCGAGGCTGGGTAGACCCGAAGCACGATGACTTCTGCCGGATCGTCGCTCACTGAGTAGAACACGAGGTGTGAGTGGTAGACGGTTTGGCGAATCTCCATGTCGAACCGATGCGGGTCATCGATCGCCCTGAACCGGCGCGGCATTGTCTCAAGAGACTCAATCTGTTCCTGAAGACCGGATATCCACCGCTCTGCTGGGGGCTCCGCTTTCTCCTGAAGCAGGATGTAGCTGGCATAGTCGTCGATGTCTCGCGCCGCTTGCGCGGAGATCCTCACCTCATACATCGAGTTTCGATCGAATGTCTCGGAAGACGTCAGCCGCTGGTCTCGCCGGTGCCTCGTTCAGCGAATCGATGCCTTCCTGGATGGCGCGTGCAAGTTCGGCACGCTCGTAGGCTTCCGCCATTTTCTGATAGTGCTCCACGTTGACGATGACCCCCTCTGCTTTGCCATTCACCGTGAGGACTTCCGGCTCCCCCGTCTCGCGGATCCGGTTCAGAAACTCGCGGTAATTGCGGACGAAGTCGGTGACAGGGTGGATTCGATCAGCGCGAATCATATAGGTAAGAATATAGCATAGAATTCTTTGCGAGCCAAACTCGAGCCACAAGAAAGGCCAGTCGCGTTCGACTGGCCTTTCCGAGGAGGATTCCTCCCTGAATCTTACTTAGGCAAGCGAGCGTTGACGGCGTCCCAGTCGATGACTTCGGCGTAGGCGTCGATGTACTTCATCCGAGCCGTTTGGAAGTCGAGGAAGTACGCATGCTCGTAGACGTCCATTGCCAGCAACAGGGTGTGGTTCCAAGCAGGGAAGGTGTCTTGGGCATCGCCGATGTAGGTGTGGACGCGCTGCTCAGCGTGATCATAGCCCAGGAACACCCAGCCCCGACCCGCCATGCCAGTGGCCTTCCAGTCCGCAAGCCAGCGCTCGAAGCTGCCGTAGGATTCGTTGATCAGCGTGGCCACATCGCCGGTTGCCGGGCCGCCCTCGCCGCCGAGAGTCTCGAAGTAGACCTGGTGGTTGATGTAGCCGCCGTAGGCGAACGCATAGTTCACCTTGAGGGCGCGCATTTCGCTGTAGATTTGGTTCGCCTTCGCGGGGTCGATCTCCATGTTCGCCAGAGCGGTGCGAATTTCGTTGGTCTTGTTGGCATAGCCCTTATAAAGGCCCAGGTGAGCCTCGTGGGTGGCGCGGCTGATGCCAACGCGCTCGGTAGTGAAGACCTTCTCCGGAAGGGCATCGGGGACAACAACGAGCTTGGGATCCATAACTTTCGGTACTCCTTTCGCGGGTTGTGCGCGCGGCCCAACCCTGGCCCTGGGGCCGTTCTCTTCATCTTACGGGGTTGGGGCGGTGCCTGTCACGGTCGCTGGGCCGCCTGCCCGAAAATGTATTGTTCGGTGAAGTTGGAAAAAGTGCCTGGAACCCCTTTCGATTCAAGCCGAGAATGTGTAACCTAAGACTATGAACGAATCACTGATTCGAGCTCTCGCCTCCGCTCCTCATATTGTGGAGCGGCTGTTGCGTGTTTTCCCTCACGACCGACTGGACGATCGGATTGAAGCCGACCGGTTCACTGCTCGGGAAGTGATTGCCCACCTCGCGGACTACGAGCAGGTCGTTCTGGATCGGATTCGCGCCGCGAACGAAAAACCCGGACGCGAAGTTCCGTTCTACAACCCCGATCAGCGCGCCGCCGATCACCACTTCGACAAGAAGGAAGTGTTCCACGAGGCCGAAGTCTTTGAATCCCGCCGAGGCATGACGATTGACTATCTCCGAGACATGACTCCGGAAGATATGAAGAAGACCATGAAGCGCCCGGATGGCGTGGAGTTCGAAATCGGCGAGTACGTTCAATACACTCTGATGCACGATCTGGAGCATCTGGAGCAGTTGAGCGCCTACCTGGCCACCGAAGTGGCCACGATTAGCTGAACCCAGCCCGGTCATTTCAAAAGAGAAACGAGCCTGAGCAGATCGCTCGGGCTCGTTTGCTTTGAAGAGGAGATGAGTTAAGGCGGGTTAGGCCTTGCGTCGCTTGCGGGCAGCCATCGCAGCACCCAGGCCAAGAGCGATCATCGTGCCCGGCTCCGGAACTGCTTCCAGGCTGGTGAGGGTGAGGTCGCCGCTGGCACCGGTGTCGAACCGAACCACCATCTGGTCGATGTCGTTGAAGTTGATACCGCTGAACTCGTTGAATCCGACCGTCATCATGAACGGGGTATTCACTTGGTTGCCTGGGATCGACTTGGTCACCGTGGCGTAGTTTCCGCCGTTGCTCGAGCTGCTGCGCACCGAGACGATGAGGCTGCCCGGAGCATCGCTGCTCTCGAAGTTGAACTTGAACGCGTTCTCGGTGGAGAGGTTCAGATTCAGGTTTTGATTCGTGGTGCCCGATCCGCTGGAAGCGAAGCCATAGCCAATTTCGCCGAAGCCGTTGACTTGGCCTTGGGAGGAGAGGGAATAGCTGCCGCCGGCAATGTCAGTTTGGATTTCCAGACCGAACGGGTTGGATTGCACGCCGGTGAGGGCGTAGCGGTCTCCGCCAACCATCGATCCGGTTTGGAATCCGAGGCTGGTGCCTGCGTTGATGGTTTGGCTGACGTTGCCGGTGCTGAAATCGTCCAGCATGATGGCAGCGTGTGCCAGGCCACTGACCGCGGTGAGGATGAGCAAGATGGGGGTTCGCATGATTTTCAGGTAACTCCGTGGATGTGGGCCTTGGCCCTCCGTGAGCTTTCAGCTTGCACTCGCTGTGCCACGAAAAGAAGTCGGGGCGATTTCTGGTAGTCCTACGGGGCAGGTGAAATTGAAGGAGCGAGACGCGAAAAAGCCCAGGAGTGAGGTGGCCCCTGCACTCCTGGGATTGTGTGACGCCGAAGCGCTCGACTTTACTTACGTCGTCGACGAGCGGCGAAACCAGCTGCTGCGACGGCCAGCAGGCTCATCGTTGCCGGTTCGGGAACGGCCTTAAAGGAGTCGATGGTGACATCGCCGCTGGTGGCGGGGTCGATTTCGACATAGATTTGATCAAGGTCGCTGAAGTTGAACCCAGTGAACTCCGAGAAGTTGTAGGTCAGCAGGGTCGGGGTGTTGACGTTGCCGCCGGGCAGACTCTTCGTCACCGTGATCAGAGTGCTCGGGTTTTGTTGCGCGCTGCGCACCGAGATCGTGATGTTGGTTGGCTCGTCGTTCGACAGAACCAGGATCTCGAAGGCGCTTTCCGCCGACGCATCGAAGTTCATGTCTTGGAAGCCGAAGGTGCTGCCGAGATCTTGGTATCCATAGCCCAGCTGAGCGAAACCATTCACGCCCGGTTGGCTAGAGACGCTGAGGCGACCGGTGATCGCATCAACTTCAAATTCCAGACCGAAGGCGTTCGATTCCACTTGCGAGCGCATGAGGCGATCGCCACCGAGCATCGAGCCAGCCTGGAAGGCATAGCCCGTACCGGAGACCGAGCCAGCGCCCGTATCATAGTCGTCATAAACGAGGGCCGCTTGCGCCACGCCTGCCACCACCGACAGACCCGCAAGAGTAGACAAAGTAAGGATGTTCTTCATTCTTTCTCTCCAAATTCAGTTGTGAGTCTTAGGCCTTGCGACGTCGCGCAGCCAGGGCAGCGGCACCAAGGCCGAGAGCGATCATCGTGCCCGGCTCAGGAACAGCTTCGAACGAATCGAGAACCAAGTCGCCCGAGGTCGAGGTGTTGATGTTCGCGACAATCGTGTCAATGTCGGCGAAGTTGATTCCGGCAAACTCGGAGAAGTTGAAGGTCACCGATTGCGGAGTCGTCACCATGTTCGGCATCACAGCCTTAGCCGCCGAAGAGACGGTCGTGCTGCCGGATCGGAGAACCACCGTGATGGTCGCCGGGTTGTCGTTCGAGAGAACGTTGAACTTGAGCTGCGTGAAGCTGCTCAGATTGGCGTTCAAGTCGTTGGCAATGTTCACGGAACCGGTCGAGTCCACGCCCCAGGCGATCGTCGTGTCGGCATCGACTTCGTTCTTCGACGAGGTCGAGAAAATGCCATTGACGACCGTGGTCGAGTGGGACAGGCTGAACGGGTTCGCCGTGATGTTGTGCATCACATAGCGGAATCCGCCGGGAACCGTCGCTGCCGTGTAGGTTGCGTTCGATCCGCTGAAAATCTTGTCATTGATGTTGCCATCAGTGAAATCGTCAAGCACCAAAGCGTGCGCAAAAACGCCCGCAGTGGCAAGGGCCACCAAGAGAATTGCTCTCATATACTTTTTCCTCTGCAAGAAATGTGGTCGGGGCAAATGCCTCGCCCAACAGAAAAAGTATAGACCCCGAACTGTTAAGAAATGTGGGGAATTGCGGGAATCGACGCAAGACTGGCAACCCTACCAGGGTAGACCCTTGACAAAGCGATAGTTGCGTGTGCACAGAAACCGCGCTTTAGGTTCAAAAGTGGGACGGGGCCAGGGTGAACCGCTCAACTGATTCGATTCCCCCTGGATCACTGTTCTGCGATTGAACTAGGCCTTCTTGACCCGCTTGCGCCGTGCCAATGCCGCCGCACCAGCCAGCAGAGCCATCGTTGCCGGCTCAGGAACCGCCTCGACGCTCGTGATCACCAAGTCGCCCTCACCCAGAGGATCGATCTTGACCAGCACCCGGTCAATGTCGCCGAAGTTGATGCCGGTGAATTCGCTGTAGTTGAACACCACTTGGGTCAAGCTGCTTGTGTTCTGCCCCGTCAGAGTCTTGGTGACTGAGGACGTGTTGCCCGTGGTGCTGCTGTAGAGCTCGATCTTAAATTCGGTGTCCAGGTCGTAGCTCAGCACGTTGATCACAAACTGATCCGGAGCCGAGAGGTCAAGATTCATGTCGTCTGCCACCGGAGCCGAGCTCGGGGCCGCAACGCCGTAGGTGAGACAGGCAAAACCATCGACCTGAGCCTGCGAGCTGAGAGCGAGGATTCCTGCAACCGCATCAATCTGGATGCTGAGACCCGTGCTGCTCTGGACTTCCAAGTGGGTGTGGCGATCTCCGCCCACCATGGTGCCAGCTTGGAAAGACTTCAGCGATCCGGTATTGATGGACCCGCTGTAGACACCGGTACTGAAATCGTCGATGATGGCCGCCTGAGCCGAACTGGCGGCAAGAGCCAAAAATGCAAGACCTGCAACGCTAAACGTGAACTTATTCATCTCTTCTCCTGATGGTCAAAAGTGACCTCTCAAACGAATCCCGTTCGAGAACAGGGAGAGTATAGCGCGCACGTCACCAACGTGAACCTGAATCGGGCTAATTTTGAATCAAACTGGTATTTCTGCCGAGCCGAGCACCCAGGGGCAAATCGGCGAGGGCCCGCGACAAACGAAAAACCGGCGGAGACAAGAGTCTCCGCCGGTAGGTTGGGCGCGAACAACAAGCGCCGAGGGGATGCTTAGCTGTTCTTCTTGCGACGAGCAGCCAGGGCCAGAGCGCCCGCCAGCAGGGTCATGGTCGTCGGCTCAGGAACCGCCTCGATCGAGTCGAGGGTCAGGTCGCCGCTGACTTGCGTGTTGAACTCCACCAGAATCTGATCAACATCGGCGAAGTTGATGGTGCTCCACTCGCTGAAGTTGTAGGTCAGAGTCGTGGGGGTGTTGACCATGTTGCCCGGAAGATTCTTCGTCAGCATCTCCGTGACGCCAGCCGAGCGCAGGCTCATGGTCACGCTCACCGGCTGGTCGTGGGAAAGAACGTCGATTTCGAATCGGTTCTCCGCGCTCAGGTTCAGGTTCATATCCTGGAACGCAAACGCTCCCGAGTTGTTGAAATAGCCATAACCGATTTGCGTGTAGCCATCCACTCCGGCTTGGGAGGAGATGTTGAACGTTCCGGTCACGGTGTTCACCTGATAGCTCAGGCTGAACGCATTGCTGGTCACTTCCATCTTCAGGCCGCGGTCGCCACCGGACATGCTGCCATTTTGGAAATCAAGAAGCGAGCCCGACGTGATGCTTTGAGCAACTGCGCCGGACGAGAAGTCATCGATCACGACAAGAGCGGAAGCGGGAACCGCCGCCAGGATGCTCAGGCTAAGTGCTGAGCTCACCAAAAGAGCTTTTCTCATTTTTCTTCTCCAACCTCCGATCTCCCCAAGGGCGAATCAGAGCCATGGATTCAGAAAAGGCCCACCGGTAACCTCCAGATTACCAACGCACAACCTCACCGAAATCCAATCGGGTGCCTCCAAACGAGGCGAACCACGATCAAAGTATAGAAGTGTGCTCACAAGAAGTGCGTGCCATTGCACAAGTTTTAACAAGAAACAAGTAGCCCTAACAGGGTCAGTCCCTGTAAAGATACGAGTATTCTCGGTTCAAATACCTGGGCATGGCCTAGGGACGAGCGAGACCACCTACTCGCCAAAATACTGGGGTCTCTTGTGAGGAGGAAGTTCGCCCAACATGGGCTGATTTTGATCTTTCTCCGAGAGGAAAACATCATCAAGCGGCCACTCAATCGCCAGAGCGGGGTCGAGATAGTGAATCCCGCCGTCATCCTCTTTACTAAAGAAATCTGTGCACTTGTAAGTGACCAACGCCTCTTCGCTGAGCGTGCAGAACCCATGAGCAAATCCTTTCGGCACGAAGAGCATACGGTGGTTTTCTTCACTCAAAATGACCGCGTGCCACTGACCAAAAGTGGGTGATCCTTCTCGAATATCCACCGCAACATCAAAGATTTCTCCCCGGAGAGCGGAAACCAGCTTGCCCTGCGGATTCGGCCACTGAAAGTGCAAACCTCTCAAGATTCCCTTTCTCGTGCTCAAGGAGACATTGTCCTGAACAAAGCGATCGGTGAATCCTTGCTGCTGGTACTTCGCCCAGTTATAAGCCTCGAAGAAGTAGCCACGAGAATCGCCAAACACGTCCGGCTCGACAACCAAAACTCCGGGCAAGGGGGTTTCGATGAGCTTCATGGTTAAACCGCTCCCTCCGCCACCTGAATCAGATAGCGACCATAGCGGTTCTTGCTCATGGCTTCGCCTTGCTGCATCAAATCTTCTGCCGTGATCCAGCCCATCCGGAAGGCGATTTCCTCCAGGCAAGCGACCATCAGCCCCTGCCTTTCCTCAACGGCCTGGACAAAGTTGGACGCTTGAAGCATCGATTCCGCTGTTCCCGTGTCGAGCCAGGCGAATCCGCGGCCGAACCGGGTGACGTGCAAGGAACCCTGCTCCAGATAGAGTCGGTTGAGGTCGGTGATCTCCAGCTCTCCGCGCGGCGAGGGCTTGAGAGCCTTGGCGAGCTCCACGACTTGCTGGTCATAGAAGTAGAGCCCGGTGACGGCAAAGTTGGACTTTGGCTCTTTGGGCTTTTCCTCGAGTGTCTCTGCACGGCCCTCGGCATCGAAACTCACGACCCCATAGGCCTCTGGATGTTCGACTTGCGTCGCGAAAACGGTGGCCCCGGTTTCGCGCGCATGGGCTTCGCGCACCAGGCCGGTGAGGTTTTGACCGTAAAAGATGTTGTCTCCCAGCACGAGGGCGGCCGGATTCCCGCCGAGGTACTCGTCTCCAATCAAGAAAGCCTGCGCCAGCCCCTCTGGCTTCGGTTGGACTTCGTAGGTGAACCGCACCCCGAACTGCTCGCCATTGCCCAACAGCCGCTGGAAGGCCTCTTGCTCGTGCGGCGTGGTGATGATGAGAATCTCGCGGATCCCCGCGAGCATCAGCACGCTGAGCGGGTAATAGATCATGGGTTTGCTGAAGACCGGGATCAGCTGCTTGCTAACGCCGAGCGTGATGGGATGAAGCCGAGTGCCGCTCCCTCCGGCCAGTACAATGCCCTTGCGGTCGCTCACGAGTTCACTCCCTTGCCATAGTGGGTGTCGATCCATTCGCGGTAGGCACCAGTCTTCACACTGTTGATCCACTCCGGGTTCTGGAGATACCACTCCACCGTCTGGTGGAGTCCTTCTTCAAACGTGACGCTTGGCTCCCAGCCGAGCTTCTCCCGGATCTTGCTGGCATCAATCGCGTACCGGAAATCGTGCCCGGGTCGGTCGGCGACGAACGAGATGAGTTGCAGATACTGATCTTCGGAGCTGTTGGTCAGTTGGGCCAGGCTTCGACAGATGCCCTCCACCACCTGGAGGTTGGTGCGCTCGCTGTTCCCGCCAATGGCGTAGGTTTCTCCAATCTCTCCCCGTTCGAGAACCGTCCAGATTGCATCAACATGGTCGTTCACAAAGAGCCAGTCGCGGATGTTGGCTCCTTTGCCATACACCGGAAGCGGCTCCATTGTCAGCCCCTTGAGCACCATCACCGGAATCAGCTTCTCGGGGAACTGATAGGGGCCGTAATTGTTGCTGCAGTTCGTGATCTTCACCGGGAGCCCATAGGTGTGATTCCACGCCCTCACCAAATGGTCACTTGAGGCTTTGCTCGCGCTGTAAGGGCTGCTGGGGTCGTAGGGAGTGGTTTCGGAAAAAGCCCCTGTCTCACCGAGCTCGCCGAAAACCTCATCGGTTGAGACGTGGTGGAAGATGCGCCCCTCAAACTGGTCCGACCAAATGGTTCGGCAGGATTCAAGCAGATTGTATGTGCCAATGATATTCGACTGAATGAAGTCGCCAGGGAACTTGATGCTCCTGTCGACGTGGGTTTCTGCAGCGAAGTGAATGACCCAGTCTGGTTGAAAGGCTTCCACCACTTGGTGAGTATCGGCGGAATGCGCGAGGTTCACCTTGGCGAAGTCGTAGTTGGGCAAATCCTCGATCTCTTGGAGACTCAGCGGATTCCCCGCGTAGGTGAGGGCATCGAGGTTCAGAAACTGATGCTCGGGGTGCCGGGGCACCATGCGCCGCAGAAAGTTCGCGCCAATGAACCCGCAGCCTCCGGTCACCAGGATATTCATGCGGTCTAGTTTACTGCCTCGCTCTCCCCCACCGCCCCACGATCCCGGTTCCGAGTGAATTCGGCGTAGAATAGGAGAGTGAGTAAGCTTCCGACCATTCCAGAAGAGCTCAAGCATGTTCTGGTCGCGACTCCAGAAGTCCTCAGTGGGGGCATTCGCTTTGTCGGGACTCGAATTCCCGTGGAGGCTCTCATCGACACGCTCCTTGCCGGTCAGGGCTTAGATGTTTTCCTCTACGAGTGGCCAGACGTGACGGAAGAGCAGGCGATTGCGGTCGCGAACTGGGTGCGTGGTCAGGCCCTAGATCGCCTGGGGATCGAGCGTGCGAGCTGATGAGGATTCTCTTGGACAACTGTGTGCCTCGTACCCTCGCGGCGGCCCTCCTTGGTCACGAGGTGACTCATTGCCGCGCAATCGGTCTTCACGAGTTCGAAAACGGGAAACTTCTGAAAGCTGCTGAGGAAGGGGGCTTTGACGTCCTTCTCACGGTGGATCGTGGGTTTCAGCATCAGCAATCCTTGGCTGGTCGAAGCCTCTCTCTGATTACGGTGCAGGGAAATGGGACAACTGTTCCCGCACTGATGGTTCATGTGCCGGCGATTCTCCACGCTCTCGCGGATTTGGAGACAAACAAGGAAACCGGGCGGAGCATCGTCATTGCCCCGCCGACATCGTAGCTTGGCTATTCGAAGCTCTCAAGACCGGGTGATTCAGATATCAAGGAACACAACGTAAAATAGCATGATGATCCCGCAAACGATCCCTCCTGAACTTCAGGGAGTTCTGGTCGCGACTCCGGACACTCTCAGCGGGAGCATCAGGTTCCGGAACACGCGAGTACCCCTCAAGGCCCTCCTAGATACGCTCCATGCAGGCGAGGGCGTGGAAGAGTTTTTGGAAGGCTGGCCCGATGTATCGCGAGACGACGCCCTGGTTGTACTCCGCTGGATACATGACTATGCTGTGCAAGGAATGAGCGGCGTCGAGCAGGCATCTTAGTGAAAATCCTGCTCGACAACTGCGTCCACGGCCGATTCGGCATTTTCCTCGCAGGCCATGAGGTCGTCCACTGCTCCCAGGTTGGCTGGGGTGCCCTGCAAAACGGCAAGCTTCTGCGGGCGGCTCATGCAGAAGGATACGACGTGCTGATCACCGTTGATCAGGGGATTCGTTCTCAGCAGGATGCTCGAAATTTGCCCCTTCACCTCCTTACCTTGGAGACGCCCGATATTCGCCTCCCGTCGCTGGCCGAGCTTGTCCCATCCATCCTCGAAGTCCTTGCCCAACTCGAAACAGAAAACGAAACCGGGCGGAGCATCGTCATTGCCCCGCCCGGTCGAGATTCCGGCGAATAGTTCGCGCCGCCTACTCCATCGTCACCCGAACCGCCGCGACGACTTCTTCAACGCTCGGCAGAGCGGCATACTCATAGATCGGGTTGTAGCCGATGTGAACATCGCCCCGGCTCACCAACTGAGGAGAAGCCAAGAACAGGCTAAACCGATCCGCATCGCTCACCATTTCGCTGATCACGTTTTGACCAAAACCGCAGGTCTTGGTGTCTTCTTGAATCACCACCAGACGCCCGGTTTTCTCGACCGATGCAGTCAGGGTCTCGATATCCAGGGGGACGATGCTGCGCAGGTCAATGACCTCAATGCTGACTTCACCCGCGAGCTTATCGGCGGCTTCATGGGCGAGTTCGAGCGTGTTGCCGTAGGTGGCAATCGTCACATCGCTGCCTTCGCGCACAACTTTGGCCTTACCGAAACCGAGCGGCTCAATGGACTTCACGTCCACCCGCTTGCGGAAGATGTGCTTCGGAACCAGGATGAAGCAGGGATCATCACTGTGCATCGCCGTCCAGAAGAGGCCCGCCGCATCTTCCGGCGTGCTCGGAATCGCCAGCTTGATCCCCGGCGTGTGAGCCAAATAGGCCTCGTTCGCCTGGCTGTGCCAGAGAGATCCGCCCGGCAGATAAGCCCCATACGGCGCGTAAATGCACATCGGGGTCTTCCAGTGACCAAAACTGCGCCAGCGCGTGGTGCTGATGTTCGTCATGATCTGGTTCCACGCGGGAGCCATGAAGTCGACGAATTGAAGCTCAAACACCGGCTTCTTGCCGTACATCGCCATGCCGACGGCGACACCAATCACGGTGGCTTCGGCGAGCGGCGAGTTGAACACTTGCTTCGGGAAGTTCGCGCTCAAGCCTTCGGTCAGCTTGAACACGCCGCCCTTGGGATCTTCGATGTCCTCGCCAAAGAACACGACATCGGGGTCGGATTCGACGGCTTTGTGGAACACCTTGTTGATCGCATCCACCATCGTCTGAGGGCCAGCTTCGATCGGCGGCTTCTCGGGACGATCCGGCGTACCCCAGCAGTGATCCTCGACTTCCTCCGCCTTCGGATCCTCCGCCAGTTCGGCTTTACGATACTCCTCGTCGACCAGGGTAATGATCTCCTCCTGCATCTTCTCGAACTGCTCCATAGTCAGTTCGCCAGATTCGATGAGTTCGTCGCGCAGCAGCTTGATCGGGTCGCGATCCGCCATCTCTGCGATGTCATCGAGGTCTCGATAAACGCGGTGGTCATCCGAGCTTGTGTGGCTGCTCAGTCGGTCCAGATCAAACCAAATCAGAGTCGGGCCATCGCCTCGGCGAGCCTTGCCGACCGCTTCCAGAGTTGTCTGGAGAACCAGCTCCGGCCGGCGGCCATCGCACTTCACCACATAGTCCTCGGCGATGATGCCGGGGATGTTCAAGGCCATGAAATGGGCGGTCGGGGTCGAGATTCCGTATTTGTTGTCTTCAATGCAGAAGATCACCGGAAGCTTTTCCTGCACGGCAAATGCCCAGGCTTCGAAGAACTCGCCCTGACGCATCGCGGCATCGCCGACGGTTGCGACGACAACGCTGTCCTTGCCATCCAGTTTCATCGCCCAGCCAACACCTGCTGCGGGAATCAATCCGCCGCCGGTGGGAGTGCAGACACTGCCGACATTGAGTTCGCGGCTCGAATAGTGGCCTGGCATCTGCCGACCACCCGAACTCGAATCACGCTTGGCCAGATAAGCCAAGGCCAGCTCGTAGCTGCTCATGCCGCGAGCCATCATCAAGCCACGGTCGCGGTAGTAAGGGAACAGCCAGTCGTCGGGGCGCAAAGCGTGGGCCATCGCTCCGATAGCTTCGTGACCCATGCCACTCACCTGGAACCAGCCTTTGCTTTGGCGGAGGAGGATGCCTTCTCGGCGGTCACCTTCCCGGCTGATCATCATCATGCGCAGGAAGTCGAGTTTGACGAGGGGTTTTGTCGGCGCAGGAATCACGGACATCGTCTTCTTGTTTCTCCATTGAAACGGACGAACCATCGCGGTTCGCCGACTCCCAGTATAGCTGGAGTCGTGCCACACGCACGGGGATGGTCGAAACCGGGCCTACTTCTTGAGCAAATCGCTCAGTTTCACCACGCTGCCGCTCGCCGTCAAGGCAAGGTTTCCATCCTCCCGCGGAGGATCCGGAACCAACTGCGCCGGGTTGCCGTGGGCATTCCAGGTGAGGTCGCTGCTGCTGAAAACAAGGGCTGTCGTGTCAGGACTCTCGATCTCGCTCGTCAACTTGGCTGAAAAAAGTTCGTTGAACCCGTAGCCATAGGCTTGCCTGTTGGTTTCCCAAAGCGAGGGGGAGCGGAGCTTTTTCTTGGCTTCCTCCTCCGTGAGATCTGCCGTCTTCAAACGAGGCCACACCGCATCCATCCAGCCCTCGGCATAGGGCAGCTGACCCTCAGACGCCTCGTAGAGCCCAATGGCGGTGTGGATCGCCTTTAGGTTATCCATCGACGTCCCGGTGTACTCGCGCTTTTCCGGTTGCTCAAAAGCGCCGACTTTGTTCGCCGCACTGACCAGAGGGCCAAGCCAAACCCACAACGCAATAATCACCCCGGCAAAAACGCCAAGGCAACCGAGCATCATGCGACGCCCCCGAGGATTGCGATCGTCAACCATGCAACTACTTCCTATAAACGTCGGTCGTCTCCCGCAGTTCCGCAGGGAGCCGGTACTCTAGAAGGGTGGTTATACCGGACCGAATACCGCTCTGCATCTTACCAACCCCGATTGGGACGTTGAGCCGTGTTTCGTCTGATTTTGGGACTGAGATCCTTATCAAGCGAGATGATCTCACTGGATTTGCTGGAAATGGAAACAAAGGGCGCAAACTCGAGTATTTGATCTCGGAAATTGTTACTCAAGGTATCGATACGGTTGTGAGTAGCGGAGCGACACAGTCCAATTTCCTCCGCCAGTTGGGTGCGGCTTGCGCCGTCGTCGGCATTCGGTGCCTTGCCGCCACCATGCACGCCCCCTACGAAGAAGCAGACCGCAAAGCCACGGGAATCCTCACCCAAGGGGGCAACCCGGCTCTCGATGAGATCTTCGGACTCGAACGCACCCTGTACCCAGATGGCACCTGGGCCGAGCTTGATGCCCATGCCGAAGCTCTTGCCGAATCCGAGCGGGCTCGAGGAGCCAAGGTTCATGTGATTCCCCTCGGCGGAAGCGGTCCACTCGGAGTCCTCGCCTTCTACCGCGCAGCCGAGGAACTCGCGAGCCAACTGACAGCCCCCGTCGATTTCATCGTTTGCCCCAGCAGCAGTGGCAGCACCCACATTGGCCTGACGTCATCCTTCCTGGGCACTTCCACCAAGGTGATTGGCATCGGCTGCGACCCCGAGCCCGAAATGCTCGATGACTTGGTCGATCTCAGCCGATCCTTTTCTGATGCCTACGGCTTGGCCCCCGCACTGAGCCCTCATCAAATTGATCTGCGCCTCGACTACGTCGGCCCCGGATATGGCGTGCCGTCACCCGAGGGAACCGAGGCTCTGCGGTACCTCGCCAGGCGCGAAGGGATCCTTCTTGACCCTATCTACAGCGCCAAAACATTCGCGGGAATGCTCGACCTTCTGCGCAAGAAAAAAATTGGGGGAAGGGTGCTCTTTTGGCACACCGGCGGCATGCCGGCCCTCTTCGCCCGACCCAGCGACTAACGTTGCGTCGGGGCCTGCTCGAGCGCGGCCCTGGTTTGTTGCCACACCACGTGCTCTTGGGAGTTCATCGTCACGGTCAAGAACCGCACGACTCCAAATCCCGAGAAAATCAGAATCGCCGCAACCAAGCTTCGGGTCGCGAACTTCGACTCGGTGATCAGCCTCTGACCGCGAATGTAGCCGTAAAGGCACATCAGAGCGGTGAGGGTGAAGAGCATGTAGACAATCGGGCCCAGCGGGTGCGGGCGAAAACTCTCGGCAAAGTGACCGTGGATGAAGTGCGTCCAACTCGTAGTCATGCCGCATCCAGGACAAGGGCGATCGAACATCACGACGCTCCCACAAGGCGGCAAGCCCAGCTGGCGATGTGTGCCGTGGCCTTCCGCGCTCGGATTCAGCAGAAAAGCCCCGATCCCCGTGCCCAGCACCCACAAGCCGAACCAGATCAACTGTCCGATCAGGAACTTACGGGGGACATTGCGTTCAAAGAACATCGCTCATCGCCTCGACGGGCAACACACACTCAGGATGCACGGTTGATCCTTCCACGCGTCCCACCCCGACCACGTTGCCATCCAAATCCATAAGTCCGACCATTTTTGTCGGCACTTCATGTTTCAGTGGAACCGGACGTCCGTTGCGGATGTAATCGACATGCCCGACGTTCAGCGTGATCAAGGGCATGGGGTGCAGCGCTTCGGCGAGCGGGATCAGCTTTTCCGGGCTCGCTTCGTCGAGCTCCAGCGCATCCTCAATCCCAAATTGCCCGACGCCTTCTCGGGTCAGGGAAGTCACAATCGCCCCGCATCCCACTGCCTGACCGAGATCGTGGGCAAGCGTGCGCACATAGGTACCTCCCGAGCATACAATTACCGCCTCCAGTTCATCTCCGTTCCACGAATCCACACTGAACTGCTCGATAAAAACGCGCCGGGTTGTCCGTTCGACCTCAATCCCCTTCCGCGCATAGTCGTAGAGAGGCCGACCATCCTTCTTGACCGCGCTGTAGAGCGGCGGCAGCTGGTCGATTTCTCCCTGGAACTGAGGCAACGCCTCGGCAACTCGCGCCTCCAGATCACCCGGAACAGGTTTTTCTGCCACGATCTGACCATCTGCGTCGTAGCTGTCCGACTCGACGCCGAACTTCATCACCACGCGGTATTCCTTCGGCTCCAAATCCAGATACTGCAGGAATCGAGTGGCTGGGCCAACCGCAACGACGAGCAATCCCGTGGCGAGCGGATCCAGGGTTCCCGCATGACCAATGCGCCGAGTGTTCAGCCTGCGTCGAAGCCGGGCGACGACATCATGAGATGTGATTCCTTGAGGTTTGTCAATCAGGAGGAAGCCAAGCACTTTTCCATTGCCTCCACAAGCAGCTTCTCCGCCTCATCAATGTCACCATCGTACGAGGCGCCCGAGGCATTTTTATGCCCGCCCCCGCCGAACTCCCGCGCCACCAGAGTCACGTCCACACTCCCTCGCGACCTCAAACTGATCTTCACTTTGCCGGGTTTGACCTGTCGCAAGAGCGCGGCAATCTTCACGCTTTCAATAGACAGGAGATCATTCACAAATCCTTCCGTGTCCTCTTCCCGTGCCCCCGTCGCTTCAAAATCTGGAAGCCCCACTTTCGACCACGCCACCTGATCGCCCGAGCTCAGGCGCATGTTCGCCAGGAATCGGCTCGAGAGCTTCACGGCAGGGAGGCTCCGGGTCATGTAGACCGCATCGACAATCGCGCGCAAATCGGCTCCGGCCTCCAGCAACTCTGCGGCCACATGGAGCGAGTGAGAGGTCGTGTTCGGGAACCGGAAATTGCCCGTATCCGTGAGGATCCCGGTCAGCAGGCAGGTCGCCATCTGAGGTGTCATCGTGATGGGCGAGGGCTTGATAATGTCCGCCAGGATCGCCGCGCACGCCGGGGAGTTCACTGAGATCACCCGCAGATCACCCGGCATCTCATGCGGCTCATGGTGGTCGATCACGATCATCCGATTGGCTTGCTCAAACGCCGGCCGGAGCGACCCCAGGCGGTCGAGGGCCTCAAGATCAAGGACGATCGCCAGATCGGCTGGTTCCTCCGGAACACTCAGCTGGAGTCGATCCAGGTGAGGAATGAAGCGCAAGTAGCTCGGCGGCTCGTGATGACACGCCACCACGTGGGTTTTGCCCAGTTGATCCAGCACTTGCGAAAACGCGAGGGCCGACCCGAGTGCATCGCCATCCGGGTTCACGTGGGTGCCGACAATGATCGACTCGGCGGCGAGGATCTCGCGCTCTAGTTCAGGCCAGAGAGCCCCAAGCTCTGCGGGAGAAAGTGCCGCCATGACCCGGGAGTGTACCGCTCCAATCCACCCTCTACCGGGCGGAAATCGCCCCGAAACTCTGCGCTCGTCCCGCTTCTCAGCCACAATAAACAAGGGGAACAATCCTATGGAAGCCAAACCACCTGCCGATCACGATCTTGATGCCGATCTCGGTCGGGAAGGAATCCCCGACAAAGGAGAGCTGAATCTTGCCGCCAGCCGGACTCAGTGGTCGAAAAAGATTCTCATCAAACGAGTGCTCTGGGGCACGGTCTGGACGCTCCTTTTCCGGCCATCCCCGCGATTGTTCTTCGATGGATTTCGGTGCGCTCTGCTTCGGGCGTTCGGTGCCAAGATCGGATCGGGCGTGAAAATCGCCAACACGGTCAAGGTCCTCTATCCCTGGGAGCTCGAAATCGGCGATGGGAGTTGGGTGGGCTGGAACGCGGATATCTACAACTATGCGCGTGTGAAGATTGGCAAACAAGCCGTCGTGAGCCAGTACAGTTACCTTTGCACCGGCACCCACGATTACACCGACCCGAAGTTTCCGCTCATTTTCTTCCCGATCACGATTGGCGATCAAGCCTGGGTGGCAGCCGACTGCTTCGTGGCTCCCGGAGTCACGATTGGCGATGGAGCAATCGTTGCCTCACGCAGCGTGGTCACCAAAGATCAGCCAGCTTGGATGATCTGCGCCGGCCACCCCTGCAAGCCAATCAAAGAGCGGCCCGCGATCAAAAGCTAAACCCCAACCGTGTAGTAGCGCAGACCCGCTTTCTTCGCATCTTCGGATCGAAACGCCCGCCGGCCATCGAACAGGAGGTCACCCGCCATCCGGCGAGCGACTTCATCGAGGTCAAGGCCCGTGAATTCGTCCCATTCCGTGACAAGGATCGTGGCATCCGCCCCCTCCACCGCGTGCAGCGCGGAATCCCTGAAGTCGAGCTCCGGGTGTATTTTCCGCACGTGATCGATGGCGACCGGATCGTATGTCTGGATAGACGCTCCCATCGACTGAAGCAGCGCAATCATTTCCAGCGATTTGGCATCGCGGATATCATCCGTGTTGGGCTTGAAGGCGAGGCCAAGAATGGCGATTTTCTTTCCGTCAAAACTCCCCAATTCCATGCGCAATCGATCAAGGAAGTGGGCGACTTGCTCGTTATTCACCTTCTCCGCAGCCTTCAAAAGCTCAAAGTCATAGCCCATGGTCTGGCCGACTTTCGTCAGGCCTTGCACATCTTTCGGGAAGCAAGAGCCTCCCCAACCCAATCCGGCTTGCAGGAACTGCTTTCCGATCCGGCTATCGAGCCCCATGCCTTTGGAGACATCGGCGACATCCGCACCGCACTCTTCGCAAATCCGAGAAATGGCGTTGATGAAGCTGATTTTCACTGCCAAGAACGAGTTGCTGGCGTACTTGATCAGCTCCGCGCTTGTCCGGTTGGTGACCAAAATCGGGCACCCGTAGCGTCCGTAGAGTTCCAGTAACTTCAACTCCGCGCCCGGCCGATTCACCCCGATCACAATCCGATCTGGATTCAGCGTGTCGTGGACCGCCGAGCCTTCGCGAAGGAACTCCGGATTGCTCACGACATCCACCAGATCGCTCTCCACTCCCAACTGGTGCAGAGTGTTCTCAATGAGCTCGCCGGTTCCGACGGGAACCGTGGATTTGGTCACCAAGGTGATGTGCTTGCGGATCGCCGGAGCGAGTTGATGCACCACCTGGAGCACGTAGGTGAGGTCAGGTGTGCCATCGGCGCTCGGTGGGGTTCCAACGGCGATGTAGACCACGTCGGCTTCGGCAACCGCCTCGTTGAGGTGAAGCGAGGTCGTGAGCCGACCCGTGCGCAGGCCATTCTGGATCACTCGCTCAAGCCCCGGTTCATAGATCGGAGACTTTCCCGCGTTAATGGTTTCGAGTTTCTCAGGATCCGTGTCGATGCACACGACATGACTGCCCTGATCCGCGAGAATAGCTCCCGTGACCAAGCCGACATAGCCGGTGCCCACCACGACTACATTGAGGATACGCGCCTCTCGGGGATTGGCCCGCAGAGCGCTCTGATCCACAAGGGCTTGCCCAGAGGCAAGAACCTCCGCATTCACCACGCCCGCTCCACGAAGAACCGGTACGCCATCCAAAGTCACTTTTCTGTCCATCAAAACAATCTCCGAAAACAATCAGAACAGCTCTCCTGTCCCTATTCTGCGTTACCGGTATTCCGGTTGTCGCATTCACTCATCGTAGCGTTACCAGGAACGCCGAGAATCCCGTCTTTCTTCCAGCCCGCAAAGCTGCGAGATTGGCACGCTTATGGCTTCTGATTGGCATCCCGACCCGCCGCGAACAAGATTGCCTTCGCAATGTTGTTCGCCATCCCGGTGGCGCTGAACGTGCTGAGGGCGTACTCCTTGCCCTTCGCCGAGTAAGCGGCCAGTTTCGCTGGATCCGACTTCATCTCCACCAGCTTCGCCGCCAGATCCTCCACCGAGTTCGCCCGGAAGAACTCCGAGTTTTCGCCCTGCTTCAGTGCCATGATCTCAGGCGAGTGAGGCTCGTCGTCCGCCGCCAGCATCGGCACTCCATAGGCCAAGCAATGGATCGCGCTGAGGCCGACATAGCCGGTCGAAACCGCGACATAGGCATCATTGAAGTAAGGAGCCAGATCGGTTTGCCGATACATCGCTCCCAGGATCTCGATACGATCTCGCGCGGGCGACTTGGCGGCAAGCTCTTCCACCCGACCCTTGTCCGGCCCCTCCCCGATGATCACCAAACGAGCATCCAGCCCCAGTTTTTCGACGGCGTAGGTGAAACCTTCCACCATCAAGGGAACCTTCTTCTCCGGGATCATCCGCCCCACGGAGATGATCGTCTTGCGATCGGGCGAGAATGGCACTCCCAATTCGGCGATCTCCTCGACCTCGATCGAGTTCCAGGCCACGAACAGCTTGTCTTCCGGCACGCCTAAATGGGCCAAGACCTCGGCGCCCTGGGGGTAGTAGAGCAAGGTCGCATCGCCGCGTTTGGCCATATCGCGGTACCACGTTCGATACCTCCCACGGGGACGCACGCCGTGACCCCACCAAACCACCTTGCATCCGGTTTTGCGGGCGGCTTTTTCGACCAAAAAGTTGCTGAACTCCCGCGGATCCAGGGCCAATACGACCACATCAGGAGACACCTGACGAAAAGCGTCCACCAGCCCATCCTGAAACACCGCAGCCTGATGGGGAAGAAGGAAGCGATTCCGCACCGGAATCACACTCAGACCCTCCGGGTTCATCACGCTCTGAAGAGCCGAATCTTTGTGCGCCTGACCATAAGCAAAAGCCACATCCAAGTCCGGATGCTTCTGGAGTGCGCGGAAGACGGCCAGTCGGTACGGTGCCAGGATCGGCTGTTGAATCAACACCCGCACTCTGTTTTGTTTCTCACCGGTAGCCGGTGACTGGAGGGACGAATCGATCATCAACGACCTGGAGGCTGCCCAAGCAACTGAGCCCTCCAGGCAGTTGCGATATCAAGGGAGTACCATGAACGACGTGGATTCTGCCCCGGAATCCCGGTATCTCAGATTCGTTTTTACGGAATATTTATGACTGTGAGGAATGGGCGAGGAGATCGCGCAATCCCGACTCGAACGCCACTTGCGCCCGGAAACCGAGCACTGCCTCAGCGCTCTCAAACGAGCCTCGGGATTTGGCGATGTCGGCGGCCCTCGGCGGAGCCAGGACGATCTCGCTCTTGCTCCCCAACTCGCGAATCACCAGTTCCGCCAACTCTCGCACAGTCGTCTCGACACCGGTGCACACATTGAACGCCTCTCCACGGATTGTCCGAGCTTCGGCGGCGGCAAGATTCGCCCTCACGACATCGTGTACCGACACAAAGTCTCGCGTCTGTGATCCATCCCCAAAAATCGTGATCGGCAAATCGCGGGCTGAGCGATCGACAAAGATGCTCATCACGCCGCTATACGGGCTGTCTGGCCGCTGACGAGGGCCATAGACATTGAAGTAACGCAAGCACACGCTGCTCAGATCAAAAACTCGACCGTAGTTCCGCAGGAGCAACTCGCCGAAGAACTTCTGACTCCCATAGAGGCTCAAAGGATCAAACGGGCCAGCTTCGATCTTCGGGTGGGGGGCGGTATCGCCATAAACCGCCGCCGATGAGCTGTAAACCACGTGGGCCTTGATCTCGCGAGCCAACTGGAGAACGTTCATCACCCCAGTCGCATTCACGGCGTGACCCACCAGAGGCGTTTCGATTGTCTGCGAAACATTGCTGACCGCTGCCAGGTGGAAAATTGTGTCGCACCCCTCACCAGCCTCCCGGAGAGCGGACTCATCCAGAATCGAGGCTTCGAAGAAAGTGATCTCGGAAAGAACCTCGGCGATGTTCGACCGCAGGCCATTGCTCAAGTCGTCAAGGACCACGACCTCAACGCCACGCCCGATCAATGCCCGGATCAGGTGGCTGCCAATGAACCCGGCCCCGCCGGTGACAAGCGCGCGCGTCATCGCGCTCACGCCACCGACCTCTTCACATGACCCGACCTTTCGGCATGTTCCCGAACATGGTGGTAGATCTCCAACAACTGCTTGTAATTCATTTCAGGAGTGTATTGAGCAAGGAATCGATCCCGAGCCAAGTGCGATCGCCGATCCCACTCTTCTTCCGAAAGGCTCGCGGCATGAAGGAGAATCTTCGCCATTTCATCCGACTGAGTCGCGGCAAAATCGAATCCAATCTCCGGCGTGTCCATGATCTCCGGCATCGCTCCATGATCCGGAACCACGGCGGGGGTTCCAAAGCTCAGAGCCTCCGCCAGAGCCAGAGGGAATCCTTCGTAGCACGTGGACGACATCGCCACGTAACGCGAAGTCTGGACAAACTCCTCGACTTCATCCTTCTGAACCCATCCATGCCAGACCAACGAGGGGCAGTCGGCCGACTTCGCCATCAAAGGCTCGCGCAAATTGCCTTCGCCCAGCATGTGAAGCGTCCATCCCTCAGGACGAGCCTTCAGCCATGCATCCACGATCACATCGGGGCCCTTTTCCTCGACAATCCGACCCACAAACGCGAACTTCTTCTCCCTCGGCTTCACCGAGATCCCGTGATCCGTCGCGAAGTTAGGCTTCACAAACAGCTTGTCCGCCGGGAGCCCCGAACGGATAAAGATTTCACGAGCGAAATCGCTGAGAACGATGTAGCCATCAACCCGCTTGGTGAACGATCCGTTCCATCGGTTGACCTGTTGCATCGCCACGAGAGGCAACGTGGATGCCAGCGACCCCCGGTAACACTTGTGCTTGATCGCGGATATCGGGAACTTGCCGACGCAATCCTGGCATGGGCGGTTATCGCGCAGCAGATTCGCCGCCGCACAGCAGGTGCGGAAGTTGTGGAGCGTCTGAACCACCGGCACGCCTTCCCGATTGCAGGCGGTGTAAACAGAGGGTGACAGATGAACAAAGAAGTTATGAACGTGGACAATGTCGGGGCGGTGCTCGCGAATCGCGGCTCGGACGCGCTCCATGTTCTCGGCCGACCAGACCACATTTCGCGCTGTCTTGACCTTGTTCGCCAGCCCCTTCACCGCATCGTCTGAGTTATCGACAAAGAACTGCGCGACTTCGTGCCCGTTGGCGCGGAGAAGTTCGGCCTCTGCTTCCAAAACTGAGATTTCTCCGCCCGGACTCCAAATATAGCGGTTGTGAACCTGGAGAATTCGCCTTGGCCATGTTCCTTTTTCCCCGCTCACCGGGGTTGCGATCTCCTGATTCTCCGACATCCCAGTAAAAGTATGGGCGATCCCGTGGTTCCCCGCAGGGGGAAAGCTCGTCAAAGAGGAAAAGAAAGGACTGATGAAATGACCTGATATTGGATCGATCCGCGAAAAACCATAAGAAAGTTGTTAGAATCAAGCGTGGATCGACAGGTGTTTGCCATCCGAATGATATGGGTGACTTAAATCCGAGCGAATACAAAAGGGTGGTGCTCTGGCAGAATCTGCCATCACATCACCAGGCTGGCTACGTGAGTGAACTTGCGTCGCGCGGCCTGGTCGTCACCTGGATGGTTCAAGATTCCATCGCCGATTCCGCGCGTGCTGGGATGGGCTGGCCCGAGTTTGAATCCAGTACCGTCACGCTCAAAGTTTCGCCCTCAGAAGAAGAGATCCTGGCGGAACTCGCCCTTGATCCTGCCTCAACGCTTCACATTTTCAGCGGAGTCTTCTTTGTTCCTCTCGTCCGGAAAGCGTTCATGCTTGCGGCGCGCAAAGGCCTCAGCCTTGCGCTGATGTCCGAGCCCCCCATTCCCGCTGGAATCGAGATGCCTGGTGAGCAAGGCGGACGCTTGCGCAAGCTCAAGTTCGCCATCCCCCTCGCACACAAGCTCTTTCGGTTTGCGTATCAACGGCAGATCAAAGCCGTGTTCTGCATCGGCAAAATGGCTCGCGATTGGGCCACCAAGGCGGGCTACAAGGACTCGGTGATCTTCCCGTGGGCGTACTTCCCGGTTCAACCGCCCTATCCCGAGAGCCTCCCCACGGAGGATCATCTCTACCGAATGGTCTACATGGGCCAGCTCACTCCTCGCAAAGGGGTCGATCTGATGGTGGAAGCCGCGCTTGATCTGCCCGGTGACCACTGGCGGCTCAAAGTCATCGGGCAGGGAGAACTTGGAGATTCCCTGAAATCCCAGGTCGAGCAAGCAGGGAAGAGCCACCTGATTGAGTTCCTCCCGTTCTCCCCTTGGGCCGAGACGATGCGCACTCTCGCCGAATCGGATCTGGCCTTGGTGCCCAGCCGCCACGATGGCTGGGGGGCCGTGGTCTCCGAAGCTCTGATGCAAGGCGTCCCGGTCATTTGCACCGACCGAACCGGTGCGCAAGATCTCGTCCAGCATCCCTGGCGCGGCACCGTGGTTCCGGCGGGAGACTCGGCCGCACTCCACCGCGCCATGATTCAGTGGATGGATCGGGGATCACCCACGCCCGAGGACCGCACGCGTCTCCGATCTTGGTCCCGACGCGCGCAAGGCGCCGCCGCCGCCGATTTCCTCCTCACGATCCTCTCTCACCTCAGCGGAAGGGGCCCGCGCCCCAGCGCGCCTTGGTTCGACGACGAACCGCTCCCTGAGTCCACCACCTCCGCCCCCTGATCCCCGGGTGCCATACTTTGCAATATGTGTGGAATCGCGGGGTACGTAGGCAAGAAAAACGCCGTTCAAGTCGTGATTGATCAAATCGCGCGGCTGGAGTACCGCGGCTACGATAGCGCCGGAGTTGCCTTCGATGGCCCCTCTTCGATCAAGGTTCTGAAGAGCGCGGGCAAGCTGGATCGCCTCCGCGAGCTCGTTGCCAAGGAGGATCCTCAAGCCACCTCCGCGATCGCCCACTCCCGCTGGGCCACCCACGGGGCACCGACTGACCTCAACGCCCACCCTCATTTCGATCAAGCCAACAAGATCGCCCTTGTCCACAACGGAATCATCGAAAACTACATGGAGTTGAAGGAAGAACTGGTGCGAGCGGGACACACCTTCCAGAGCGAAACCGATACCGAAGTCGCCGCCCATCTCATCGGCGCTGAATTTGAAAAAGGTGGGTCACTCGAGGACGCTGTCCGCCGAGCCTCGCGCAAGATGACCGGAGCCTTCGCATTCGTGGTGATGGCGGAAAGCGAGCCTGGGAAGATTGTCTGTGCCCGCAATGCGAGCCCGCTCGTGCTTGGATTCACCGAGGGCGAGAGTCTGCTCGCCAGCGACATCCCCGCCCTGCTCCCCTACACCCGACGCGTCGCGATTCTCGAGAATAACCAGGTGGCCGTGCTCACGGAGGCGGGAATCGAGGTCTCCACCCTCGATGGCAAAGTCGTCGAACCGGAGATTTTTGAAGTCGATTGGGATTCCACGGCTGCCGAGAAAGGCGGTTTCGAGCACTTTATGCTCAAAGAGATCATGGAGCAACCTGACGTGGTGCGCCAATGTCTCGCCGGGCGCATTGCCGGCAACGAAGTCTCGCTCGATGGCCTCTTCAGCGATCACATGTGGCAAGAGATCGACCGGGTGAACATCATTGCGTGCGGCACGGCTTACCACGCGGGATTGATGGGCAAAACCTTGTTCGAGCAGATGCTCCAACTGCCCACCGATGTCTATTTCTCCAGCGAGTTCCGCTACGGCGACCCGCTCCTTTCACCTCGTTCGCTGGCGGTGTTCATCAGCCAAAGCGGAGAAACCGCGGACTCACTGGCTGCGCTGCGACTCTGCAAGCAGCGACGGATCCGTACGCTGGGCATTGTGAACGTCGTGGGCTCCAGCATGGCCCGTGAAGTGGACCGCGTGCTCTTTACGCAAGCCGGACCGGAGATTTCCGTTGCGAGTACCAAGGCGTATCTCGCCCAGGGAATCGTGCTCTTTTTGCTCGGATTGCACATCGCCCAGGTGAAGGAGATGCCCGGGGTTTCGGTCTCCGCTGGCGTGCAGGCCCTGCGCAACCTCCCGGAAGCGATTCAAGAAGCGACCGAACTGGCGGACGAAATGAAGGAGATCGCCGAGAAGTTTGCCCAGGCTCCCCTCGTGTTCTTCCTCGGTCGACGCGCCGATGCAAATGTGGCCTTGGAAGCGGCTCTGAAGCTCAAGGAGATCGCCTATATTCCCACCCAAGAATGCCCGGCGGGCGAAATGAAGCATGGCCCCTTGGCCTTGATTGAGCAGGGAACCCTCGCTGTCTTTGGTGCCACCGATCCTGCCACCCGCGACAAGCTCATCTCCAACATCCGTGAGGTTCAGGCGAGAGGCGGCTATGTGCTCGCGGTCACCACGAGCGATGATCCCTCGCTGGATGGAGTCGCCGAGAAGGTGATCAAGATTCGCCCGACCGGTGATGCCTTCCTCAACGCTTTGCTCTCGATTGTCCCTCTGCAAATGCTGGCCTACTACATGGCTCATGCGCGGGGATGTGAGATTGATCAGCCGCGAAACTTGGCTAAATCGGTTACGGTGGAGTAATCGCAAAAACGCCCAGGGTGCGTGAGCAGCCCTGGGCGTTTCCATGCTTTCAGCCTGGTCTTAGAGCCGCTCGACGAGAACCGCGGTGGCTTCACCGCCCCCGATGCAGGGGCTTGCGATTCCAAGTTCACCCGGCTTGAGCGAGTTCAGGGCTGTGGCGACCAGACGTGTGCCGGTCATGCCAATGGGGTGACCAATCGAGACCGCTCCGCCATGGGGGTTGAGCTTCTCGCTCGGGATGCCAACTTCACGGGCCGTGACCATTGCGACCACCGCGAATGCTTCGTTCACTTCAAAGGTCGCGATGTCGTCAACCGATTTGCCAACTTTGTCAAGCAGCTTGGCAATGGCCTGCGCGGGAGCGGTGGTAAACCACTCTGGCTCTTGGGCGTGCTGAGCGTAGGCCACGATTTTTCCGATCGGTTTCAGACCGTATTTCTCAACCGCCGCCGCCGAAGCGAGCACCATCGCCGCCGCGCCGTCGTTGATAGAGCTGGCGTTGCCTGCGGTCGTGACCCCATCCTTCGCGAAGGCGGGACGGAGTTCGCCGAGCTTCTCTGGACGCCCTCGACCCGGCTCTTCGTCTTGAGAGACCACCACTGGATCGCCCTTGCGTTGCGGAACTTCGACCGGAACAATTTCTGAATCAAAGAACCCAGATCCCTCTGCTTCACGTGCACGACGGTAACTTTCCGCGCTAAAGCTATCGAGTTCCTCTCGTGAGAATCCCTTGTCTTTGGCACACATGTCGCCGCAGTTGCCCATGTGCATGTTGTTGTACGGATCCCAGAGTCCATCGTGAACCATCAGATCGAGTGCCTGAGCGTGGCCCATTCGGAACCCGGCGCGGGCCGTCGGCATGGCGTAAGGGGCGTTCGTCATCGACTCCATCCCCCCAGCCACCACGATCTCCGCATCGCCTGCTTTGATCGCCTGAGCCGCCATCATCACCGTCTTCATTCCGCTGCCGCAGACCTTGTTCACCGTGGTGCAGGGCACGGCGTTGGGAAGTCCGGCGCCCTTGGCGGCTTGTCGAGCCGGAGCCTGACCGATTGCCGCGCTGAGCACGTTGCCCATCAAAACCTCGTCCACCTGATCCGGCGAGACCCCGGCCCGTTCGAGCGCGGCCTTGATCGCGATGGCTCCGAGCTGGGGTGCCGTGAGGCCGGCGAAAGCACCCTGAAACGCAGCGATCGGCGTTCGGGCATGCGAAATGATGTAAACGGCGTTGTCCATATCTGATTCCCCAGGGTACCAGGGCGCGCGGATCTGGGCCGGACTTAGAAGCCGAAACCGCCCGTTCCCCCTACCGACTGACCCCGCCTTCCGAGCCCGAAATCGTTGCCAAAGGGCAAAGCCTTGATGCGGATATAGAAGGCAATCCGCCTGCCGGAGCGGAATCCGGAACGGAAATCGGTGATCTCCAAGACGGCCTCGGTGCAGTGGAGGTCATAGGCGATGGAGTATTGCTGGGCCTCAAGCTGCTTGGTGTATCCGTTGTAGGAGAGCAAGAAATCGCTGGTGAACTGTCCAACTTTGAGCGTTTGAACTTGGAGCGAAGCCCCGCTCCAGACTGATCTTTGCCCATCGAAACGAGCCGCCGCAGCGACACTCGTTCCGCCGATCTTGAATCGGCTCTCCCCCCGAATGGATCCCCAGGTGCGTTGGAACGTATCGTAGACACTGGAGAGCTGGAAAGAAGTATCTTTGGCTCGATAACTTGTACCCAAACTCACGACTTGCCACGGTGTTCGACCACGAGACGAGGCGAGAACATCGTATCCCGTCTGCGCCGTCGCCCCCCACCCTTTGCCGAGATCGTAGTTGATGCTGATCTGAGAGGAGTCGTTCCGTCCGGTGAGATCGACGGCCAAAGGGGTGAAGCCGAATGATCGGAGGAATCGGTAGTTCGCCGAGATGGTGGACTTTGCTCCGATTCTAAAGTTCAGGTTGGCGCCGTAATTCACTACATATTGTGCCGTGTCGTCGCTGTAAACGCCTTGGGTAAATCCTGCATTCCAGGCCAGAGTCGTGCTCGGGGAGAGCTTCTCAGATCGGCCTCCTTTGAGGTCAAAATTCATCCGCGTGATCGGCCCGAGGTTGTTCGGATCCTGGAACTCTCCAATGCTGAACTGAGTTTGAAACGGCCAACTCTGCCCGAACTTTCCACCGATCAACCGTCGCGAATCGCTGCTCAAGGTGAGCATGGGCGTTCGGTCGCTACCAGAACTGAATGATTGCGATCCTCCGACGGGAATAGAGCGTTGGTACAGAAGCTCGGCGCTGAGAGTTTTCAGCTCTTGCGTGCCGGCGAATCGCAGATCCAACCGCTCGTTGCTCGAGAGGGTCGAGCCGTTGCTTTGGCTGCTGGAATCGCCATAAGTGGCATTGAAACTTGTCCGGAATCCCCCGCCCCAGCTCTGAGAATCAGTGAGGGAAAAGAGGTCATTTATCGCACCAAAAGTGCCGGTTTTGCTTTCATTCCGACTGAATCCGAGGACGGTTTGTCCGCGTTTGGACGGGATTGAAAACTGTCCACGTCCATTGAAAAGTGTGCTCTCCGGGGCCGTAAGATAGTTGTTTCTTTGCCATGCAGAATCAATGGTCAATCGGCTTTGACCAAACTTTTGATCATGCTTGAAGTTTGCCAGCAGGGAGTTGTTCTGGCCGACGATTCCATAGAGTCCCAACTGGCCCAGAGTGTTGAGGCTTTCATAGTTCCATTCACCACCCAATCCGGTACCAAGCTTGGTCATATAGTCCAGTCTCGTCTGGAAAGTGTCCTCGCCTCCGAGGAGTGTTGTATAGCGGGATTTAATGTAGTACCCTTCGTCGGCCGATTGCCCGAACTCGGGAAGGTAACGAGGCCGGTCATCCAGAAGGGGGATCACCAGGCTGGGAATCTTGAGTACTGTTTTCCCGAGGATATCAAGCTCCACATCTCGGAGCACCATCTTACGTTTGGGGATGACATCACCCTTGCCAACGTTGAACGTGAAGTGGGGATGTTCCTGGTTGCAAGGGGTGACAATTCCATCGACGATATGGTAGTGCTCACTTTTGAGCCGACCAGAACCGGCATTGACAAAGAAATCCCCTGTCGTAAGGCCTTGCGTTCTGGTTGGCCTGATGACCGCTTTGCCGCCCCGAAAGGAATAGGTTTCATCGTTGAAATTCACAGAGATCGTCTCGCCTTCAACGATGTCGCCCTCGCCCTGGAGCTGAGACCCGCCACTGAGCATAAAGGTATTGAGGCTCAGATTTCCTTCAATCTTTTGCGCTCGAAGAGTGTAGCCTTTGTACTCGATCACAACGTTGCCCTCCCAAGTCGTGACATCGCCTAGTTTAGAGCTCCGATCCGCGTTGATGATCTTGAGGGGTTCACTCTTGCGTCGGTCCTTGCCCGGGAGCGGATTGGCCTGTTCTTGAGTCTGATTTTCCTGAAGAGTGGGGGTTTCTGGCAAGCTTGGCTCTGCCCAAACACAGGCCACGAAGCACATGAGAAGCAGGCTCGCCAGTTGCCTCATTCAAGCCCCCTAAAAACCAGCACTGTCACCAGTGCATAAAAGGCAACCGGTGACCAAGTCGCGACCATTGGAGGAAGCCAACCATATTTACCAATGATCGTCGTGGCGATAATGTGAACATTGAAGAAAAGCCAGATCGCCACGAAGCTCACAAGCAGACCTTGAAACGGCGAGCCTTTGGAGAATCGAACGGCCAAAATCGCACTCATCACCCCGAAGATGATGCACGCTGCGGGCAGAGCGAATCTTTCATAGAAATTGACCAAATTTGCCCGAGCGCCGTTGGGGTCACCGGCAAGACGCGCCTGCTCCGCGCGTTTCCAGAGTTCATCAGCCGTCGCATCGTCTGGCCGAGCTCCTTGCATGAACTCTTGAATATCGATCCGTTGGTTGATGACGATACGTTTGGCATCTCGCATCTCGACAAATGCTTCATTCTCGAAGTACCAAACGTGCGGTTTTTCAAAACTCCACACCCCTTTCTTGTACATACCGCTCTCGGCCAGATAGATCATTCTCTGACCCGGCCGAGGTCGTTCGATGAGAGTAATGTCACGTAAAACAAGCGTATTCGGTTCGCTTTGCTCTACCTCGCCAAAGATGGCAACATAGGGTGTGAGCTTGAGCGGCATATTTTGCTCAAAACGAGGAGTCGCCGCGACGATCAACAGCTCGCTCGCAAGTTTCAATTCCTCCTTCGCCGCCACGGGAACAACGCGCTCTGCATTGTAGAAAAAGAGTCCAGCAAAGGTGATTCCCACTACCCACACAGTGAGCAACGCACGTTTGATCGAGATCCCAGCTGATCTCATCGCCGTCAGCTCTCCATCGCGGACAAGGCGCGAGAACGCCAATGCCGCCCCGAGCGCAATCCCAATCGGAATGGTGAACTTAAACCACTTAGGCGTGGTCAAGATGATGAACTTTGCAATCGCTTCCGGCGGGACATTGGCGATGTCAATATCCTTAAACACCCCAATCAGTTGGTTCGCCAAGAACAGGAAAGCCGTGATCACCGTTCCCGCGATCAGCGGCACCAACATCTCCCGAAAAACGTAGCGGTCGAGTCGGGAGATCATGCCCCCACCTCCCGCAGAGCCTTCATCACAGCGATGGCCCCGAGACTCATCAGGGCAACCGCCAAAACCGCCCGGATCGCCGGGGGAACCTCAAGCATCGCGATCAAAGGAATGCCAAGCGCCGCGACAATCCCGAGCATCACGAAACGCACGGTTCGGCCCCCGCCCATGGCACTCACCACTGGTGCCCGTGCAAGTAAAAGGTAAAGAGGCGCGCCGCATCTTGCGCATATCGCGGTTCGCCGATGGCCCTGATTTCGGCACTGGGGGCAAATAAGCTCGCCCGCCGCCGCCCGGATCCCCTGACTTTGAAGCACCCGCACGCGCCGAAATTCCGGCTCGTAGAGCGAAGACTGTTCGCCTTCCAACCGCGCAAGCATCAGTCCCAAACCCAGACTCGGAAATCCGCGGTCGATGAGTAGCTCAGCGAGTTTGAAGACCGCGTAGGAATCCTGCGGGCGCTCCCGCAGCCGGTCGTAGCACGATTCCATCTGCTCGAAATCGATTCGCGCCAGCCCGCGCTTGCGCACCGCCTCTTGCATCGGCACGAATACCGCGATGGTCGCGTAAAGCAGGAACAGACATCCCCATTTCACCTCCTCCAGCGGCATCACCAGAGCGCCGACGGCCAGCAACGTGGCAGCGAAAATCCCGAGGAGTCCGGTCAGTCCATCGACCTCTCCCATCACCATCCACTGGATCAGAAACAGCACCCAGATTCCCGCCGGAGCAAGCACTGCCAGCCCGTGCACGACCAGCCAAATCGTGGCTTCTCCCTCGCTCGCTTGGGCCAAGAAGTGAGGGAATATGTTCAGGATTCTCTGTTCGATCCTTCACCTTCCTGTCCACCCTCCCCCTGCTCCGATTTCTTGGATCCGAATGAAAACTTAGACTCTGTCCCCTCGCGAAGTCGCTTCATGTTCGGGATATGCTTCACCAAAACGAACGTGCCGACGGCGAGCAAAACCCACGATCCGACGATGGAATTGGAGAGAATGAATCCGCTCGTCACCATGACGACTGTAGCGACAATGCTGCTCAAGCTGACAATGCGAGTAATCGCCATCAGGACGAGAAAAACGCCGAACGCGGCGACGGCCACCAAAGGCGCTGCACCAAAGAGCATCCCAAGACCCGTGGCGATCCCTTTGCCGCCTTTGAACTTCAAGAACGGGCTGAACATGTGTCCGAGCATCGCCAGCACTCCGCAGACAAAAGCAAAGTCTGCCCGCGTCATCATGCCCAAAACCGGAGTGGAAGTCAGATTTGTCGCGAGCAGACACGGAACCAAGCCTTTGGCAACATCAAGCAGAAACACCGCCAGGCCAGGCCCCTTGCCGAGCACTCGCGCCACATTCGTCGCGCCGACATTGCCGCTTCCCACCTGCGTGATGTCGATCCCTTTGGCCTTGGCGACCAAAACCCCAATCGGGATTGAGCCAATGAAGTAGCTCAGCAACATCAGGCCCCAAGGGAGCAGGGGGTTCATCGCGCGCGAGCCTCCATCGTTGATTCAAAGACGGATCGGACGGCGGCAAGGTGCGTCTCGAACTCACGAAGCAGTTCGTTTGGGTCGGAGTGACCGAAGTGGGGAGCCAGTCGCGCCAGCTTCTCGGGGTTCTCAGTCATTACATCATCCGATATGCCCATCAATGCCAGACGGTGGCGAAGGTGTGTCAAAAAGTGCCAAGCCTTTGCCAAGGTTGTCAAGTCCATCCGAGAAATCCAGCCTCGCTCCGCAAGCCAAGACAGGCGATCGTGCACCAGCAGAGGCAAATTCTCCGCCTCCGAGGATCCCGCCAAACTCATCAGTCCTATCTGCACAAGCCAGAGGATATCATCCATCGCCCCCGTGCCGAGCTTGATGTGGCGATTGCGCAGTGCCGGACTCACTCTTTCGCTTTCGATTCGGCGTTTCATCGCACGCAAGGAGGCAAAGCCATCGGCATCGAGCGTCAGCCCATAGGCCGCATGTTGAACCTCGCGGAGCACCGAGGCGTCCCCGGTGACCAATCGTGCTCGTCCGAGCGCGAATCGCTCCCACGGCTCCATTTGCTCAGAGGCGTAGCGCACAAAACTCGTCATGGTGGCCACCAAGGGGCCAGAGCTTCCTTCGGGTCGCAACCGCAAGTCAATGCTCAAAGGAGAGCCCAAGGTGCGCAGCGATCGCACCTCTTGCAACAGTTGCCGCGCCCACTTCTCACGACCAGATACGTCCAAGGAATCTTGGGTGAAAATAATGATATCGCCATCGGAGGAAAGGCTCCCCTCACGGGCTCCCAGGCTGCCGACGGCGACCACCGTGACATCCATCTCTCGGACTAAAACGCGGATCGCGGCATCAGAAAGCTCCGCGAATTCGCGGCTGAGGTCAAGAGTGGGATCGAGCACCCAGCGAGCTACCGCGCGCAACCAGCCACCCTGGATCAGCTTGGCCATCGCACCAGAATCGTATCGGCGCAGCATGGGAGCGAAGCGAACGTCCGCCGATTGAGCTTCCGCGATCTCGCCGCTGATCACCTGCTCAAGAATCCCGGTCGACTGCCCCAGCTGGCTCACAAGGGCCGGGGCTTCTCGAGTGAGAGTGTCCAGCCGGATGGCACTGGATTCATTCTCCGCGATCTGGGCAAGCAACGTCTCGCCGTGCGGGGCCACGCGGATCCATTCAAACTGCGCCGAGGAGGGGCCACCCGGCATCAGTTCGCCAAACGCCCGAGCATAGATCTCGCGAATCTGGCGACGCACGGCATCCAGAGTTCGCCGCAGCCCCACTCCGGTCGTTCCAAGTGATTCCGCGATGGCTTCCAGAGTCATCTCATCCTGCGGAAGCTCATGAGTTTGGGTGTTGCTCACCAGCTGGCACCGATGTTCCAATTGACGCAGGAACCGGTATCCCTCCGCGAGGGCGGCCTCGTCTGCTTCGGTGAGTGCGGAGGCAGCGCGGAGCGCCCGGAGTGCGGGCATCGTGCCTCGAACCTGAGCGGCCTCTACTTTGTCACCGAGCAACATCTGCTGGATCTGAACCAAGAATTCGATGTCCCGAATCCCGCCCGAGCCTCGCTTGAGGTCGCCTTCGTGGGTCAACCCCTCTAGGCGCTGGCGCATCTTCAGGAGGTCACCGATCAGTTTCTCGCTGCGGTGACCTCGGAAGATCGTGGTCTCGCGCATCGCGGCCCAGCGCGATTGAATCCCCTCATCCCCCAACACCACGCTCCGAATCAGGGCAAGATGCTCCCAGCTCTCGGCGTATCGGGCGTAGTAACTCTCCACGACGCGCATCCGGCTGACCAGCGGACCCTGAGTGCCAAAGGGGCGCAGCCGCAAATCGACCCGGTACAGGTCGCCGCGTCCCATCCGATCGGCGAGCGCGGCTCGCCATTGCTCGGCGAACTTGGTCGCAGCTTTCTCCAGAGCTTCGTCGGCATCGTCCCGCAAAATCATCACCAGGTCAATGTCCGACGAGTAGTTCAGCTCGTTGCCGCCCGCTTTGCCCATCGCGGCGACACTCACTGGGCAGGCCTCCGAGAGTCCGCGAGATGCCGCGAACTGACGCCACACCACATCTCGACTGATTTCCAGAATCGTCAAGGCTAGGGTTGTTAAACCCCTCCAAATCTCTTCCTGGTGTCTCAGATTCCCGAGATCCTGAGCGGCAAGCCGCAGGGTCAAGCGTTGCTTCAGCAGCCGCAATCGGTCGAGTCGATGGGCGTAGGAGATGGTGTGGTGGAGCAGCCCCTCGGCTTCATTCAGAATGGCCTCGCGATCAAGCGGTGCCGAGACAACATCGGGCGAAATGATGTCGTGCACAAGGGCCGGATTCTGGATCAGCACATCGCTGAGGTGTTGGCTGGTGGAAAGCACAAGCCCCAACACCCGGGCCAGCGGCGGAACCGACCCCAGCTGAGCAAAAACCACTCCGGGGTTCGCCTGAGTCTCGATCAGGTGGCTCAAACGGTTCAAGCCCACGAGCGGGTGCTTCGATCCCCGGAACATGGCCTCGATCGGCCCCGAAACATCCCGACCCACGCGGTGCGAGATGGCCTGGATCACCGATTCGGGAGTCGGAAGCGGGGAAGGAGAGCTCATGGGGTGACCGGGCCTGGTTTGGCTCCGGTGCTTCCCCAGGATACACTCTGGAGCATGAATCGGCGATTCAGTCGCTCCCACCTGTGCGCCAGCGCGGTGCTGTGTCTCGGACTCCTCAGCGGGTGTGCCCCGCAAACCCTGACCGGAACCTGGAAAGCAAGCGACGGTCGGCCGCTCACCCTCATCCTGGACGAGGCAAAGAACGCCGAGATTGTCGTCGAAGCGATGGGACAGAGCATCAGCATCGTCGGCAAATACAAATTGGAACAGAACCGCCTGGCGATCACGGATCTAAAGCTCAAGTTGGCGGGAGAGGCGGGAATGCTCAACATGGCAGGGATGCTCGGCACGCAGTTGCCCACCAAAGCCGATGCCACCCTGGGTTGGAAGAACAACGACGAAATTCTCCTCAGCGGCGACAAGATTCTGGAAGGAAGCTACCGAAGAGAAAAACAATGAGTTTTCAGCGGCAAGCCTTCATCATGGCAGGAGGCTCGGGCGAGCGATTTTGGCCCGTCTCCACCTTCCAACGCCCCAAGCAGTTCCTTAAACTGGCTTCACCGGAGGCCACTCTGCTTCGCCAAAGCGTTGATCGAGCCGCCGCCTGCGTCGGGCTGAACCAGACTCATATCGCCACCGGGCGACATCTTGTCGATCCCTCCCAGGCCGAGTGCCCCGACCTCACGCCCTCCCAGATTCTTGCCGAGCCCGCCAAGCGCAACACGGCAGGATGCCTGATCTGGGTGGCAGCGAACATCATCGCCCGCAACCCAGATTCCTGGGCGACGACCAGCGTGGCGATTCTGACGGCCGATCAGCGAATTTCGCCGGAATCGGAGTTCACCGAGACGGTTCGGCGCGCCATGGAGGCCGCCGAGGCTCACGGCACCATTGTCACGATTGGCATTCGGCCCGATCGCCCCGAAACCGGATTTGGCTACATCGAACTCACCGAGGACTCTGCGCCTGGGCATGTCCAGCCAATCGTCCGATTCCGAGAAAAACCGGATCGCGCCACTGCCGAAGAGTTTCTCGCCTCTGGTCGATTTCTGTGGAACTCTGGAATGTTTTTCTACACAGTTCCGACGTTTTTGGCCGAGCTTGAACAAGCTCAACCCGAGATGGCCCGCGCGACGAGAGAAATCGCCGCATGCCTCGCCGCCGGAGATGAGCCGGGGGCGGTCGCGATCTTCGAGAATCTTCCGAGCATCTCCATCGACTTTGCTGTGATGGAAAAGTCGAGCCGTGTCGAAGTGGTTGAGGCCACTTTCACCTGGGATGACCTAGGAAGTTGGGATGCCATCGCGCGGAGTTACTCCCCCGATGAGCATGGCAATGTCGCCCTTGGCAGTCATCGAACCATCGAAGCGAGCGGGAACATCGTCTACGTGGATCAGCCGGAGACGGAGGTTTGCTTGCTGGGAGTGGAGAATCTTGTCGTCGTGGTTTCCGGTGGCAAAGTGTTGATCTGCACCCCGGATCGCGCCCAGGAAGTGAAGAAGTTTCTCAGCCCAGCCTGATCTTTTCGAAGGCTTCGCGCACCTGATCGTGGAGATTTCCTCCGGAGAATCGTAAGGCGTGGAGCCCTGCGCCTTTTGCCGCTTCGAGGTCGGTGAGCTTGTCGCCGACCATCAGGCTGCGGGAGGGATCCAGCCCCAGGCGCTCCACCGCATAGCGCACCAAGCGCGGATTGGGCTTGCGGCCGGTGCAGCTCTCCTCCGGCGCATGGGGGCAGTAAAGCAGGAGCTGAATCGGAACTTGCGTCATCATCCACGAGGTGAGGACAAGGAAATCATCCTCCCGGTAAAGTCCCGCCCCAATCCCGCTTTGGTTGGTGACAATCGCGACAGGTATCTGCTCGGAACCTGCCCAAAACAAGAGTTCTTTCGCGCCGTCCACCCACTGAAAATCCATCGGATGGGCGACAAACTGCTGGTCGAGATTCAGCACCCCATCCCGATCCAGAATCAGCCCGGGAACACCCATGCCGCGTTCTGCGAGTTCCACTGTCGCCGGGACTTCGCGGCACGAAACGACGTTCGCCAGCGCGGGTTGGGAAAAGTCGGGGCCTGATTCCTCCATGCGGTGATCCAAATCTGGGGCGAGCCCCGTCTATAAGTCAGGCAAAGAATACCGAGATACCCCGCTTTTTGCTTGGGTTTTGAACCTAACAAACCAACAATTCAAGCTAACAAACCGGGTATCATCCGAGTTCGCCCGAAGGGACGATTGAGACATCATGACGACTGCTGAACAAGAACTTCAGTCCTGGCAGACGCCGGAATACAGCAACGCTGTAACGATCGGCGAATTTTTCCGGACAATCAAACGGAACCGGATCGTTTTCTGGACGACCCTCATCCTGGTTCTTCTCATCGGGGTCGTGGCCTCGTTGGTCATGCCGAAAGCCTACGCCGCGGCCGCAGAGGTTCTCGTAGAAGGTGCGGGTGCCAACGGCATCAGCCCCTCGCCTGAGAACATCATGGGCGACCTGACGGTGGCTGGCTCCGCTTATCCGCTCACCACTCAGGTCGAATTGCTTCAATCGCAAACCGTGTTCTACCGCGCGCTCCAGCAGTCGGGAATCCCTGAGCCGCGCACCCTCGAAGAGCTCGAAGCTCTGCCCAAGGTCTTTGTTCGACAGAAAGAAGAATCCAACATCTTCGTCATCACCATCGAAGGCGAAAACCGCGAACAAGTGACGGAAATGGCGAAGAACTATCCGTCGGTCTTTAAGGCCTACGCAGATAGCTTCCGAAACGACGCGGCCACCCGCGCTCGAGACTTTGTCACCAACCGACTTCAAGAAGAACGAGGCGCTCTCGCTCAAGCCGAGCAAGAGTTCTCTAACTTTAAGTCGCAGAACCGCGTTGTCGATTCCGGCACCGAGCTCGAGTTCCGACTCAACATGCTCTCCCAATCGGAGAGCGCCCTCAGCGACGCCGAGGCCCGTCTCGCCTCCGCCCGCAGCACCTCCAACCGACTCCGAAGTGAGCTCGGGGGAACCCCCAAGGTTCGTGAGCGAGTCAACGACTTTGCCAACCGACAACTCGTCATTGAAAACGAAACGCGACTGGCGGCCCTCCGCACCCAGCGCGCCGCGCTTCTGGAAACCTATCTGACCAGTGCGCCGCAAGTGAAGGAGCTTGACAACCAGATCGCCGAGCAAGAGAAGTTTCTCACCGACCTGAAAAAGCAGCTTCCGGATACGGTGCAAGAGTCGAACCCCGAATGGGACGTCGCCCAGCGCCGCATGAGCGAAGCGATGAGCGAGCTCGACGCCGCAGAATCGCGAGCCCGCGAACTCCGCGCCCTCACCGATCAGCGCAACGAGCGACTGAACCAACTCGCCGGACTCAGCCGACAGCAACGAGAAATCGAGCGACGAATTGCCACCCACACGCAGTCCATTGCGAACCTCAACGAACTTGAGGATCGAACGAAGCTCCGGGTCAACGAAATCAAGAGCTCGGTGACCCAGCTCAACGACAGCGTTTTCGCCCGACAAAGCCGCCCGAACTGGCTGATCAACATGACGATCGCCGGTGTGCTTGCCCTCATCCTGGGCACGGTCTTCGCCCTGGTGCGAGATTCCGTCCAAGACAAGGTCAACAACAAGGGCGAAGCCTATGCGCTCTCCGGTCTGCCGCTGCTCACGCACATCCCCGACCGAAGCCGGGCCAAGCATCCTCTGATCACCAACCCCCAAACCAACCTCGCTTTCGAGGCCTACCGGGTGTTGCGTTCAGCGGTCTCGCTCTATGCCCAGCGCATCGACATGAAGTCGCTGACGATCACCAGCACCCTGCGAAGGGAAGGCAAGACCGTCGTCGCTTCCAACCTGGCCGTGGCCTACGTGCTCAATGAGCAAAAGACCATCCTGGTCGACGCCAACCTCCGAAACCCGGCTCTGCACACCCTCTTTGGATTGCAAGCGAAGCCTGGCCTCGGAGATGTTCTCCTCGGCAACGCGACCCTCGACGAAGTGATCCAACCGACCTCGGTGGACAATCTCTTTGTCGTCACGGTTGGCACGATCCCCGCCAACGCGACCGAAGCCATCGGCTCGGCGCGGATGAAGGAGATTGTCGAACAACTGGAAGCTCGATCCGACATGGTGATCTTCGATGCGCCGCACCTCGCCGGTCTTGCCGACGCTCCGTCGCTTGCATCCATCACCGATGCCGCCCTTGTGGTCACCCACATCGGCAAGCCATCCAAGACCGAATTCAAGGAAGCCATGGGACTGCTCGAAGCATCCTCCCCGGCCCTCCTCGGTATGGTCGAAAATCGTGTGAGTCGCAAAGATGCTCACATCGGCAAGAACTAATCGGCCCTTTCAGTCGCCATGAAACCGAACGCTCTGCCCAGGAACACTGCTGAAAAGCTAGTTCCTGGGCCGTACGTTCGGGGCGAACTCGGATCGGTTCGTAACGCCGAAACCCTGGTGAACGTCGTCCTCGCGACGCTGTTCGCCGGGATGCCGCTCTTCTTCATCCTCATCACCTACCTTCGCCAAGACCCTGAGCTGGTCTTCGTCGGCGTGTGGGCCATCGTGGGGATCTTCGCGATCTTTGCCGAGTACAGCATCCGCGCCCGGAAGGGAATCAACGCCTTCCAGTTCTGCGCTCTGCTGCTGCCGGTCATTGGAATTCCTGGTCTGCTGATGCAGCGGCCCAGTCTCACCATTCTCGCCCTCACCTTGGGTTATCTCCTCGTTTTGTTCCTGCGGATCATTTCCGTGTTCATCACGATCCCCAAGTTGATGGAGACGCTCAAAACGCCACCAACAGAAATCCTCCTGTTCTGGCTCATCACGAGTTGTCTCATCGTCTCCGCGAGTACCAACCTGTTTTATCTCGGCAACGGGTTCCACATCCTCCGAAGCACTCGGGGTGCCTTCCCCAACTGGCTCCACCCGAACAACGCGGCGATCTACGGAGGACTGCTCATGGTTCTCCCGCTCATCAAAGAGCGGATGAACACCTGGATGCGGCCGCTGATTATCCTTTGCGGCTTTTACACGGTTCTCGTCACCCAGAGCCGGGGCACCCTTGTGGCTGCGATTGGCTGCATCTTGCTCATCATGTTCCTGAAGTTCGCCGAGAATCCTCAGAAGTATTCTCTGCGAGCCTTCGCGCTTCTCGTAAGCGGCGGCCTGATCAGCATCGTCTTCGGCGCGGTCATTCCGGATATTCCGGTGATCAAGAACATGCTTGATCGAACCACGGAGACCGACGACCCCACCGCCGGTCGCCTCCTGATTTTCGAGCGCATGTTGGAGGTCTGGCGAGATTCGCCGGTGGTTGGCTACGGCTTCCGATCCGGTGGTATGGACAACGGATTTGTCTCGATTACATTCCAAACCGGACTGGTCGGGCTCGTTTTTTACCTCTCCTTCTGGGCGGCCATCCTGTTCCGCGCCGTGTACATCTATCGCAACGGCAATCAAATGGGCCGTCTTCTGGCGCGATTCATCTTCGTCACGGCGACCTTCCTCTTCCTGCGTGCCTTCATCGAGAACACGCACCTGCTCCAGCTCACCGACGTTGTCTCGAATGCTTTCTGCATTGCGGCTGGCCTCTCCTTCCTGATGAAGGCAGAGCCGAAGCGAACCTCCGGTGTTGCGCGAACGCACTTGCAGATCCGCGCCCCGAAGGCCGATCCCGCTCCCACCCCGGCTCCCGTCGAATAAGTCGGGCACCCGGAGTCGTCTGACTCGCCCCCTTGCGTTGTCGGTGTCACTGAGGATACGCCTCGATACGAGCCTTCGAACGCGAGAAGAGATCACTTCTTGGCGCGGTAAGGGGCCCGCGCATGATAAAGCCCCGGAGGCGTTCCTCCGGGGCTTCATCTTGAATCGAGTCGGTTGGTGACTACATCAGACCGTTCGTCGTGGCGTCGAGCTGATCGATGTAGTCGGTGGCAAACTTCATCACATCGTCCGCAGTGAGCTCGTCGGTCAGGCCGATGAAGCGGTAGGAGTAGCCCTTCTTGCCGCCGAACGGATCGAACAGCTTCGCCCGAACCCAGCCAAACTTTTGCTGGGAGTAGGTTTGGAATCCGATCGGGCTGCGGAAGGCGTACACCGCGTACCGCTCAGCCGAACCTGGGCGCTTGATCGACATGAACGAAACCGGGATCGGCCCGTGAGCCTTGGAGTTCAGCTTTCGCTCTTCCACCAGAGTCAGTTCCCAGCCTTGCGCCTTGAAGCAGATCTGCTGATCGTGGAATGCTTGCGAGCTATCGCCCGCGATCACGACCACGTCCACCTGCTCGCCTCGAGAGTCCTCGAAGATCTGGCAAGCAATCGCGATCGGATCGAGAACTTCGTAGCTCGATTCATCCATTTTATAGCTGATCGTCGAGTCGAATTCCCGCGGCTGAAGCTTGAAATCGCCCAGCTCGGTCAGCATCATCTTCTCGATCGATTCTTCCGTCGGGCGCACCGGCTTGCGCGTTCCCGAAATGGAAACGAAAGCCAGAACCGCGAGCAGCGGAATCAAAAACGTTGCGATCTTTTTCATACCTTCCAACCAAGCTTCTTAGCGGTGTAATAGAGAATGGCGAATGCCAGGACGAGGAAAATGTAGCTGCCGTAGTCGTGGAACATGTGGCCAGCATCCTTGCTCACGTTGTTCCCGACGATGCCGATCACGCCGATCCGCAGTCCGTTGATCGCAACGGCGAGGGGCAACGCCATGGCGGCCAGAATCAGATTGCCCCACCATTTCAACCGAGCCACAAGCATCACGAAGACAACCGACGCGAGCATCGCGAGGGTCAGCTTCATGCCCGAGCAAGCGGCGGCAACATAGAGCTCGAACCGGTCGAGGTGGATGACCGTCGGATCCGTCCGCAGAGGGTTCTGGCCAATCACCTTTAGGATCCCGTAGGCAATGGTCGTCGAATAGATCTGCAGCGCGTTCGTGTGGCGGTCAATCAGGTCGTTCCACATGGGAAGACCGGTCATGGCGAAGAGAACCGCCGGGGACATCGCCCAGGCTCGTTTGAATCCGTAGAACATCCACGCCAGCACGCCCAGGGCGGCCGTGATCACGGCGCCTTGGATCGAGAAGAAGAACGCCCAGGAAGCGAGAACTCCGACGAGGAGCAAAGGAATCAAGATGAGCAGCGGCCAGAGCGTTGGCTTGATCGGGTGCTTCTCAATCTTCTCCCGATTGACATACAGGATGTACGCCATGGCAATGGGAACGGCGGGGCCGTGCTGATAGTAGCTGTCGAAGTCGACCCAGAGCTTCAGCATCGCCATGGTGAAGTCCGCGAAGATCGCAAAAAGCAGGGCGATGATGAGGATGCCGACCTGGGCATCGCGGCGCATCAGGAAGTCTCGGATGCCATCAACCGATACCTCCGGGAACTTCAGTGCCCCTGGCGCCGTGGACTCATAGGTCATTGTTTCCTGTGCCATTCTTATCTAGATTCCTTCTCGAACAGGGGCGAAAAATCAGCGGTATGAGTGCCCGATGGCTATCGTAACGCCAAATCCCAGCTCGCAGTGCCAAGTCTTAGGTCCCCGAAGCGACCACCTGGAACTCATCAAAGAACAAGTTTGATGCCACCAGGTTCCCGATCCCATTCAATGAACCACTCTTCAACAAAATACCAGCCAGGTTACTGGCTGGTATGAATACGGGGCAAAATCGTTGATCGTATTTGCCCCAGGCGACGAACCGAGGTCTAGCGGCCGCCGTTCGCCAAGCGAGTGAAGTGCGGATAGCGATCCTGGTTCTCGGAGTACCAGGTGATCATCTGCGGGAGGCGGTCGGCGACATTCACCTTGCGCGCCCAGCCCAGTGCTTTGACCTTATCGTAGGAGATCGCGTATCGGAAATCGTTGAACGGGCGGTCATCCACATAGGTCACCCACTCACCCGGATCGCGGTCGAACAGGCCGCAAATCATGTTGGCGACCTCCGAGTTCGTAAACTCCTCGTCGCTGCCGATGTTGTAGGCCTCGCCGATCGTGCCTTTCTCAATAATCTTGAGCACGCCCGCCGCAAAATCGGTTGCCGCCAAGTAGCGGCGGCAGTTCTTGCCGCTCCCATGGATCTGCAGTTTCATGCCGTGGAGCATGCGCATGATGAAGGTCGGCAGAATCTTCTCGGGGAACTGGCGGATGCCGAAGATGTTGTTCGCCCGAACCATGATGATCGGCATGCCATAGCTCTTCTGGTAACCATTCAGAACCATTTCGGCCGCTGCCTTGCTCGCCGAATAGGGGTTTGTCGGGTTGAGCTTGGCGGTCTCATCGACATCGCCTTCCAGAATCTGCCCATAGACCTCGTCCGTACTCACGTGGACGAACAACCCCACGTTGTGAGACCGAGCGGCTTCGGCCAAGGTGTGGGTTCCCAAAACATTGCTGCGGGTGAAGAGGAGGCTGTTGCCAAAACTGTTGTCGACGTGGCTTTCGGCGGCAAGGTGAACCACGAGATCGGCTCCGTTCACGGCCTTGATGCAGGAATCTGGGTCGCACAGGTCAGCGAGTTGGAACTCGACTCGCTTGTCGCGCAGCAGATGGATCACATTGTCGCTGTGAGAAGCGTAGGTCATTTTGTCGAACAGCACAATCTGGCTATCCGGGTACATCTCGACAATCGCTTCGGCGACGTGCGAGCCAACAAAGCCGGCCGCTCCGGTCACAACAATCTTCTTAAATGCGGGCATATTTTCGTCCAAGGCCTTCGCAGTATTCGAGCAGCTCCGTTGCCGTTTCGATCTGACCGAACCGATTATTCCACTTCGTCACGTTAAGGACAAACTCGTCAAAAACGCGATCGTTGATAACATCAATTTTGCCACTTCCGAACCCTTTCATTAGAGCTTCGGCGATCGTACCCATCGCGACTGGCTCCCCTGATCCGAAGTTGAAAATGCCGGGGATGGGCTCCGCCATTACTTGAAGCAGAGCTTTTCCGCACGCGGGTGCGGAGATAAAATCGCGTCGCACCGAGGGGTGAACATCCATCGTGATGGTGTCGCGTTCCACCAACCCGCCGAGCATCATCGACATGAACGATTTCCGGCCAGGAATCCGCTCGTCGCCAAGGACGTTGGAGACCCGCAATGTGGTGAGACGGTCTCCCAGAAAATCTGAAAGCAGACCCTCCGTCCGGTACTTGTTGATGCCGTAGTTCCCCTGTGGCTCAATCAAGCCTTCCTCAGCCACGCCGAACTGACCTTCGAGGCCATACACCTTGCGACTGCTGAGCAGAATGTAGCGGATCGGCCGATCGGCAATGGCGCGGGCCAGAGCGAGATCAATATCGTTCGCTTCATCGTACTCATTCACGCGGTACTCCTGCGTGAGAGCAAAGTTGATCACCGTCTCGATGCCTTCGAGATCTTCTGGGGTGAGCGGAGTTCGGGCCGAAGCGGTGCGCCAGCTGACCTCTGGGGCACTTGACATCACGCCTTGGGCGATCATGCTGGACGAGCCGACGATGAGCACGCGGCTCAGCGCGTTCTGAGAAAGGGAGGAATCCATAGGAGTGTCGGTGCGCTTACTGGGCACCTTCGCGACGGAGCACGGCGAGGATCGTGCGCCAAAGAATCAGCACGTCGCGTCGCAGGCTCGCATAGTGGTAGTACTCTTCCGTGTACTTGATCCGATCTTCATAATCGACCTGACTTCGGCCGTTGCATTGCCAAAGACCCGCGCAGCCGGGAATCATCGCCTTGTAGGTTTCATAGGCGGCGCCGTACCGCTCCTGCTCACCATCCATGATCGGTCGCGGGCCGACCACGGACATCTCACCCTTCAAGATGTTGATGAACTGGGGTAGCTCATCCAAGCTGGTTGATCGCAGAAACTTGCCGAACCGAATGAGCCGAGGATCGTGATCCAGCTTGAAGCCTTTCAGAAATTGCTCTTTGAGTGCCGGATCGCGCTCCAAGATCTGCTCGGCATCCTTGCGCATGCTTCGGAACTTGTAGATGTAGAACGGCTTACCGCCCAGGCCGTACCGACGGTGCTTGAACAGGATCGGGCCGCCATCGGAACTCACCACCAGAATGGCGATGAGAATGAACACAGGGAAGAGAACCAGCAGGGCCACCGAGGCCATGATGATGTCGAAAATCCGCTTCATCACACGGTAGAACCGGTGCTCATAGCGGGGCAAACGATGTGATCCTGGCTCGGACGAAGGTTCGCCCGCCAGTCCGGAATTCTCAAGGGCAGAAGTCGGCTTGATCATCATCATTCTCAGTTAGACATGGTCAAAAAACGTGTCAACTGTGTTCTGGGAGGGCCAAACCGAGAAAAGTACCGGGGCATTGCGTTCCCGTGGAGGCTCCTTCTCTCTGAATCGCCGGATCCAAACGATATCCTAAAAGCATCGCAGACGCGAATCTGCGAACCCTTAGTATACCAGTGTCCCGAATCGCCGTGGGCTTCACTGAATGACGTGAGGGGCGCGGTCGTAAGTTGGATTGGGAGCTTCCAAAAACTTCGAGGAGCTGCTCTCCGGGAAAAAGTCGTACCCGATTGCCTGCTTCACGCCGTATCCTCCGACGAGAGTCGTGCCGATGAGCGCCACAAGGACGGTGGCAATCGCGAACATCTTGGCCTCGAACAACACGAGATCCCCAATCTCCGACTGCTGGAACTTCTCCCACCACGTCAGGCCTTCCTCAAAATCCGGACGAGCTTGATCGACCGGGAAGACGATAATCTGTGTTGGCTGGAGAATCTCCGGAGCCGTCTTTCGCAATGCACCCATAGTGAGGATGATCGGGACAGAATCTGTGCCAACTCACCCCGATTCACCGGAATTCGTGCCGGGGTCCGCAATTTCAGGCAATTCGAGCAGTGAGGAACCTGCCGTCAGGAGCTTGCCGACGTGTAACGACGCAGACTCTTCAACCAAAACCAGCGCGAGAGAGCCAGAGTCAAGGCGGCGACGACGGCGCCATAGAGCAGCATGATCGGCGGCGCGCCTCGGAGCAAAAACGAGACCGGAATCGTCCCGAGAATCGCGAGGGGAATGGCAAAAGTGAGAAAACGACGGACAGGGAGTTGATAGATATCCAGCGGATACTTGCTGATATCCGAAAGCATGTCGCTGAACACCCACAGGTTATCGACCCGTACAAAGTAGATCGCCAGGGTCATCAGGAAGAGATTCAGCGAGTAGGCGAACACCAGGGCGCACGCTAGCAGCCAGACGTATCCGGCGATTTGAGGAAGGCCAGGGGTTTTCCCACTGACCCAGGCGGCGTAGCTCACCAGGGCCACCGAGGAGACAAACGCACCGAACATCGAGAAGTTCACCTTGCGCAGCGAAACCCAAAACTGGGAATCCACTGGCTTGGTGACCACAAAATCGAGGGTTCCCCTGCGCACTTGCTCGGGGATTTCGCGCAGGCTCACAAACCAAATGCCTGAGATCGCCTCGATCATCATGGCTGTAGCGGCGAGCGCCAGTGCCTCTCCACGATTCCAACCGCCGAGGCTCTTGGTGTTGTAGAAAATCACCTCGATGATCAGCATGAAGAAGAGCATCCAGCCGCAAGTGAGGATGAGCTTGGCGATGAGGTTTGCCCGGAACTCGAGCTCGCGAGCCCAGCTGGTGCTGAAAAACACCCGGTAAATCCTCCAGAGCCTCGCCATGCGTTTTTGAGCTTACCGCTCCGGTGGTTCTGGGTCAACGGGAGACGCGCCGGGGTGCTATCATTCCCACCATGCCGGGACTGTTCATCACCCTCTTTTTCGTCGTCTTCGCGACGACGGGAGGCCTTTGGGTGCTGAAATCTTTGGCCGCCAAGGCAGAGTGGCACCTCGATCCTGCGGAGAGCGTTGGCGTCGCGGGATTGCTCGCCCTCGGTGCCATCGGAACCCTCACAGGAACGCTCGGAATGATCCCCGGTGGTCTGCGATGGGCAATGCCTTTGGTCGGCGGAGCGGCCGTGATCTTGGGGATTGTTGGATTCCTCAAGGGGGCGGGCGCGGCATGGCGATTTGCGAAGCCGGAAGGGAACGCAGCGGTTTTTCCGCTGGTTCTTGGGCTCCTGGCGATGTTCCCCCTCATTGCCGCTCTCAGTCCAAGCACGATGATTGACTGGGACAGCATTGCTTATCACATGGCGATCCCCAAGCTCTGGCTGGAGAGCGGGCAAGTAGAGCGGATCTACACGATCCACCACAGCAACTTCCCGAGCACGATCAATGCTTTGTATCTCTATGGCCTCACCTGGGGGGATCAGTTCGGAGCCAAGGGCTTCAGCTGGTCGATCCTGATCCTCGGGGCGATCGCGCTCTATGGTCTCGCCCGGAGATGGGCCGGGCCGGGCCACGCTTGGTGGGCTCCTCTGGCTTTCATGGCCTCGCCGGTGGTTCTGTGGGAATCGGGAACGGCGTACATTGATGTTGCCCACGGCTTGTTCACGGGTCTCGCCGTGCTCTATACCGGCGAGCTCCTGCTGAGGCTCCGAGAGTCGGGCAAAGCTGATTCTCTGCTCACCGCTCTCGCCGTGCTGAACTGGGGATTCACTCTGGGAACCAAGTTCACGGGACTCCAAACCTTCGCCGCTGCCGGATTGCTCGCGATTCTGTTCGCGGGTCGGAAGGTCGGAGTCGCGGCCAAGCCGGTGGTGGTCATCGCCCTGGGGGCGGTGCTCATTGCGTCGCCTTGGTTTGTCAAGAACGTCATGTCCACCGGGAATCCAGTGTTTCCGTTCTTCTACGAAAAGCTTGGCGGCACGGGGTGGGATCAGTTCCGGGCGGACATCTATCGGAATGAGCAGCAGACCTTCGGGGTCGGCTGGGCACAGCTCTACAGCCCCAAGCAGCCTGGCGAGACCTTTGAACGCATGCGCGAAGGGCGTGATTTTCGGATGATCGGTCACGCGATGCTCGGGCTGGGATACCAGCCGGGACGATACGTCAATCCTGGTCAGACGCAAGGCGCGGGATTCCCGACGGGGGCCATTGGGATTGCCTGTCTGGCCGCCCTGGTTCTCGCGGCGACAAGCGGGCGAAGAGAATTGCGGATCAACTACGTTCTTGCTTGGACAGGATTGAGCCTGTTGCTCTGGTTCTTCCTGAGCCAGCAGAGCCGCTATCTGACGTTCCTCGTTGTGCCGAGCGCGGTGCTCGTGCCGATGCTGTGGCCGACCTTGCGGCTGGCTCCATTGCTCGGTGGGCTCGTCGGGTTGCAAGCGGCTTACACCGCGTTTTATCTCAACACCAGCCAGACCACCGACCAGCTGAGAGTGCTCACCGGGCAGGTTTCGCCGGATCGATACGAGAAGGAGCGGGTGGGATTCGCCTCGGCGGCGAAGGTCATCAATGAGAACACCACCGTCACCAAAGTGGCGCTGTTTGATGAAGTTTTTGGATTCTTCTTGGAGAAACCCTATTTCTGGGCGAATCCGGGGCACAGCGACCAGATCAAGTTCGAGCGGATCGGCGATGGGGTCGCTCTGGCGGCGGAGTTCCGTCGGCAAGGCATTTCTCATGCGTACGTGAACTTTGCGTTCTCTGCTCCGGAAGAGCGGAGCAAGTGGCTCAGCACCGCAGGTTTGGTGCCCGAGACTCCGTACACGGAAAGTGAGAGGGGGTTGATGCTCAACAATCGCGAGCTCAACTGGAAAGTGCTCCTCGCTGATGCGGTCGCCCAAGGCGAAATGTCCCCCGACGGCCCGCCGACAGGGAACTCGATTCTGCTGAAGGTGAACTAGCGGAGGCCCGTCCTTCCCCATCCGCCCAACGCCCCTGTGATGGTGCCCCGATCCCTTTGGGGTCGCGATACTGCATTTTCTCAATTGACGCCCTCCCCCAAATCTCCCGATTTGGGGGAGGGTGCCCGAAGGGCGGGTGGGGGTTCTGTACTCGGTTGGGCGGTAGCCCAATCGAGCCCGCTTGGTGCCTGTTTTGACTCGTGCCTGCGGCCCGCCGAATCCTCTTCGAGGATTCGGAGTTCCCCCTCCCGCCCTTCGGTGGAGTGAGCCCTTTTCTGTGGACACCGAAGGAGGGGTGAGTTGGGTGTTCATTGGTTTTGGTATTCCTTGAGAAAGGGGATCGGGGCCTTCATTCCGAGTGCGGAGTGAG